>Ga0181420_1000047_pt1 | contig 37719 bp, 38 predicted proteins | sample 43SPOviralmetaG_FD_130145 | JGI IMG/M metagenome (GOLD analysis project Ga0181420, IMG submission 130145) | Marine viral communities from the oligotrophic San Pedro Time Series (SPOT) site, San Pedro Channel, CA, USA - 43 SPOT_SRF_2013-05-22 | ecosystem: Environmental > Aquatic > Marine > Strait... | reverse complement strand
GTCTCAATCACTCGAACGTTCTTTAGACCTATCTCCCCAGCCTTCTGATAAGCGTGGTTCCCGGCAAGGATGACGCCATCTTTATCAGCAACAACAGGGCGAGCAAAGCCATAGTCCCGAAGCGAGCGCTCTAGGGCGTAGTTACCGCGCTCAGTTCCTTGGTTGAGGTTCTTAGGGTCGGGGGTGAAATCAGTGAGTTTTGTCATTTCAGGAAAGGATATGGACGTAAATAAATGCGCCTGGTGGCGTGTTGGGATCTGCGTAAGCTTTAGTTGATTCAACCGAGACAACTAGGGAGTCATCTCGAAGCACTGAACCCCCAGCAGCAAACGACAGTCCATCAAACGTGCTCCTCAAAAGTTTGTCTAAATCTCCATTGGCATGACTGGTATTGAAACGTGGAGCTGACTCCCTGAGATGTCCGGCAAACTTTCCAGTTCGGTAATGCCCTTTGGGTCTAGGAAAAATGAAATGCGCGGTAATTGAAACTGGTTCTTCTATTGGCTGGTTTTCATAGATCTCGCTAGCTGCAACTCTTACTGCTTCACGCCACGGTTTTACTTTCTTAGACGATTCGATCATGATTCCTCGGCCCACAGATCGTTTTGAGCCTTGAGCTGCTGGAATCCCATAAGCTCGGATCCTAATTGGCGATTTCATAGCCAGCCCCAGCTTTTACCCTTACGAATCAAGCCGATATTCGTTGGCGTTACATTTAACGCCCGTGCAAGATGAGCGTTAAGTTTCGGTTTTGGTGACGCGGCTTTGACCATAAAGACTTGGAAAGCTGTGAGCTTTGCGCTTTTGTTGCGCTCGCCTTTCGTCTTATCGCTCATGCTGCCAATTCTAGCTAGTTGTCAAGGTGATCATCTAGCCAGTGAATTGGTTTCTCTGTCAGTTTTCTGGCACTTTGGTCAATAGCTCGACGCCAATCTCTGATGTAGCCGCGATTTCTGCCAAAAACCCATTTGCCTGTTTGGCCTTTCACTCGCTGCGGCTTTAGCTTGATGATCTTGTAGTCGTTTTCGTTCACGCAAATGCCAGTTGGCTTTCACGGGGTAGAAGCTGCACCGGAACTGAGCTGTTTGTCGGCATTTCCATGTGCATGTTTCCTCTGACGTTGCATCGGGCCGAATTAATCTGACCTGAACGCAATCGCATTTTTGTAATGGCTCTTGCTTTGATCTGACGGACTCTTTCTCTTGTGATTCGTTGGTCTTTTGCTGTTTTATGCGTGATCATGCTCGCAATTTTTGACAGTGAAATAGGTTCCTGATTGTCTAAGCCGTAGTAGCGAACAACAATCAATTTTTCTCGTTCCGTAAGACAGCTCAAACACAGGAAAAGTTTTTCATTGGCGTCCTGCTGCATCACAAACGCATCAGCGGCTTCTTCCTGCGTTGGATCAGCTACAAGATCCATCAACGAACTTCGCTCGTCTTGACTGCTGCTGCCTGTCGATCCTGTTGCATTCAAACTTGCAATAGGCGTGAAAGCCGCAATGACTTCACGGATTCGATTTTCTGAGCACTCAAGAACTTGAGCTAAGTATTCAGTGGAAGGACTTTTGCCAGTTTCTAACTCAAAATCCCTGCTGATTTTTTGAATGCGATGGCGTAGCTCTGACAGGTGTAAAGGCAAGCGGATCGTCCGAGCTTGCGTCTCAATGGCTCTTGTGATGCTTTGGCGAATCCACCAATAAGAATAAGTCGAGAATTTGTAGCCGCGTTCTGGGTCAAATTTTTCGACGGCGCGATCCAGTCCCAGGGTTCCTTCTTGGATCAGATCTAAAAGATCCATTTGGAAATAGCGATATTTTTTGGCAATAGTCACAACCAAGCGAAGGTTGCTTGTGATCATGCGCTCTTTTGCTCGCTTCCCTAATGCAATAGTCCGTCGCTGTGCCGGAGTTGGCGTTTGCTCGCCTACTTCTTTTGAAGTTGCTATGCCTGCGTGGATTTTTCTAGCCAATGTAATTTCTTCGTCTGCTGTAAGCAAAGGAATTTTCCCAATGCTTTTCAAATAGCTTCCAAGAGTGTCCATAGCCTGCGGTGGTCCGTTGTTTACAAGCTACCACAGCTAGCTAGCATATTGCAGCATACTCACAAGAAAAGCCCCCTTGAGGAGGCTTCTCTTCCTGATCGCTTACAGCCAACCACCACAGTCTTATGCAGCGATCAGGTTCAGATTAATTTCTTCTGACTTCTACATCATACCGGAGCAGCAAGCAGCTGGTGCTATGAATAGAGAAGGCCAGTCGTGGCCTTGTTTTCTTTGCCATGCGCTACTTTGACGTTTTCATTGGATATAGGTTAGGTAGCGCATAGCCACCACCACAGGCCATTGGAAACCATTGGATACGCTCGTGTCAGTACGGACGAGCAGGAAGAAGCCCTGTCAGCTCAGGTTTCTCGTCTTCATGAAGCTGGTTGTTCGCACGTAATTCAGGAGCTGGTTAGCGGCGGACGCAACGACCGGCCAGGGATCCTTGAATTAATTGACCAGATCAAACGTGGGCGCGTTGGAAAGCTGTTGATAACCCGTGTTGATCGCTTGGGTCGTGACGCTCAATTCACGGATACTTTGCTTGCTATGTGTGCTGAGCAGAAAGTTGAAGTCAAGGCGTTAGACGGCGGTGTTATTGAGGCAGCATCTCCTAGTGGTTTTGTTATGAGCAGAATCTTGACCACGATGGCCGAGCATGAACGCAGAATGCTGAGTATGCGGATCAAATCGCAATTCAAGGTCTATCGCAAACAAGGTCGAGCCCTTAGAAGAAGAATGACATTTGGGTATTGCTACAACGGCAACCATGGACTTACCCCACATCCTGACAACTGGGACAAAGCCCTGCACGTTTTAGATCTTTTACGCGAGAAAGCTTCGTTCTCAAAAGTCAGCCGAACACTCGCGAAAGAAAAATTTGTCTGGACTCCTGCCCCTAGCTCTTTGCAGTATTGGTTAGTTAATCCAATTATTCGAGGGCACCTGCCTCATCTCTATGACCGTAAATCGGGCAAGGGCTGGAAGGCGACTTGGGCAGAAATTCACTATGACCAGCATGAAGCTTTAATTAGTGAGTTTGATTGGCAAGAATTGAAAATTGTTCTTCAGAGACAATCTCGCAAATTTGTCAATAATGAACACGAACCAGTTATTGGAGACAGGCTTGCTCCTAAACATGGTTTGACAGGAAGCCTTAGCTGCCTGAACTGTGGTCACAATCTGCGACGAAATAGCAGTGGCGGCGTTGCATGGTGGAGTTGCCGTCATCGAAATTGTTTTGATCGAGGCAAAGTCAAAGAACAGATTGCCCTTCAATGGGCTGCTGATGAGGCAGTCAAAGCGGCGCAAATAATGGCTGAAGCTGCTGCTGCTCCAGCTTCAATAAATCCAGTGCTGAGCCTGAAGATTGCTGATCTTGAGGCGACAAGAGCACTAGCTGAACGTAACCCTGCGTTGCTTCCTGCTGTTGAGCTGCTTGAGAAAGAGATTGTGAGTATCCAATCCAAACCCGTTTCAACGCCAAACGTTGAAGTTTATTTGGAGCTGATCAAGCAACCGGGATTTTTTCTAGGCGCCACGCCTGCCGAACAAAGGGCTTTGCTTGCGGGTGTGCTGAAGACGATTCAGGTAGGTCAGGGAGGTCAATACCTTGCTGTTCCGCGTATGTTTTAAGCCGAGAGCGGACGGCCTCAGAAAACAGCATCTAGCTAGCCAGCGGTTGAAGAGATGGCGGCACCGGCCAAGGCCATGTGTCTGCGAATGCTGAGGAGTTGAATTGCGTTTGAGAGGGTTTCTTGCATCCCATAGCGCTTCCCATCATTGTCAAAAATAGCCCAGCCGCCAGGTACATTTTGCAGATAGAAAATCATAAGTTTGAAATTAATACGTCAATAATGTGCAAGCAGGTGTGGTATTCGTCCTGTGCTTCCGTTGCTTTCATCAGACAAGAGGTATAGCCGTATTCGTCCATAACGTCGTGATGAACCATGATGATGGCAGAAAGTCTTTGTATTTGCTGTCTGCAATGCTGGATTTGATATGGGAAAAACTCAGCACTTGTTTTTATTGGTGAGTTTTTTTCATAATAATCCTCAAGTTTGTTGCTTAATTTTTGGCTGTCATTCCAAATGTCGTCTATCAGCTCGCTAACAGCACTTTGAATGTGGCCATGTTCAATAATTTCTCTGACGTGTGGCATGGGTTTCCGTGGTGGTGGCTCTTACTTTACACAACTAGCTAGAGTTGGCAACCCAGAGCCATGCGTTATTCATAGCCTGATTCTCGCCAATGTTCAATCAAACATGGCTAGCTAGCACTGATCAGTTATAACTGTTAGTGAACCACCACCACACAATGCAATCCCTGTATCAAGACCCGGTCGCGCCATGCGTCCCTATCCCCGCTTGGGTTTTTACCGATGGTCAATTGCATATCCCTGAGATAGCGCTTCTAGGCGCTTTGCTTTCGCTTGGCGGAGAGGTAACGATTTCACAAAGGCGTTTGGCAAAAATGCTCAATTGTGGCCAGGAAACAGTCAAGCGCTACCTGAAGAAATTGCAGGAAAAACGGATTGTCAGCATTACGCACCAAGTCAACGCTGATGGCGGCAAAGCTTCTAATCGCTACATCGTGCAGCCTTGGGTAATGGGAGACAAGGCCGATGGATAAGCAAGATGAGCAGATCGTCTATCAAATTCCATTCACGCAAGTCCCTAATTGGATCTTTGGAAAATTGGCCCCGCCTGAGCTGGCTGTTCTTTGCGTGTTGTTGTCTTTTGGGACAACAAAAGTTTTCCCCTCTCACTCAACTATTGCTTCAATGGCAATGATTTCAAAATCAGGTGTTCAAAGGGCGTTGGCAGGGTTAGTCGAGAAACAAATTATCCGTTGGACGCGCCGACAAAAAACTGACGGGAGTCTTTCTTCAAACCTCTACGAAGTTCTTGTTTGGGATCTCGCAGGCCGTGACCATATGGTCAAATTGAACATACCCTATGGTCAGGGTGACCATACCCTATGGTCAGACAGACTAGACCCTATGGTCAGGGTGACTGGACCCTATGGTCAGGGTGACCGAGTAACAAGACTTACTGAACAAGACTTACTGAACAAGACTCAATTAACTAAAGAAGAAGAGCCACCAAAAAAGGCAAAACGGAAAGTCGAGAAAAAAGATGAGCTGATCCAAAAATGGATTGAGCAAGCCCCTATTGAGTTCAGCGGTTATCTCGAACCAGTTAAAGCCTGGCTAGAGCAACGGTGGGAATCTCATCCCTCAACCGGGCGCAAAGACCCTTGGGGCATTCATCAACGGTCAGCAAAAGCTTTGCGGTATGCCATCAGCAAAAAAGTGGCTGATGAGTTTTTAGAGCAAGCCGCTGAAAGAGGTTGGCTCAGCTTGGGTTTCTCAAACTACGCATTAAAAATTGATCAAATAGGAAAACCTCAGAGCCAAGCGTTCCGAACTGATCCACTTGACACCCCGCGATCAACCAAAAAAGAGATCTGCATGGAATACAGATCCAGCGCGGCCCCTAAAGACAGCGCCCCTATCCCGATGGCCATTGCTGATTTAACACTTGAAATTGCTTCATCAGGGCAGTTCTTTTTTGCTGACGAGACACCAGCCACTCAAGAAGCAAAACAAATCATCACTGCATTCAGATCACAATCCAAATCAATCGGAGTCAATCAATGATTACTGAGTGGGATACATACCCGTGCCAAGCCAAATTCATCGGGGCATTGGGTTACCTAACACAAGCAAAGAACTCGCAAAGCCAGCAGATTTTGATGGATCTTTTAACTGCTGTTGATGAAACATGGTTTACAGATCCCGACCTTAGAACGTTGTTCGGAGCTTTTTTTATGAGGGCAATGGATTTAGGCAAAGACAATTGCCGCGTAACTCTTACCGGAATTCTTAAAGATGCTGAGAAAGCAAGTGGCGAAAACGGTTGGGCAACAGAGCTTTTTCGAGTCTGTAACGATCATGCTGATTACATAGAATTTGACACGTATAAATCTGACGAGTTGCCTGCATGGTGGCAGAAACTAAAACGGCCAAAGATTTCCGAAGAGTTGTCTAAGGCTGATCAGATCCTTAACCTTCCGCCGTCTGCAAACGGTATGACAGCCGCAAGAGAAGCCACATCTAAAGCACTGGCCGCTTTTGATGCTGAGCCGAATTTCACTCTTGATGATGAAGATACGTTTGCAAGCTTGCGAGACTTTGTTCTGGCGCCGCGTCCGCCATTTTCAAGAATCTCCACGGGCCTTAAAGCAATTGATTTGGTTTTAGGTGGTGGGATCAGTGGATCGACTTCGTCTGACAAAGGAAAGCTAATGATCGTTTGCGCGAGGCCGGGTGCAGGTAAAACACAATTTGCTTTGAACCTGGGAATGCGCGTTGCGGCGGGAGGTGATTCGGTTGCAATGTGGTCTCTTGAGATGGGTGTCAAGCAAATCAAAATGCGCGTATTGGCGGCATGGGATCACGCCATGACGCTTCGCACTGGTAAACCATGCAAACAGCTGACTTACTCAATGCTTCAAGAGCATGGGGTCAACGGGACTTGGCCAGACGAGATTAAAGAACGATTGCAATCAGAAACCTATGACGCTCTGGAAACAAACTTTAAAGTTCATACCGGTGGATCTACTTTTACGGCTGAGCTGCTTTGCCAACGGATGAGGCTTTTTAGCCGCCAGAATCCATCCTGCCGGTTGTTCATTGTTGATCATCTTGGTTTGCTATCGATGGGCGGTGCAAACCGTGCGATTGCTGTTGGCGATGCTACAAGGTTGATTAAAACCACAGCGACAGAACTTGGTATTGATGTTTTGCTTCTTTGCCAGCTCAACCGAGCTGTCGAGCAACGTCAAGAAAAAATGCCGCAATTGGCTGATTTAAGAGATTCAGGCCGGATCGAGGAAGATGCTGATGTTGTAGTTGGTTTGCACCGTCCGCACTATTACGATGAAAGCGCAGACCCTGGCGATCTTCGCGTTGGTGTTCTCAAAAACCGCCAAGGCGCCTGTCGTGACACTTCATTGAGGATTGAGTTGGATTGCTGCGCTATTTATGAACCGACCTACAGTTCAAGTTTTTAGCGCGTCAAAATAAACGCTCAGGATTTGCTCGTTATTTTCTTCAAGCCAGCGAGCAATCACGTCCAGTTTTTTGGTGTGCTGCTCTTGTAAAGCTGCGATGTGAGCCCACGCATCTTTTGACTCCTGATCAGTTTTGGCAGTGCAAGCTATTTCATAGGCTCTAGCCAGTTCATCATCCTGGGTTTCAAACAGCTGTTTCATCCGTTCGTTTCCGGCTGCTAGCTGGTCACCAAAGTTTTTTAGCTTGATAACTAAATGCGCGTTGTGCTCCATCTCCTAATAATACCATCACTAGCTAGCCGCTGTTACGAGACATTTCGTTTCTTTGCTACGCAACCCTTAACCGCTTCCAATGATTTTTCTTGTGATATATGAGTCTTGGATGAGCATTCTTACAAATCTCCTCAAAAGCTGTAATATTCGGGTTCGTACTCAGTCTTCGCTCCCACCACCCCTAGAGGCCACATGGAATTGCAAAGACACATTGATGGAAGAGCAGCATTTGCATTTTTTCTTGATCGCTGGGTTAGGCAATCGTCTCTGACTTCCCAGGCTTTTTGCCGTATCGCTGGCGCTGCTCTAGGTTCTGATCGCATTCATCCGACTCAACTAAGCGGTCTTCGGACTGGTATGCAGAAACAGATCAGCATTTACACCTTTGAGCCTTTGGCTGCTTTGAACCAGGCTGCTGCTGAGTTTCAACTTGACAAAAAACAATTCGCGAATCCAATACTGCAAAAAGATATTCATTTCGTGCCTATTGCCCGAAAAAACGAGAGAGTCGCGACAACCGCTGATTTTGTTGATCTGTTTCTTGGGGCAGGATCACTGCTTATTCTTCCTGACGAGTGGATGGGTGTCTCTTGGGAAGGCAACCCCGTGGCTCCTATTGAGTTCCCCGGCGAAGACACCGGCAAAGCAGTCAGGTATATCCTCAAACAGCTTGACGCCGATTTGCTGGAAAGCATTGAAGAGCTAGCCGAGTATTACCCCTCAAACGATCCAGAGCGGGTTAAACGTCTGAAAATGGTTTGCCTTGATCTTGAAGAATATCCGGCTAAAGAAGCCGAAACGGAAACACTCGCGCTGTGTACTGCTCTGACCCGTTTGACCGGCCAGAAAATTATGGTCGCAGACTTGTTAAAGGCAGCAGAAGGGAGCCTTCTGATTCTAGATCGGCTTCAAACGTAAGCAGGTGCTCCTTTACCTGAAAATCCACTTTGATTTTCTGGCAACTAGCTGCCCTCATTAAAGAATTTCGATTAACCCATACCCAATCAGCTTCCTCAGGGCTAGTGCAATGTCGAAACAACACGTTTTCAGTGAAATTATTGCTGGTTGATCCCATAAGTGCGGATTTTGCGCTGTTGTCGATTGAAATTCCGACTTTAGTGATACCACGCAACGGCTATGCGAAGTAGTTCCGCGTAAGCATAAGTTGCATAATGAGATTTTTCAGTTCCTGCATATCATATATTACACAGTCAAAAACTAGCTAGCAGCGGTTATGCTGTGGTTGCCGACACCACATCACAATGAACCTTCCCCCTAATGCAGGCCCTGATATTGAGTCTTTAAAAGTACTCGATGCAGCTATCGCCAAAGCCCGGCCTAATTTCCCTGACCTAACCAAAACGGCCAATAACCCGCATTTCAAATCCAGTTATGCCTCACTGGAAACTGTTTTGGATTGCGTTGTAAAACCATTGGCGAAACAAGGCGTAAACATCTCTACTTCTGGAACCTTGGTTGGTGATCGCTTTTTCTTCTGCACGACCCTTTCCCATTCTGATGGCGGATGGCGTTGCAGTTATTTCCCCGTTGTTGATCCATCACCTCAAAAAGTAGGCGGATGCGAAACCTATGCACAGAGATACAACATCTGCGGAATGCTTGCCATCACTGGTGGTGCTGACGATGACGGGAATACAGCGTCAGGTTTATCCGCTAAACAGCAGAACGGCAAAGCGCCTTCCAAGCCTGCCGCCACTGCACCTGACATGACCTCTTGGTAAAAGCTAATGAAACCAGACAGAGACATTGCTTGGACTTTTATATGGGACAAACCCGAAAATCCAAGCCGTGATCTGTTTGTTTATCGAGCTTTAGAGAATGCAGGAGATTGTTTCCAGCGTGAAGCAATTGCCTGCATTCGTCGTGAATGGGGCGGCAAGCAAGGAACAACCAAGCAATTCAAAGAATCGTGCGAAGCCAATGGCATTAAGCCCCACCATCCCAGTGCATGGGGCGGTCTAACTCGTTTGATGAAGCAGTCAGGTTTATTGCAGCCTGTTGGCCTCAGCAGTCACCCAAAGCAAAAACGCTATCAAGTGCTAGCTAGCGGCTAGACAATGCCACCAAAACTAGCTATAGTTGTGGAGCCCCACCACTTAATTTTTGGTTATGAAAGGTTTTGAGATGGCCCTATGGCCTAATGACAACAAGCAGCCAGGCGGAACACAGCCTGACGCTACCGGCTTTATCACTATCCCAATTTCAGTCTTAAAAGAGCTTTCTATTGCTTATCAGCAAAAACAATTGCCAGTTGAAAACGACACTCGCAACAATCTTGAGGTTGTCAAACTTGGCGCTTCAGCCTGGAAAAATGATCCTAACAATGGCAAAAGACAGCCTGTAATCAAAGCAGTGATCCGCAATTTTGAGGAACAGAAAGAATCTGCTGCTCGAAAAGCTCAGTATGAAGCAGAACGAAATGGTGCTTCTACTGCGCCTGCAACAGAAACTGCTTCTGGCTGGGACATTCCTTTTTAATGTCTGAATCTCAAAAAATCACCATTTGTTTGGACAAAAAAACTTTGTCTACAATTATGCAGCTTGCAGCTAAGAATTCTGAGCTGCGTACTAAATGGATTTCGGACGCTATCAATGCTCGCCTTCATGAGCATAATTTTGGTACTGGCGTTTATGCCAAAGCTGTTTCTGCTGCTCTTCATGCAGGTCGCGGAAAATTAAATCGAACGGATGCCGAAAGCATCGCAGCCAAAATCATTACGGTGATCCATCAAGGTTGAATTTATGCCCCACCATGGGGCTTTTTATTGCTGTTTTCGCTAGTGCCTAGCCTTAAGAAGATCGCATTTGTCAAATGGTTGGGATCGTCCGAATGTATGTCTACAAGCAAGGCGTGGCCAACGTTTTTGATTTCCCAAAATCAGAAGCAAAACGGGCTTATCAAAGATTGCTTTCTGATGGATATACCGTTTATCACAGTGTCTTGGTTTGACGAATCAACTTATTTTCCCAAACGCGGCAGAATAAAACCAAATCTTGAGTCAAGCTGTGAGCAAAATTTCCCTCCCTGATTTTTTTCGTTATTACGAACATGGCAACCCTCAGCAAATGGAAGCGGTTGCTCTTTTAGAAAGCCAGATCCCCTTATCACTTCTTCAAGACTCCAGCGCATGGGTTGTCAAATACAGAGAACAGCCTGAACCACTCTCGGCGCCGAAATGGCCAATCACGAAACATCAAATGAGGCAAATCATGCTTTGCTCTTCTGATTTGCTCTCAGATTCGCTGATGGATGACTTCGCCAGGTGTGTTGAAAACTGCAACATGAATACGCTTGAACAGGTTTATTTTCTTGGTCAAGTCGGTCATGAATCTGCGGGGCTTCGCTACCCCATGGAGATTGCCTCTGGCGCTGCATACGAAGGTCGTGCTGATCTAGGAAATACACAACCAGGAGATGGGGTCAAATTTGCTGGCCAAGGTTTTATCCAAGTCACAGGTCGTGCAAATACACAAGACTTTGCTGATCACATGGATTCAATCGGTCAGGCCGATCCAAACATCATGGCGATCGGAAAAACCTGGAATGCCAAAAAATATCCATGGTCAATTAGCGGTAACTGGTGGCGCAATAACCACATGCAAACCATGTGCAATGCCCGTAAAGAATGCACTAACGCACAGATCGATGAGATTGGGGCAAGGGTCAACGGTCGTAATAGACCGAATGGCGCTGATGATCGGATTGCTTTTACTGATCGCGCTTACCGAATCCTTATCGGGGTATGACGTTCCGCGCTGTTTTTTGGTTTGCTTTCACTGTCGGGCTTGTCTGTGGTTTATCAGCGCATCACAGGATGCTTTGCCTTCTGCCTTTCCCGGCTGCATATAGACGAAACCCTACTTCTTAGAGCTGTCATCACTCCATGGCGCTCTGATATGAAGATCATCCACTTGAATAGCGTGTGGCGTCGTAGGTGGCTGCGATTCATGCCACCGTTTTACTTCAGCGTCGATACGAGGCTTTAAGGTTGCCTCAAATTTTCGCCGTTGTATTTCCCGATTGATTTCATCTAACGGTGATCGAGTTGACCACCGCAAAAGCCACCTGCCATCAGCAGGAATTAACGCTTTTTTCCCTTCAATGAGTTAATTGCACTTAAAAGAAGCTGGACTACAGAATTTTCTTTTGCTGGTGATATTGCGATTAATTCGGATACGCATGCAAGCACTATCCAGAATGCTGGGTGCTGAAGAACTTGTTCCATTTGAATCTCTGTCTCTCAATTAATTCTAGCTTTGTCATTTTCGAGAGCTACTAAACGATTACCGTGATCGTTAAGACGTTCGTAGATTTCGCGGCGATCAGCATTGGCTTGAACTTTTTCCGATTTCATGTCTTGGTGTAAGTCTTCCAGCTTGGTCGCGATAGATTCAAGCCCGGCACTGAGGCGAATAACCGCTTCCCGGCTTTCACTGGTTCGTCTAGTGAACCCAGAAAAACTCATCCCCGCAATACCGATAGAAGCGCCAAGGATCGCGGCGTAGATTTCAATCACGATTCAAGCGCTTCTGTTTTTTTATTTTAATGGATCTGGCTCGCCATCAAATATCGTTACAGCACGTTTCAACAACATGCAATCCGCTTACCCGTTCCAAAACTTTTTACTTTTTTCTCGGTCTTCATAAGTGCGGGAGTCTGTCAGTTTTTTTATTCAACTTTATGAGTAAAAGTAATGCCGTAAGACGTTAGAAGTTTTTCAGCATCAGCTGCAAGGTTTTTGTCAATAGACTTAAGGACAGAAAGCGTTTCATCAATTCCGGTTCGCATAGCCTCAGCGTCCAAATTTCCAGCCTTGGCGTCAGCAAACACGCTGATTAGTTCGGTTGCCAGGACGTTGACAGTAAGATCAGTTGATGCAGCGGCTCTTAGAGCCATGTATGACGATGTTCTCGTAAACGCTTTCCAGAAGCCCCTGTAATCCAGTTTTAGTAATTTATATTCTATGCGGACAGCTTTTTCTTCTTCATCTACTTCACGCAGTGACCACTGCTCAGTCCATTCGTCATTTATCAAACCCACCCCAGACACTAGATCATACGCAGTCTCGTCATAAACGACTGAAGGTTTAGATTCTTTGATAATAAAACAATTGAAGCTTGTTAGCACCTCCTGCGTAATTATGGACGGAAAACTAACTCTAGGGTTTTCTTTCTTTAACTGGGCAAGAGAGTAAGGGTACTCAATTAATTCAGCTTCAGCGTCGGTTTCAGGGATGTACTTAACAAGTTTCATGATGATCAAGCAGAGGGGTTAGTCTGGCATAAGGGACAAAGAGTAGCCTTTATATGAGTCAGACTTTGAAAACACAATCTGACGGCCTGTTTCTGTTGTGTTTCCATTGACATTTTTGTATGAAATATTCAAATATGCAGCACTGCTGCCAGAGCTAGCAACATTCTGATCAATAATTACAGTATATCCAGTAGGCTGTGTAGCCGTTACACCTGAATCATCGTCTAATGCTCCGATCACAAGCTCAACAGTATCAGCAAGAATAAAATGATCTGGAATATTTGCAGTCGTTCCACTAGAACTAATATCCAATCCCTTTGCAAGTACAGGATTTGTGTTGTCAACGCCTCTAAACGCAAACATTCCTACGGCCATGCGCTGAGTGCCACTTGCGCTACTAAAGCTAAGACTTTCGGCGGTGCTGGTAGTAACTTTATAATATAATTTGTGTACTGGAGAGAAGCCACTGTTGGCACCGATCTCTGTATAACCCGCAGGTGTGGTCTGACTGCGGCTATCAGCAGCATAGCTGAAGAAAACAAGATCTCCAGATTGCAATCCGCTTAGTGTAAGTGTAATGTTTCCAGCCGTCGAGCCAGAATCTGAGGTTACTAGCGTGATTCCTCCTCCAGCTGTTCCGCCGCTACTGTAATTATTTATCTGTACAGGATAACTCGTAATTAAGCCAACATTATTTGTCGCAACCACTGTAATATTATTTACTGAAAGCGTACTGGCAGAGTTGTAAGTCACTACTCCTGCTGAGCTGATGCTAAGCAAGTTAGCGTCAGTTCCCTCAAGACTCCAAGTAACTGTTTCGTCTGCTGAATAAGTCGCTACTGAAGTAGATCCAGCTGCTTGAGTAACTGTCTGGGCTCCTGTAACTACTGGTGGCGTGCCGTCTTTCCCGGAAGGCACAAGCAAGACGTGTAGGGAGTTATATGAGTCAGATGAGCTTGCGCTGAAAGCTTTTCCAGAGCTGGCGTAATTTGCATATGAAGCCCCATATGCAATAGCCATAGTTGCGTTGTCTCCATTATCACCGCTTGACTCTCCTTGAAATATCTCAGTGTAGCCAGAGGGCATCGTAAATGTCACGTTAATATCATCATCAAGGACGCCTATTCCTAAAAGGTAAGTGTCGTAACCTACTCCCGTGAAATCCGTAAGAGCTAAAGAACTAGAGCTTCCGCGCTCTTTTCCAATAGCCAAGGTTGGACTCGACGTATTAAGTCCCCGAAATGCAAATAAACACATTACATACGAATTCCTGTCACTATTAGGCGTGTAATCTGTATCCACTGCCACGGAAGTTCCTGTTGCAACCGTCTGCCATAAGCCTAAAGTTGGGTTGTTAATAATCGTATTCTCCATGATTTGTGTCCAGTCCGTAGAACTTAAAGTGCTACCGCTGCCTTTCACGGAATTAATAATATAACCTTCAGCTGCGATTGCAAAAAAGACAACATCATCAGCTTGAATGTTACTTAGTGTTATCGTAGTGTTGGTCTCTCCACTTAGAATTTGTTTGTTGGTTGATGAGACAAATTCAACAGTAGTTTCAAGCTCGCCTTTGCCGGAGGCTGTAGCTGCAAACATTCTAGACAGTAAATCCATTGCTTTAATTTGTATAATCTACTAATGCAGCGCCGCGATACCTACTCCCCCCGTTGTCAGTGACAAATACAAACAAATGAGTTTTGCCTGTAGTCAGAGTTGGCGCTGTATCGTTTGGCCACTTTACCGAGGTTGGCCATGTGACCGCACCACCCGTGTGAGTTAGTTCCAACGTAAAACTAAAAGCGCTACCAGCAGCTGCGCTATTAAATGCAAAATTAGCATTACTTGTAATGGTCCTGGTAAAGTAATTGCCTTCATCAACACTTATCGAGTTGCTAGTTAAAGCAACAATTGGTGTATCAACAGCTTTATCAGCCCAATAACCCTCTCCGCTACTGTCAGCAGTTAAAACTTGGCCTATTGAGGGTGTTGAACTATTATCTTTAAGAACAAAATTAATGCCTGGAATACGGAACTTGTTGACAATAGTATTGCCTAACGTGATCTCATTGTTTACAGTTGCTGAACTAGGCTGGGCATCGTAACCAATGCAAGTATTGTTAGACCCTGATGTGATTTGATCACCAGCTTGAGAACCAATGCCAGTGTTGTCGTCGCCTGTTGCTAGCCCAAGTGCATCATTACCTAGGCCAGTGTTATCGAGTCCTCCAACGTTGGTTAAAAGGCTTCTATAGCCAAAAGCACAATTTCTATCCCCCGTGTTAATAGCTTTTCCTGCTTCTGTACCAAAAGCAGCATTACTGTTTCCAGTTGCTGTTTCTGATATAAGGGCATCCGTACCAACGCCAAGGCTGGTCGCGTGATACGAGTTATCTGTTAATCCAGAAAGGGTAGCCCAATAACCCTCCCCGCTACTGTCGGCAGTTAGAACTTGGCCAGTAGATGGTAGCGAACTATTGTCTTTCAGAATAAAATTAATGCCTGGAATACGGAATTTTGAGATTACTGTGTCACCTATAGTGACCTCATTACTCACAGACGCTGTGCTTGGTTGAGCGTTATAGCCAAGAAAAATATTATTGTTCCCTGTTGAGCTACTCCCTGTCATCCGCCCGACAAATGTACATTTACTTCCAGTCGCGCCCATCCCAGCCCTCGATCCGACCGCTGTCATCTCTGAGGTAGTGGTCATTGATTGCAATGTGGCTTCGCCAATTGCCGTGTTGTGCTGTCCGGTCGTTAACGCATAGAGACCTCTATACCCGACCGCCGTGTTATTTCCTTGAACGTTTGAACCGTTATAGGTTTGCAGCGCACTTGTGCCTACCGCCGTGTTTTTCCACCCTGTCGTGGTGCTTTTTAAGGCATCCTTACCGAATGCCGTGCTGCTATTGCTGGCACTATCTGCATCGAATGAGCCTGGTCCTAGGCCAAAGCTTGAAGACCCTGCCGATGTGTCCGACACGCCACCAGCATCATCCCAATACCCTTCACCACTACTGTCAGCAGTTAGAACTTGACCAGCAGATGGCAGCGAACCATTGTCTTTAAGAATAAAGTTTATGCCCGGAACGCGGAACTTGTCGATAGTTGTACTACCTAACGTGATTTCCTTGTTTGTTGTAGACGAACTTGCTTGGGCTGCATATCCAATTATGATGTTATTATCCCCGTCACCTAACGAAGAGCCCGCATGTGAGCCGATCACTGTATTGCTGTGGCCTATGAGCGAACCCCCAGCCCCATATCCAAAACCAGTATTGTTAGCTCCAGAAATATTCGAATCAAGAACGTTGTATCCAACCCCAGTGCATCCGCTAGCAGTAGTAATAGCCTTTAAAGCGTTATTCCCGACACCGACGTTTGTGTTTCCGGTTGTTTCTGAATTCAGCGCATTGTCACCAATACCAAGGCTGACTGATCCATTAGAACTGTCTACCAGCCCACTAGGGTCATCCCAATAGCCCTCACCGCTACTGTCAGCGGTTAAGACGTGGCCTGTTGATGGTGTTGAACCATTATCTTTAAGAATAAAATTAATGCCTGGAACACGAAACTTGGTAATACTTGTGTTTCCTAAAGTGATTTCGTTAGATACTGTTATAGAGCTAGGCGCACTATCTCTACCTATCAGCGTGTTATTAGATCCTGTGGTTAATGTATTACCTGCACCGTAACCAACAAAAGTGTTGAAATTGTTTGTTGCTACTTTACCCGCTTCTCTTCCGAGGGCGGTGTTGCTTACTCCAGTAACACTTAATCCGAGCGCTTCATATCCCACCGCAACGTTGTTTCCGCCAGTTGTAAGATTCTTAAGTGCGTAATATCCCACCGCAACGTTTACATTTCCACTTGTCAGATCAGTCAGTGCATCGACACCCAAGGCGGTGTTCCAACCCCCATTTGTTTCTGAATCAAGAGCACCCGATCCAAGACCGATACTTGAACTTGAAGACGATGTGTCACTAACCCCAGCAGTCCCACTACTTGCAGCCGTAACTCTTCCTTGTGCATCAATAGTTAAACTAACAACCGTATAACTGCCAGCAGTAACAGCAGTATCTGCAAGTGATAATGTTCCGCTTGTTGTGATTGGGCCACCAGTTAAACCAGTACCACTTGCAACGCTGGTAACTGTTCCACCGCCAGCCCCAATCTCGACAACAGATCCGCCGTCTGTTTTGGTAAATACTCCGCCGTCTGTTGTATTAACAAGCAGTTCAGCTGTTTCTGAAAAATCACCAGCAGCAGGATTGCTAGTGCCTCTTTTATGCCGAATTGTGTTAGCCATAAATCAGAAAGTTCCTCCATCAAGTACAAAGCCAGAGACGGAGCCATTCTCTAGAAATGTAACAAGGTCACTAAGTGCAACCTGAACCATACTACCGCTGTCATTGATAATCATACGATCTGCACTTGCCAATGTCGTAGCAGTTGCAGAAGTACTGCCATCGAGCTTATTTAGCTCAGCGGTTGTAACCGTCGCACCGTCTAAAATCGCAGCTTCAGTACTTGTTAACGCGGCAAGATTTATGGCCGTGCCTGGAGCCATGCCAGCCAATGTAGTTAATTGAGCGTCAGATGCCTGAGCGCCCAATGCGCTTCTAGCAGCACTAGCTGTAGTCGCTCCAGTTCCCCCGTCCGCTACAGCCAACGTTCCAGTGATCGATGACGCTCCAAGATCAACGGCAAGTTGGTTTGACTCAAAAACGAGACCACCATCGGCTTTTCTGTCAACACTAACTTCAGAACCATTTACGGCGATTCCATCTCCAGCTGTAGGAGTACCAGCAGCAGCAGCAATTGTGATCCCGCCTGCGCTATTCGTAATCGTAATGTTCGAGCCAGCCGTCAACGTTGCTTTTGACAACGTGTTCCCAGTGGTATTACCAATCAATAGCTGGCCATTGGTGTAACTCGTTTGGCCAGTACCGCCTTTATTTGTTGCAATAGTGCTGGCCGACCATGTTCCACTGGTCAGTGTTCCGACAGACGTAAGAGATGACCCTGTGACACTAGAGCCTAACGTTGTGCTGCTTAAAATTGTTGTGTCATCGATCTTATAGGCTTTGCCCGCTACAAGATCGAAATCTTCACTACTTGTCCAACAGTCAGTGCTGTTGATCCAATTAATTGTTTTGTTTGTTGCACCCAGAAGTGTAATTCCACCACCATTAGCTGTCGCATCGCTAGGCGTAGTTACATCACCCAGAGTGATGTTTTTATCTTTTACATCAACCGTTTCTGTGTTAATAGTTGTGGTTGTGCCATTGACTGTAAGGTCACCCGAAACAATCAGATTGTTACTGAATGTGGTGTTGGTGCCTGAAAGAGTGGCACCGCTAAGATCAACTGTTCCAGTGAAACTTTTATTGCCTGAAATTGTTTGGTTGCCTGTAAGCGTCGCAAACGCTCCACTGCCCCCGATGGCTATCACCGAGCTTGCAGTGCCACCTGAATCGCCAAATCCATAGTAGAGAATTGAATCAACTTCAGAAAATGCCGGTTCCGAGGGAGCGAGAGCGGAAGGGGCACCTGAAACGCCTCCAGCAGCTCTTTTCTTCAAGCGAATTGTGTTAGCCATGGCTTAAAAATTGCCCCCAAGTACAAGAGTGTCTGTAGTCCAAGTGTCGTCAGCAATAAATTTGCCGGAAGCGCTACTGAAATAAACAACGCTTTTGTCAATTTTACCGCTTGTGTCTATTTCAAACCCTCCTCCTCCGGTGGCTCCTTGAGGGCCAATTGTTGAAGCCGTAACTACGGTTGTATTTGGGGTTTTGACAACGGTTGTGCCACTCTCGTCTTTTACAGTGACTGTATTCGATTGAGTCGTAATATTGACTTTTGTCATGCTGTGTATCCCTGTGAAACTGTGATTGTACCTTCAAGGTAGTAATCTTTTAATCCGGCTGAACTTGTTACTAATACGTCGTAGTTCAAGCTATCAGGGAAGGCAGTGGTCTGCGTATCATCCAATAAGATAGTTACTTCCCCATTCACGCGATCTGTATAGTCCACTGAAAAATCTGCATATTTGATCTCCCTTGCCTTGTTCCATGCCTGGGCAGCAACGACAGCTCCGGTAAGATCGATTGCTACACCCGTGCCATCTTTGAATTGCAGTCCGAGTGAATAACTTGCCCTGCGTTGCAATGATATGTTGTACTCACCAGGAGAAACGGACATAGACTGCAATCCTCGATCCAACAACTCTTTTGTTCATAATAGCTAATTTTTATAATTCAGTTGCTTTTCAACATTAAAGCAGGCGCGTTAGCCCTAGGGCACTTTCCAATTAGTGCCGGTTTGATTCAGCAGCGTAAAACACAAACGCTGAAACTGTGATCTAGCTCATCAGCGCAGGTTTTCGCACACTATTCCATAGCGTCAACTGCATCGCGTTGTTATTCCATGGGTGGATCAAATTGGTAGTCAGGATCAATTTCTAGTATCTTGTCTCTAGCGTCAGCCTCATTGTCAAATGTTTCGATGGTTGGCCTTATTGCGCTAAAACATGTTCCTGCCGGGACGTAGGCGTAGAAGTCTTCATGGGTTGGATGTCCGTAACCCACAGCCCATTTCTCCCCAGTAATTAAAACATCCATGATCAAGGGTTCTCCCAAGTTTGAGTACCGTTACTTCTTAGGCTATTCCAGGCAGCTAGAGCAGCTGTGCTCCACGTTGACATTCCAGCATTGGTGCCGCCACCAAGATCTAGCCTAGGTATAGCGACAGAGTTCGTGTTCAAAGACACCAGAATGTTTTCAATAGATTGTGGAGTAAGCGCACACCCTTGAAAGGTAAAAAGGTGGTAGACACCTGGGCCAAAATTGCCAGTAGTGTCAAACACTCCCGCCGGGAAGTTAGCTAAACTGCTGCATCCATAAAACATTTGGGAAGTTCTTGTTAAAGAATCAAAAGTGATCCCTGAAGGAAATGTAACCAATGAAGTGCAACCTTGAAATATTGAACGGCCTTCTACTACCGATGAAAAATCTAAAGCTGGTATAGCAGCAAGAGAAATACAGTCGTCAAACATGCCCTGAGCGTTAGTAGAGTTTGAGAAATTTAAGGTTGACGGTAAAGTTGTAAGAGAGGCGCATCCTTCAAACATGCTATCCGTAGTAGTAAGACTTGAGAAATCCCAGTTAGGGCAAGCCGTTATGCCGGAGTAACCAAAAAAATTGGATGCGTCGCTTATGTTTGACCAGTTAATATTAAGTGTGCTCGCACTTGGCATGTTGGCATTTGTCAATCCCGATGAATGCCAGAAAAAATTTCTTATACTGGTAAGATTGGAATAATCCCAGTTTGGTACAGTGAAATTTTGCGTCAGGTAAGAAAACAGTTGCGATCCGTTCGTTGCGTTTGAAATATCAAGGGAAGGAAATGTTGTGAACTGTGTAAGCCCATGGCACAGAGATGTAATATCTGTGATATGAGAAGGCAATGAAGTAAAAGGAAACGATGCAAGGCTGGTACAGTTTGCAAACATTCCTCTTACTGAAATCACATTGCTTAAATCAAATGTTGGTGCTGTTGTTAAGCTAGTGCAGCCATTGGCAAAATAGTCATAACCTCTGGTATTGCTAGGAGACAAATTCGTTAACGTAGGTATAAGAGTAAGGTCAACGCAGTCTTCAAACATACTTGCTGCTGTAGTCACGTTTGAGCAGTTATATGTGGGCGGACTGCTTGAATTAAGGCTCGCGCAGTTTTGAAACATTTCAGCCATATCAGTTGCGCTGCTCGTATCTATAGCGGGAAAATCAATAAGCGCACCGCAACCTTTGAAGACAGAACTGAAATCAGTAACGTTTCTTGTATCGTAAGCAGGTAGAGAAGTAATGTTATTTGCATCTTCAAATGTGGAACTCATGTCTGTGACGTGCTCTGTATTGACATTTGGCATTCCATTAACTGCTGTTTCAGTCATATCAAGAAACGCATTGTCCCAGCTGCGCCCTCTTTGTTTTGTTGAACCAGTTACAGAAAGAGTAGATGTGTCAAAATATGTGTTAGAGCCACAATAAATTGAGAACGAGGCGTTGCGTTCAGTTGAAATTCTTACTGTGTAACTTCCCGCCACTGAGTAAGTGTGTTGGTACTCTTTATAAGCAGGAGCAGAAGTAGAACAATCTAAACCTACTTCAATGTTGCCGTCGCCCCAGTCAATAGTTACTGATCCGCCATAAGGTCTTACCTGCGGAAAATAGTTTATAGTGTTAGATGTTGTCGTGAACTCGTAATAGCGATCTTCGAATTTTTGTGATGCTAATAAACTTTGTGCTAATAACATTACGAAGCATCTCCGCCATAAGAACCGAATAAAGTTGTGTCTGCTTTCCAGACAGTGATGATTGCATAGGCTCCAGTTGCTGAAGGCAAAATAGGTTGTGACCCACCAACCCATTTCATAGTTGGCCATGTAATGCTGTAAGCAGCATTAGATCTACGAACCATCATCGTAATACTTTCACCGCTATCCATATCATCAGTGTAAGTGCGATTAGCGTCGATAAAACCTATGAACATCGTTCCCGTGTCGGGACTTATTGCAAAGTTTGTGTTGATGCTTGTCGTATCAACAGTTGCTATTGCGCCTGTTACTTCAGTCCAGGTTTCGCTCTGCCTTGCATATTGCAGCCCATCGTTTGGGGCTTCGCCAATGTCAGCGTTAACGGTGACCGCGCCAGTACCACCAACTGGGCTGATCGTTACGTTGGTGCCTGCGCTGATTTGGGTAACGCCTCCCGGCTCGATTTCTGACCATGCCGCATCTTTTCTCCCATAGTTCTTGCCATCAGATGGAGCATCGCCATCGATGACAGATGGCTTGTTTAGTATCTCCGCAATTCCACTGGTGGCGCTCCAGTCAGAGTTGACTTGTGCTGCTGGAATTGTAGGCTTGTTTAGGATCTCCGCAATTCCACTGGTGGCGCTCCAGTTAGAGTTGATTTGTGCTGCTGGAATTGTAGGTTTATTTAGAATTTCGGCATCGCCAGTAGTGGCAACCCAATCAGAGTTGACATTAACTTGTGCTCCATCTTCAATATCATCAAGCTTGTCTTTGTCCCCCGCTGTCATCAGTCCAGCTAAAAGATCAGTCGCCGCCAGCAGAGCTGCACTGCTGCCTGTGCTGCTTGTGATGTTGAGTTGAGTAGCAGTGCGTCCATTAACGCCCAAATCAGTTGGTGTAGCTGATGCAGGGATAAATGACCACCCTGAAGGCCCGTAAATAACTGAATCGCCAGATTTAACAACTAAAGCCCCTTCCCCTGTAGCGGCCTGCCAAGCAGCATTTAAGGTGCCAACAACAGTGTTAATGTAAGCGTCATTTAAACTAGGGTTTGAGACAACAGGATCGTTCGCAAGGTCAAGTGTTCCTTTGTATGAAACCGATAAAATATCTGCTTTTAATCTTCCTTCACTGTCAAAACTGAGATTAGCCCCAACATTAATCGCAAGACGATCAGCTAAGAAATGAAGACCTTTATTGCTGTCAGCATCAACATTTAGCGTGACAACGCTGCCATTCACAAACGCATCAATGCCATCATCACCAAGAATTTGAGTGATGCCCGTGCCTCCCCCACTCTGCCCCCCTACCTCATTCCAGATCAGACCATCCCACACGTAAAGGGTTTTGGTGCCAGTATTCCACCACCACGTTCCAGGCAAAGCATCCGCTGGTACGTCTGAATTAAATTTGACCCCGCCTAGCTGAACAATTTTGCCGCTTGAATCCTTGCAGCAAATAAACGGTCCTGCCTCGTTGTAGTTAAGGCTAATCTCGTTGAAACTTAATTGTGCTGGTTGCGGTCTCCTGTCCTCGACTGAACTGCTCTTCAGGATTATTGCAACAGCCATGACTATTCAGTCGAGAAAACGCGGACATTTGCCGTGTTTATATTCTATCTAGCTCGGATGATAAACATCAGAGCTGTGTTGACAGGGCGAGATTCGTTGCCACCATCGTCGTCAATACTGATTCCGGTTACCTGTGCATCAATACTGATGCCCGTTGTTGCTGTTTCTGTTTGCGTTTCCTCAGCCAAAACCTCAACGCTAGTATTTCCGCCACGTCCTTCGTCCTCACTGCCTTGAACTTGGCCTGCCGTGAAATCGTGAGCATGGCCGTCGTCTGTGATGTCGTGACTGTGAGAATCGTTGCTAACGCCGTGGTTGTGCAGTGCGTTTTGGTCGGCTTGTTCTGAACGAATTAATCGGTTGTCATCAATGCCTCTGTTGTTGTCCCAACCTCGGACAAACTGACCACGAAGATCAGGAACCGTCGCACCAAGCAATTCGGCAAGTTCTGGGTAAGCAGCAGTTGACCCGCCATCGCATTCGATCCAATCTGTTGGTGCGGTATCCAATGGCCACATGAGGATTGAGCCGATTGGTGCCCGTGGTGCCAGAACCGGTAACGCTCCAGCAAGAGTGGCTGGGGTGATGGCACGGTCAGTTGCTGTGCCTCCGCTTGTTTCGGCTTGGGTTGCAATCTCAACCAGACCGGCAACTTCTTCTGTTGCTGTAGGAACAACCGGCAAAGTTGTGCCAAACGGATTCTCCCCCCATGCGGCTGGTGACGTAATGATCTGACCGTTGAGCACAGTGCGTGTGTTGACCGTCAACTCATTGATGCTGAGCGATTCGTAAAACGTCGGGAACTGAACATCGTCAACGCTCTGTTCTGCGCCAATTGAATCAATCCCCACCTCTTGCCCAGTGGTCAGATCTTGAATACCTGCCGGTGTGACAAGAAAGCCCTCCTCGTTAAAACCGGAGCCGTAAACACGCCCCACGCTCGAAGTCATGTAATAGGTGAACTTGTTAGCGGCGGACAGGTTCTGCTGATAGCGCGGCAGACCCTTTGAGTAATTTGAACGGCCTGCGTATTCATACGCATGGCCAAACAGACGAATCGCGCTTGGAGCACGGAACTCGATTGACCATGCCGCCCATGAATTGGCAACGCCTGATGGACTGCTGATTCCATCTAATGGGCTGGTGTTGTCGCGGTCGCGCAGTGCTGCTGTTTTTGGCAACAGGATTGTGTGACTATCAGCTTCGCCAAATCCAAGGCTTCTCAAGAAGCTGTACAGCCCTCGGTAGTCAGTGGCGCTGCGGTACTGCGCTTGGATCTCAGCGTCTGTCGTCCATACCGTCGCCAAGTCATAGCCGCAGGTGGTGTTGTCGGCGTCGCCGCTGGTGTCGTTGTCAAACAGAATCGCTGGCTGGGAGTTTTTGAAATAGTCCTCAGCGTTGAACTCGCTCGCCATGTGGACGAACGATTCAATCCATTTGTCGCTTTGGAAAGCCGTGTCGCTATTGGCCTGGACGCAATTCCAATGTTTGTTGGCATAGCGGACGGTGTCGCCTGCTCGGTAGTAGGCATTTGATGTCCATGCGCTGTCGGCGTTCAATCGGCGCAGTTCCACTAAGCCGTTGCTGCCTCCTGGGCCGTTCTTGATTGCACTCCCAACAGCACAGCAGATCGATTCGCTATAGGGAATCTCACCTGTAATTGCTGCTGCGCCTGGATTCGTTTGCAGGATGTAATCGCGCTGAGGCGTCCGGTTTGTTCCACCGAGATTGAGGCCCAGCACGGCGTAGCGGCGCTCGTTTGTGTTGCGAACATCAGTGAAACGCCTGATGAAAATATTTCGCCCAGCAAGATCCGGCAGATTTACGCCAGGTGTGATTTCTTCACCCGGTATTTCGCCGTCCTGATTCTCGAATGCTCCCGTGACGTTGATCACATTGGGAAACGCTCGATCCCATGCAGGATTTGCCAACTGTGCGCGGAAGTCTTTACCCAGACTGTTTTGAACCCAGATGTAGGAGCCAGGACGCAATGTGTAGCCCAGCGCTTCAAGCTCTCGTGGCGTGTCACGGTCATAAATGCCCTCAGTCAGGTCTTCCTCTAGGACGATGGCGGTGGCTGTGTTGCTTGTGCTCGCATCAATTTGACCGAGGAAGGTGTTACGGACGTTGTTGGATTTCTCGGTAAGGTCAGTTGCAACACGCAAGCGGTTGACGCTCCAGCCGGTGTCATTGATTGATGCAACTGATTTGTAGCCTTCGCCTAAAGCTGCTACCCCACCAAAATTACTGTTGCTGTTGGTGGTCGTAATAGACGCGCCAGACTCAACCCAATGGTGAACGCCTTGACCAATAGCGAATACGCTCACTTCTTGGATAATTGCGTTATTGACTGCTCGAATGTGAAAACTGCGCCGGTCAGTCTTCATCCGCAGGTCGTTAGGGTTTGCGTTGATGTAATCGTCGTAGTTATTAACTGCGCCCCATGTTCCGCCGGAGTAAATCTCCCAGCAGGTCATATCTTTTTGCAGTGAAATTGCTGTGTATTGAGCAATTACGCAAGACGAAAATCCTTGGTTACGCGCACCATCAAAGAATCCACCGCACATCCCAAAGACACTGCGAATCGACACGTTGTAGATGTAAGGCGATGCACCTTGCACCGTGTCCACAGTTTCGTTTGCTGTAGCTGGTAGCGGTCCAACGATCTGATACTCATTAATGCGTGGTACGGCAAAGGCGTTATTGATACCAGCAACGCCACTAAATGAACTGCGGATTTTTCCGTAGAACTCATCAAGCTCGGCTTCGCTTGTGTATTGGAAAACGTCAAGAAGGTGAGCGCTGGTTGTTGCGCCTGCCTTGTCCATGACGGTGAAACCGTAGTAATACCCGCCCCCGGTTGTCTTGAAAATTGCGCGACGGTTGCTGTAATCCGCTTCCTCATTTTCAGGCGTCGGGACAGCGTTGGGGCGCAAAATCGTTTTGCGAAGGTCAAGGCTTACCAGGCTGCAACCTCTGGGAAGAATTAAGCCTCCAGTCGCTTCAGGATTGAACGCGATCAGCTCAGCATCTGAAGGCTCTTGTCCATCGGTCCAAACTGGTGTTGTTGCTTCCCCCTCATCATTAAGAACTGTGGTTGCGCCAGCTGATAAAACGATGCTGACCAGATCACCACAAACATTCCCAAGCGTTAAATAGTCGCGGCTGGTGATGATGCCAGCTTCAATGATGGCGCGAGAGAGTGTTCGGAATGGTCTGCTTTGGCTGTATCCACATTCGAGACGCTGCAATGAGATGCGGCGCATTTTTGATTCATACGTTCCATCGTCAAGACCGACATAATCGCCCGTTACAAAGGTGTCCGCGCCGATATTGCTATCTACATACAAGACATAAGGAGCCGACAGTGGATCAGGTACTTCAAGGCCACCTACAGACTGCGGGGATCCGGCAAGCTGCCGGACAGTATCAGTCAGCGCATTGATCTGTGACTGGAAACCTGATTGCGTTGTATCGATGTGTCCTAACGATTCAGTTTGCCCAGCACGTCTTAGTTCAGTCACTATTTAATTCGGAGCTTTGCATCTATTCTAATTGTCGCTTCAAAATTGTATTTTTATGGGCTAGCTAAAAGCTTGATCTCACCCGTCGTAACAAATCTTGCCGTTCCCGCCACAATGTCTGTGGGGCGCAAATTAACTGCGGTGTCTGTCACCAAAATGTCGCAGGCGTAGTAGAGACCGCCATTGATTTTCCCGCACGTTGCTGAGCATGGATCATCACCAGACATAAGCCAAAATTCTGCTGAGGCTTCACAACCTTTCTCGGTCATCATCAGTAGCTGCATCAGCACTAAGCCGTTATCTTCCGTGTCTTGCTCGAAGGCTTTGCGATCAACCAAAAACTCGGTCGAACCGCCTGCTGTGACAAGGCTTTTGACTGCGGTGCCGAACTTCTCAGCGACAGCTGTAGTTTCAACCGCTGCGGCGTTTAATTCCAAGCTCCATTCACGGATGTCGCACAAGATTTGCCAGAACGGTGCTACTTCCCCTTGCTGACCACGTGGCAATAGGTTGGCGTTGTCATACTCATCCGTTCCAGCCTCAGGTATTGCGTACCGTGGCGCATCAGCGCAAATGCTTGCCAGCGTTACGGTGTCTTGGGCATCGCTGAATTGATACTCGCCATAGGCAGACACGCATTCCCACACTGCGTTGGAATATTCGGAGCTGCCAAAAGGTGCCACCGTGATCTGGCCTGCCGATGCAACTGGTGCAAGCTCAACTCGATTGGATTGGCAACCTCTCAACGCATCGCTGCGGCTGTTGTAGAAACTGACCCGACCCAGCTCGTCAACGTGGATCCAGTAATCTCCGTTCTGGCATCCATCGATAACCTCACCACCTGACGTGTCGCCTTCGCGGCTGTAAAACTGTGCCGCTCCACCAAACTGACCGTCTGGATATTCTTCGGTGGCGGTCTTATAGAACGCATCGCTGCGTGATGTGATCTGCGTTCTGTTTGGTCCCAGGAACCAGCGAGAATCGAAGTAGGTGGCATAGCCTCCGGGGTTGGCGGGAAACACGTCACCCGCCAGTGGCAAACACAAAACACTGACGCGATCACCATTCCAGTAGCCAGGGCAAATGCTCCTAAGACTGTTGATCTCAGGAATCACCGCCTCAGTATTGATGACGCAAGCCTCTGGCGCTTTCCTCTCAAGTCGGAGCTTCCCGCCTACACCAAGAACTGCCATCAGAAGCCACCACTAGGTTTTCCTGATACCTGAAACGAGATACTGCAAGCAGTCGCAGCGCCAACAGAGACGCTAGGGCTGACGCTGGTTAGGAACCCGCTACAGGTGAAAGATCTTGTCGAACCACGGGAAAGCGTAAATTCCATAGCTGACTCACCTTGGCCATTGGTGAAAACAGAATTAAGCATCTCGTTTGCTGTTTCGTCGCTTGGGTCATACAAAACAGTCGCGCTGCCTGTTGTGCCGCGTAGCCCTTCCACATAGGTGCGGTCATACGCTCCAAGGCACGTATCCTCAAGGGCGTCTTTGCTGACTGAGATGCTCCAATCTCTACAGCGCCCGATTATTTTGTTCTTGTACTTCAGCTGACCGTCAGCTCCGGTTTGTACTGCCATTAGGAATCCAAAGTTGCGATCAGCTGAACTTGAACCCGTGAACGGTTAGGCATAACGGATTCAACAGAGGGCATCTCTGCCCATCTCCATTGTAGATAGCTTGGAATTTGTGTTTGTAGAACTGAGCTAACACCTGCAAACACTGAATCCGGCAGGTCCAGTGTGTAAAAACCGCCTTTTGATGCGTGCCAGGAACCCAAAAGACTGGCCATGTCGGCATCGTTAAGCAGAAATGACATACTTAATTCGGCGTCAAATGCCTTGCTTCCGTAAAGGCGTGATTTGCTGGCTCCGTTGATAGCGGTGAAGCGTTTTGTTGCGTATTCGCCTGGCGTGTAAGTCCTGCGTGTGGGGCATATCTCTGGAAAGTCAATGCTCATGATTGATCCCCCTCGATAATCCATTTTGACGCATCGTCCCAATTGCGGACTAGCTCTGATATGTAGTCTTCGCCGGTTGGGAAGTAACTAGCCTCAACATCAATGTTGCCGTTTTCGTCAAAACTTAACGCTTGAGTTCTATAGGTCTGGGCGTCATTATAAGCAGTCTTGATTGAGAACACTGCGGGGCCTGGTGCTGTTTTACCGTTAGCAATCACCATGGTTTGTTCTGTGACTGTTTGTGCGGTGCCGTCCCAGTACAAGACCGGGTAGCTGCCATCAGATAAGGCAGGCCATGATGTGATATTTCCAGCTGCATCAACCGCGCCATTGCTGGGTTGGTCATATGAAAATGTCTCCAAACCAAGCTTGAAGACAGCGCCGATGTCCAGGGTGATCTGGGTTGGGGTTGTTTTGAAGGTGACGCCATGGGTTACTAGGCGGCGGCTGCGGCATTCCCATTTGCCTCTGTCGATTGCTTGCTCCAGGCTGGTGCAAAAGCCGCTTAAGTCGATTTGTTCTAGTGGAGCGTCTTCGTCAGTGGTTGCCTCGCGCACGGTCACTTCGCGCACCACGGGAAACAAGCCTTTGTTGTCAACAGCCGTGGACTGACGCTCTTCTCTCCATTTCACGCTGACGCGGGGTGGGATGCGAGCTTGCTCGTCAAAGTAGTTCAGAGCAAAGCTGTCTTCAATAATGTTGCCTGCGGTGTAGAGCCCTGTAACTGTTTCGGGACCGTCAAAGTTGGCAACCGGCTGTAGCGAGAATTTGCCGTTACGGATCACAAATTCCAACATGAAGTTAGTTGCTGTTTCTGAAGCCCAGCTGCGGATGTTGAGCTTCTCAGAGACCGCTCCATCAAAGAAGTATTTGCGGTTGGCTGCCCACTCGCTGCAATAGTCAAAGGCGGCTTTGTCGATCTGCTCCAGGCTGACGATTTTGCCAGTGCCGTAACGCTTATTACTCAGTAGGTCATAAAGGATCTCAGGGAAGTTGCTTGTGCTGCCAATGCCCTGGTTGACGTAGACACTGAACTGGCTGAGCTGGGTGATTTCCTTGCTGCTACGGATGTTCATGCCTACTAAGGCTAAATTGTCGTAATTAGGAATTTCATTATTCTTGGTAACCGTGTTGATATAAACAATCTGGTGGGCGGGATTGTTTACGGCGGTGCTAGTGACCTCGCTGTAGATAAAGGCTTCTGCTAAACGGGCGTAGGCGTCTACATAAAAGCCCTGTTGTTGAACAAAATCATCAAAACCTGTGCCAATGTCTTCTGATCCGATCGTGCGGGTTACGGGTAAAGCAAAAGTCTTAAGGCGGTTATTTACCGCCGCGCCGTTATATTGGATAGTTGCATTTCCTTGGTTGTAATTTGTTAGTGGTGAGCGGTAGTCCAATACCTGTAGCTGTTTATTTGAACTTCTAACCTCCCAGCTGCTGACTGGTGTTAGGCGAAACTCCCAACGTTTTTCTTCCCCAAAATCGAAGCGCAAATAATTATACATATTTGTTCCGCCCTGCCCTCTTATGCCAAAGAATGGGTTGAACTCTGTAAAAACGTCATCTGTTGCTGCTTCTCGATAAGCAATAATAAAGAAGGAGTATTGAGTTTCGGGACTTTGATATGTGCCGTTTTGATAATTAATTGAGCTGACCCCATCGATGCCGTCTCCCTCATAGTCTTCGCAAGCTTGGCCATCAATAATTTCATAAGTTCTGGTTCTTAATGTCCCGTTGTCTGAATAAATGCAATCACCAAAGTTAGCCAGTCCGTTTACATCCAAGCCTAAGTTGCTTCTTAGCCCCAGTTCTACGACTTGACCGACACGTTCGGTAGCAAACGAGCTTTCAGCACACCGAAAAATCTGGGGGTTTCTGCTACATGGTTTCAGTCCTACAGCGTTAGCTGGCGGGTTCTCGCCAATGTCACCGTTGTATGTGGCTGGATTAAGCCTGCTTTCTGTGTATTGCGCGATGACCCCGCGACGAACCACGCGAAAGTTAGCTTCGACTGTTTGCCCAGCATTTGAAGATGTGCTCTCAATGTCAGAGACGAAAACTTTGTTTGTGCGACTGGTGCAAATTGCCATTGCACTGCCAACGCGATACAGCTCACCAATGCTCAGATTGTCGTCATAGCTGTTCTGTCTTGAAGCAATCGTTGAGCCAACATCGTTAAGACTTACGGTTGCCGGTGCCCCAGTGCCGGTAGTGACTGGAATTGTAAAAAATCCATTTCCATCAGTTTGCTGAAAAATCTTAAAGGTTAAGTTCTCATCGACCTCAGCAATTCTTTCGCCGTCAGACGCTCCAACAATTCCGCTGCGGCCTGGATATCTTCTGCCCTGCTTGGTGCGTTGACCACGTTCTTGCCTGTCCAAAGGACAGATCACATTGCCGTCTGAATCTGAACTCAAACTGACCTGCGGGCGCAGGCTTGGGTTGGGCTTTAGCCCGAAGTTGTTTCCTAGGTGACCGTATAGACCAAAGACCGTTTGGTTTGAGGGGGTGCTGGTAAAGCAGAAATTTGGACCGAAGGCCATCCCCGCTCCACGGGCTTGAAATACGTCAGTCGCTCCAGCGTTTTCAGCGTTGCCTGGATCTAAACCGGCCCGGAGTCCTGCAACGTAATCGCTGCTGGTGATGCGTCCGCCGTCTGGTGAGTAGTAAAGGCTGATGCGGCCCGCTTCGGTGCTTTCGAGTTTGTAGCTGCCGATGATGTTGTTACCGATAGCGAATTGATCAACATCAAGCTGTGGGATTGTTCCTTCCCCAATCAAAAACAACGCTCGCAAGAGTTGTCCGCCGCCGATGCTGTAGAGCTGTGACCACAGCAGATTGGTGTTCACTCGAACGCCGCCATAGGCAATGCCGTCAATTTCTTGGCGGTTGGTGTAGACGAGCGGAACAGTTGAACCAAGCTCAACAACATTCTGAACACTGTCAAACCCAGAAGTTGGCGTGAACCTGCTGCTGTTCTGGATGTCTTGGCCTTGGACCGTGTTGGTCTCGTACTCAGGCTGTTTAGGCTGCGGCTTACGGAAAAGGAGTGAACTCAGTGCTGATAAGACAATGCCGATGATTAGAACCACGGCGAAGCTGATCAGATCAAATGCCACGGGGTCGCCAGGCTTAATGCCATGGCGCAACATTGTTTCCCGCATGAACGCTCGATATTGCTTCTCGTCCATCCCGGTAATTTCCATGATCTGCCGGTCTTGCGGCAGAAGCGGAATCCAATCGCCGTCGTTAGGGCTCAGCATCAGTTCAGAGAAATGTTTCCGGTGGAAGGCAATGCCCCAACCAATGATTGCGTAAGCGTTCTGCGTGGCGTATCAGCTGCAACTGCATCTAAAGGACTGCTAAGCCTTATCTGCAAACGGCTGCTGTCATGTTCAAAGCCGGTGATTTGATAGACCTCCGAGCTGTAATTGTCGGTTTCTTGCAACGTTTCGGGGTCAAGCCAAACCGTATTAATTTGCGCGATCCAACGTTCATCTGCTGCTTGCTTGAAAACGTTTAGGTCTAGCTCGTTCACAGCAAATACCATCGATGCTGAAATGTTGGCTCCCTGTAAATCTAATGTCCCCCCGCTAAAACCAAAACCCGCAAATAGATAGGGCAGCCCTTGGAACGTTCTCGACTCTCCAGCATGAAAGTTTTGGAAGCGATAAGGAGTGATAATGCCGTCCGCCTGTTTGAGCAAGACGTAAGTTCCAATTGCAATCACTATCTAATTCCCAGTTGACGACGGGTGGAAGGTTTGTTTCTCATGTCACTAAACACCTGAGCGCGAGCTTGCTTGGCACTAGCTGACGCTGCTTTATCAACTTGATCAATAGTGGCGTATTCCACATTATTAATCACCTGCGTCTCTATCAACATTGTGCCGCTACTGGTCGAGCGTTCACTACGCTCTTTCTCCATTACGCGTTCGCGGGTATAGCTATTACTTACAGCAAGGGCGTCGGCGTTTTCATTAAAGGCATTGGATGATCCGCCACCACTGCCTCCCATTGCATCACGCGCTGCATCAAATGCCTGATTATTGCTTAATACTGTGCCCGGACCATCAGGAACAAATAACTCAGGCCCTTTTTCTCCGATCAAACTGACTTTATTTGGTTCTGGGCGACCACCGTTAGCGAACATTCTTGGCTGCTGTGTTCCAAAGAAGTTCATTCCTCCGCCAGGTTGAAAAGGTGATCCGCCTTGTCCAGATAAAGAATCAACCAATGGCGTTGCACCATTTGACCCAGCTCCAAACAGACTGGTAACTAATCCAATGGCTTGCATTACAAGCCATTCCGTGATCAACTTTTGCGCCATATCTAAGAAGCTATCTGCAATCGTTTGGAATGCGGCTGCAAAAGCTTCACTTGCTGATTTAGCGCCTGTTGCCATCTCGCGGAATGCCCCAGCAAGAGGTCCGACAATTGCTTCTGCATATTGCCTTGTCGTTTCCTTTAGCTTCTCTTGTTCTTTGTTAGTAGCCTCCAAAGCTTGTTTCCGTTGTAGCAATCCAACCGCAGCTGCTTTGTCTGCATCAGTTGAATTAGGGATATCTTCAATTTGCTGTTTTAGCTTTTTAATTGCCATTAGATCTTTTATCTCTTCTTCGTTGCCAGCTAGCTTTGCTTCAAGCAAAGTGATCTCATCATTAAGCTGCCCAGTAACACCACTTAGTGCTTTTGCTTTTGCTTCTGCAAGCCCTTTATCTTTCTCCTGAACAACAAGCTTTGCCTTCGTTAAGTTCAACTCTGTGAGAGCAGCTTTTTGCCCAACGTTTATTAGCTCATTAGTTTCACGCTGACTGTCTTCTAGGTCGTACTTTACTTGCAGCTTGAACTTTTCGTGATCAGTCGCTGCTTGGATTAATGCAATTTCACGCTGTGTTTGACGTAATAATTTATCGCCATTCTCCAAAGATTTTTCAATCTCCTTTTGACGCTTTTCAGCTGCTTTCTCTGCATCCGATTTCCCGCCTTTGCTGCCCCCACCATCATCTGTACCTGTTGGTGTTGTTACTCCTGTTGGTGTGTTGGTTGTTGTACCGCTGCCATTGCCGGTGGTCGTACCCTCAGGAGTTCCAGCGCCTTTATAAGCTTTTTTCGCTGCTTCAACGGCTCGGTTCAAACCTGCCATGATGTCTATGTTGAAAACATCTTTGAACCAATCAGAAACTCCGCCTAATACTTTTGTTGCTGTATCCCCGATAAATTGCAGTAGTTCTGTCCACTTCTTCCCAATCCAATCAGCTGCATGCCCGAAAGCCACCTGTATCCCATTGGTGGTTTCGTTCGTTGTATCGCCAATTGATTGAGTGCCTTTATTAACATTGCCTGTTAATGCACCCCAGACATTTGAAATTACGGTTTTAGCATTTCCAAAAAAGTTTTTAATGTTGTCTAGGGTTTGGGAGCCCTTCTCCTTTATTGACTCGAATCCATCACCAATGAAGTTTGTAAATCTTCCCCAGAGTTCACCGACAACGCTGAAAAACTCCTGCCATCCCTTGATGTAGTTATCAATCATCACCCCCGCAAACGCGCCGATGGCTTTGATGATATTTATTGCTTCCCCGCCCCAATATTTAAATTCGTTGCCTATTGCGTCAATTAGTTTCTTGAATGGCTCAAAGTTGTTATAAAGAAGTACGGCTCCGGCAATTAATGCGGCGACCGCCAGAACAGCCAAAGTAATTGGTGCTGTTATGACAGCCCAAGCTCCCGCCAAAGCTGTTGTCGCAGCAACCCACAGGCTTGTGGCCCCAGTCGCGGCAAGTATTGCCCCATTTAACGTTGAGATTGCAATAGCGGCTAACCCAATACCCACCGCTACGCCAACAATCACGGCCAAGCCGATAACTACCTTTTTGATTGGCCCCGGCAGCTGTAGGAATGCAGCCAACAAGTTATTGATTGGAACAAGAACTGCCCCAATTGCTGGCTTTAGTTGCTCAAAGACCGCAACGCCTACATCTTTTCTAAGATTCTCGTTTTTTTTGCTGAGTGTCGCATAACCATTCGCCAGGTTGTCAACCGCTTTTTTCGCTACTCCAGTAGCTTGAGTTTGGTTTTTTACTAGCCTTTGGAAATTCTCAAAATCATTTAACAGCGGACCCAGTGCTTTGTTGGCTTCCGTTCCAAATAGCTCGATCCTGTCCTGATCGCTTGTAATTTTCCTCAGCTTCTCTAGGGTGCCAACCAATCCATCAGCCTTAATGCTCGCTGCATTTACTGTTATGCCATATTTCGCTAATATCCCCTCACCTTCTTTTGTTGGCGCTGATAGCTTCGCCAAGGCTGAGTTTAATCCTGATGTCGCAATCTCTGCCTTATTGCCTTGCAACGTAATCCCTGCAACCGCAGCATTAACCTCAGCGAAACTAACATTTAGTTGAGCTGCGATTGGGATTACCTTGCCAAGTGATTGCCCGTATTCGTTGATCGTCAGTTTGCCATCATTTTGCGTTTGCACCAACTGATCGGTCAGTAAAGCGGCTTTGTCTGCTTCTAACCCGTAAGCGTTAATCACGGTTGTCAGCGCATCAACAGCCGTTGTCTGATCAGTGAATCCTGCGGTTGTCAATGCAACTGATGATTCCAGTACTTTTTCAATGTCTTCCGCGCCCGATACGCCAGCAGATAACAGTTGATAACTTGCAGCCGTTGCTTCAATCCTGTCTGTTAGGCCCCCAGAAGCCTGAGTTACTTTTTGGATTGACGCTTGTACGTCGTCAAATCCAGCGGCACCCGTCAGGGTTCTTACTGAGCCTTCAGCTGCTGAAAACTCTTTGCCTAGTTGTAAAACATCCCCCGTGATGCCTTTAAGCACTGCCCCAGCGCCAAGCACGGCAAGAGCACCCGTCAGCCCTTGAACCGCTGTTGTCCCTCCCTTGAGATTCCCCTCAAACTTGGTTATCTCTCTTGATACTGCCTTGAATTTCGCTGAAGATTTATCAAGCCCGGTCTGTATTCCTTTTAGTTTGTTGATATATTGCGTTTGTGCGCCGATCGTGTTCTTAATCGTTGCGCTTTCGTCCTTTAACTCTTTCTCAAATTTCTCTAGCTCTCTAGTTGTAGCTGCTACTTCTTTGTCTACCTTTTTGAAATTGCCAGTAAGGTTTTTCAGCGACTGAAGCGCTTGCTGCACTTGCAGCGAAAGACTGACTGAATACTGGCTCATGTGTCTAGGTTACCGACGCCTTTTCTTTGCTTTTTCCATGGCGGCATCTTCCTCCTGCTTCCTTAAGGTATAAAATGCAGACCAGATAGCTAGTTCTTGTGGAGTTAATCTTTCTTGGATTTCGCCCAGTGTGTAGCCTAATTTTTCAGCCACTAACAATTGAAGCATTAGCTCCCCGTCTTTCTTGAGCTGTTCGACGATTTTTTTTGAGATAGGTCCACATCTACTTCTGTTTCTACGCCGTCTTCATTAACTTCAGTAATTGTCTCTCGGAATACTTCAACCACAAGTTTGCTCATCAATGTTTCGGGAAAATGTTGTTTAAGCTCCGCAAAATCAGCAAGTATAAATCTTTTGTTACCTGCTTCATCTTCTGCTTTTATGATTAGGACGTTTAAGGCAACACTGATTGGATCTTCTGAGTTTTTACCTGCTAAACGTGTTGCGCGTTCACGTTGTGCAAGAGTCAGCGGTGTCATCCACCACACAAATTCCTGTCCATTATCTAGCTCAACAGAACGTCGTGTCCGCTTCATTGAAACGGCATTTTTCAGCTCTTGTAAACCGTTCATTCAGATTTATCCTTTCATCCAATGCTAGCTAGCCGTCAAGCCAAAAAAAAGAGCTTGGTCTCACCCAAGCTCAACTTCACCCTCCTGTTTATGCTAGCTAGCCCTTAAGTCAATGCCGTATAGAACATGTGGCTTGGTGCTCCTGCTAGTGAGAAGCTAATCGTTGCTGTCAACGCATCAGACGTACTGGCATTAACGCTGAAACCGTTCAAGACAACAGGAGCTTGAACAAACATTGATGCAGCGTCATCAGCCCCTGGGTTGCCTGGATCATCAACATAATTCAGATAGAGCTTTACTTCCGCCCCGTTCTGATCTGCAAGAAGCGTTGAATAAATCAACCTATTTGCTGTTGATGTCTGATCAGGAGTAAACAGCACTGTCATGCTGCCCGTTCCTTCTGCTGGGCCTGGAATCGTCTCTTTGAAATTCGCAAACTTTGCGGCTGCTCCACTAATCGAGCAAGGAATCGTGGTTACATCGATGGATTCCCTAGAGAAATCAATGTCCCACTCGACCACAGAACAGACAACATCAAAATCCGCGTAAGAGATGTTGATGTGTGTGCCACTTGTGTTTGCAGATCCGGTGCCCCCTCTTACGGTTACCGAAATTGCGGCGCCGCCTTTTGTTGCTGCAAGCTTCAGGATGGAAGTACCTGAACCGCCTCCTACAACGTAATAGGTGGTCCCAAAAACATAGGCTGTTCCTGCTGCATTTTCTGCCAGTGTTGAGCCGCCCACATCCGTGAGCTTGACAGCATCACCAATCTGAAAATCATTGTTCCCCGGAACTACGATTGAATCGCCAAGAGGGAAATCATCAAAATCTTTTAAGCAAAAAGTGGAGCCGGGTGGCTTGAACATCACTCTGCCGCTGTTTCCACTCAGCGCAGAGTTATTGCATTGGATTGGCACTTGGAAACCCCTTGGGGCTAAAGATCAGTTTTCGCAATCCCGTTAGAGCGGCACAGGATAACTAGACAGACGCCGTCCGTATTCTCTTTATTCTATTTGGCTGTAAAGTTTTTAAGCCTGGTGGCACCTATGCAAACCGGCTTCCGCTGGAATATGCAGTCAATGTTGCGGTGAGATTATGGGTCGCGAAATCTGTACTTGTTTCAGTGCCTGCTGATCGCGGCCCACTTGGCTCCGTTATTCGATAACACGGGCGATCTGTTTCGCTAACTAGATCGGGAAGCTTGGCCCATACGGGAATAATGTCTCGCACCCTTGTCATCAACTCAAGCCCTTTTTTTGTTCCCTGGTTTGACGGTGTGTAAGCAAAGAAAGTCAGGACTCCTTCAACCTCTGCGCTGCTTCCCTGTGTGTCGCTGCAAGGAATCGTGTTGTTTGTAGTCGCTCCCCAGCTAATTATTACGCGCACAGCTCCACCTTCTGGGATCGTCTGGATCACGTTTTCAAATAAGACAGGACAGGCGACCCCTAATTCAATCCAAGCCGAGGGATCAAAAACTGCTGCTAGCTGTTCGGCGGGGTTGATGTAGACCTTCTCATCTTTAGCAACTGCCGTAAATGGTTCATAGTTCAGACCAGCGTCAAACGGTGGCGGGTTGAATAGACGATTGATCTGAGTTTCAATGTCCGCTCTGATTGCATTTGGTGAGAAGGTCGTCATTACAAATCAATGTTTTTGTTCAGTGCTTCATCTAAATACTTTCCATTCTCCCAGCGTTGACCGATTCTTTTAAACCAATCTAAACTGACCTTTTTTGACCAGCCTTCCTCGCAAAGACGTTCTGCATACGGAAGATTATTGATCACGATGTGATTTGCCAATCCATCCAAGGAATCAGCCCCCAATTCAGCTGGCGCGGGAACTTTAGAACCCTTTTGGACTTCAGCTGCGACTCTGTCCGTTGTTGGGAGACCGCTTCTTGATTCTC
>Ga0181420_1000045_pt1 | contig 38619 bp, 38 predicted proteins | sample 43SPOviralmetaG_FD_130145 | JGI IMG/M metagenome (GOLD analysis project Ga0181420, IMG submission 130145) | Marine viral communities from the oligotrophic San Pedro Time Series (SPOT) site, San Pedro Channel, CA, USA - 43 SPOT_SRF_2013-05-22 | ecosystem: Environmental > Aquatic > Marine > Strait... | reverse complement strand
TTTCTTTGATTTTGTAATCACTACAAAACCATCACCTCTTGTTACCAACTTGTCCAAGTCTTTAGCAGTTTTCTTATCCATCTTACCACTTTTTACTTTAGATAATAATTGTTTTAAACTTTTCATTGAAAAAACTCCTTATTAATCTCAATATAATTCGTCCATTCTTCTGGTAGTTCATCTTCCTCATAAATAGCTTCTACAGGACACTCAGGTTCACATGCACCACAATCTATACATTCATCTGGGTCAATGTATAATTGTAATCCATCTACTGATTCTAATCCCTCTACCTCTGCACCTGCACCTGTTTTTTCAATCGGCCCATGAATACAATCCACAGGACAAACTGATACACATGCCGTATCACAAGTACTTACACAAGGTTCTGCTATTATATATGCCATAATTTATTAACTTAATAGTTTAACTACCGTACCACCACCTGTTACAACTTTCTTTAATGCCACATTGTAAACTTGACCTGTTACTAATCCTGCAGTTAAATCACCACCTTCAACCGCAGTTAATGTGTATGAAGTTCCTGCTTCAATTAAGAATGCAGAATTAATATTAGAACCTGTTGGTTCGTATGTTGTTGATGCTGGTACTTCAATTGTTCTTTTAAAAGAATTTGAAGTATCTATTGATTTGGTTCTACTTACAAAAGAACCTTGAACTGGTGTTGCCATTTTTTATCTCCTATACTGATAATGCTCGTTTAAACCAACCAAACAAGAATCTCTCTTGTTCAGGTTTTTTATTTACTAAATCATAATAATGTTTTAATCTGTAACAACGAACTCTCTCTAATGATGGTTTGTATGTTTCAATAGCACTTTTTGTACCTGGCCCAAATCCACCATCTATTGCCAAGTCTGCACCTTTTGCATTACATGCTCGTTGTAAAATCTTTACTGCGGTTCCTCTACCTTGATTCACACACATATCAAAAAAGATATGTTTTAAATCTTCATGTAAATCATCCACTTTATTTTTGTCCCAATAATCTCTTTTATAAATTTCTTTAGCACCCTCTTCTGTAAGGTTTTTGATATCTACATCAGGATAAAATCTTTTTGCTATACCAAAGTTTGTCTCACCACCTAAATCTTTTGGGTCGTGAACATATCCACCTTCGTGGTGTAGTGTTACTTCTATAATTTCATCAAATGTAATTAACATTTTATTTTCTCCTATTAAGTAATTTTTGTTTTTTAACCCACATCTTTCCGATTTTATTTTTGATGGGTTTGTTAACAAACTTTCTAATAACTTTAGTAACCAATGGAACAAACTTTGCCTCCGCTTCTTCATCGTTTAGATGTTTTGAATTATCCACAATTACAAAATTACTTTTAAATAATGCTTGGAATGCACCAAGATTCTTTTGTACATCTTTCCAACTCTTTTCTAATAAGTTAGGTGGTAATATTCTATCTCTTAACTGATTTCTTTGTTGTGCTACCTCTAAAGAAGTGTTTACCATACACATATAAGTATCGTATCCATCATCTTCTAACATTTTTTTCATGGTTTGTATCTTACCAAAGTCATGACCTGTACCATCTATAATCATACCCAACTTACCTTGTTGATATAATTTCATTCTTTGTTTGGTAAGTTCTTTTGTGTAATCTCTCAATCCACTATAATCTGCATCGTTTGGGTCTGTTAATTGTTTAAATAATACATCAGGCATTTTGTCTAAATCTGTTCCGAATCCATATTTGTTTAATATAAACTTCAACTCTTTATCAGAGTTTACCATCTTCATACCTGTCATACTGATATTAAATCTATCAGGTATACCAAATATTTGTTTGGCAACATAAGTTTTACCACTACCTGGCCCACCTGCTAAGAAGACTGCCTTAAATATTCCCTTATCTTTAACACCTTCTGCAAGAATCATTTTTAATTTTTTTACTAAATCTTTCTTATAGGCATCATAATCTTCAGGTTTAACAAACCCTTTATACCCACCAAGTGATTCAGAGTTTGCACTCTTACCTGTTTGGGATGATTCTAATAGGTCTTTTAGTTTAATCATTTAGAACTCCAACTATAGTTTATCAACTATAAATATTAAGTTATGGAAGTTTCGTATCTTCTATTTCGTCTTCCCCACCATATATTTATAGTGCACCATTTTTTTACATCAGAGTCCCAATTTTCTGAGTTGAATTCGTATGTATGACCACCATTTTTGATAGGTTTATTATCGTAAATAACCTCTTTGATATTGAAATTGAATGGTATTTTCTTGGGATATTGTTCAAATGGATTGGAACAAATCATTTTTTGGAATAAAAGTAAGTCGTTAAGTAAATCTATATCTACATTTTTAAACTCACTTGTAATAAAACTTCTAAGATTATTATCAAACTCTTCACGATTAGTAACAATTCTAATAGATGTAGCCTCTTCATAATCCCAATAATAGTCTCCTGTAGTTTCTTCTACTTTTCTACCCCAAAGTTCTTCTTTTTTTAATACTTTAGTTAGAGTATTTTTAGTAGTACTCATTTCTTTCCCTAAGAAAGTATTAGGATTATCTTTCATCCAATTATAAAACTTAGTATAAAATTCTTTATAAGATATATCATTTGTTGAACTTAACACTCTTGAAATGTGTTGAGTAAATCCTAAAAAATGTGCAAACATAAACATCCATCTCCAAATAGATGCCTCTACATATTCTTCCCTATTCATTGTATCACTACCAACTACCATATGTTCTTTTTCATTTTTTAACATATCAGGATAATCATGATGGAAAAATGCAGGTGTTGTTTCAACAATATCAATACCATATTCTTTGATATAACTTGGTTCAAAGAATGGTGTGTTAGGTAATGCAGTCATTGGATATACACCAACATAGTCATGGAACTCCATGTCCATTATTTGGAATATACCAGCTTTAAATGTATCAATGGTTTCTTTTGGTAATCCCAAAATTAATTCTACATAACTAATAAGTTTCTTATCTTTGTATAAATCAAAAAATTCTTGTAGTTTACCATTATCAACATTTTTTCTTCTTACGGCCTTTAGTACATCAGGATTCATGGATTGTAATGCAATCGTGATTCCCTTCATCATACCTGCTTCAGTAAGTAAGTGTGCATTCTCAATAACTTTATCTGCCTTTGCTTTTGCCCAATCAACTCTAATATTATCAGGATAACCAGTTTCTTTTTTTAATTTGGTCATGTACTTTACTTGGTCAAGGTGTTCCTTAAATAAACCATAATTAGAATCTGCATTATAGAAAAATTCTACTTTGTTTTCAGATAACCAATCTAATTCTTGAAATATTTTTTCATTAGTTTGTTTTGCAATCTTCTGAAAGTATTTGTCACCAATCTCACAGAATGTACATTGATAAGGACATCCACGAACACTTTCTATCGTACCTTCAAATGCATATGTATGGTCTTTGATTTTTACTAAATCATCAAACAATCCATCTAAATATGGACTTGGCATTGAGTCAATGTCTTTTAATCTTTCTCTTGGTGGTGTTGAGATTAGTTTACCTAATGGTGGATTGATTGTGATACCATTTACCTTTGTCCAATCTTTATCTATAAGGTATCGTAACAATATATCTTCAAATGTTAATTCACCCTCACCATGAACTAATATATCAATACCAGGATTGTCATCACAGAATTGTTGACATCTATCTCCTTTGGGTGTTCCTTGTCCACCAAAAATAACTATACATTGTGGATTAACTTTTTTTATTTTTCGTATAATAGAAGTGTTTTGTACTGAATTCCATACAAAATTAGAAACTCCAATGATATGAGAATCTTTTATTTGTTCAATTATTTTATCCTCATCTTGTCTATAGTACACCCAATCTTCCATTTCTAATGAAAAATTTTCTTTAATAGTTGGATTTAGGCGACAATGACCCCATATCAAACCAGTAGAGTATGGTAATTTTACTTGGTTTGCGGTAATGTCTGATAGTTCAAGGAAACTTATTTTGTACATATTTCTTCTATCTCGTTAAATAGTTTTTTAAATTGTTTATTTCTTTTACTACCCAATCCCATAAAATGATTATAGTTGTGTAGTAATATATCTTTCATATCTGAATACCATTTTATCATTTCTTTATCAGAAATGTTTTGTAGTCTTTTTATTTCATCAAGAATCATATTATATCTTTTTTTATTATCTACTATCTTATCATAAGATTCATCTATGAATGGATGAAAAGTTTTAAACCCAAGATTTCTTAATTCTTTCATGGTATTGGGTCTACCAAAAGTTATAAATGGGTGAAAATTACCCACACACTTCCAAGTCTTTTCAGTTATATAATCACTTCTTCTAAAAAAATTAGATTCTGTAACTATACTATAATAAGTATTTAACCAAGGTTTTTTAATATCTCCTCGGAAACCATGTATACCTGATAAATCTTCATGGTCAATCATTCTCTTTTTTAGTCTAACTGCCTTCTTAACATATCTTTCAAATTCTTTTCTATATGTTTTTTCATCATCATATATCATTTTAAACTCTTCAATATAAGTGTCTGTTCTTTTAGGAAAATTAAAATCACCATCTAAGTTGAATTGAAAACTAACTAAGTTATCATCTAATATACCCATTTTAATTAATTCACCAATCAACATAACACGATGTGGATGCATTCTTCTATTAAAACATAAGAACTTATGGTCTCTACCTTTACCTAAACTATTTTGAAAATCCTTTACACTAACAGAACCAAGTTTTCCTTTTAATTCTTCTGATTCAAAGTTTTCTATACCCATATTATATTCATGACCCTTTTCATATAAAAAATAATGATAATTCATAACCTTAAATCTATCTGTAGTTTGTACATTTTTTTGATGCCATGTGTTATATTGTTTCTCAATACCATGGTTACCACTTGTTAATATTATTATTTTTTTCATAGGTAATTTATTTGACATACAAATTTGCCACAATCTTTCAAAAAATGAATCAACAACTAAACCCTCATGTACCATTGTTATTAATATGTATCCATTTGATTGTTTTAACTTTGTCATTGTAGTAGGTGGTATTGCCTGAGAAAAGTTCCAACCATCATATAAAGTATTTGGTTTTTGATTAATTCCAAATGATTTTTGAAAATCACCAAATATTTCAATAGGATAAATCCAAGTATCATCAGGATTAACCTTTTTTATATTTACTATTTTATCTTCATAAAAGTTTCTAAAACTTGAATTATAAACATGCCATGGTTCACCAAAATGTTCTCTTACAGAACTTTCAGTAACATCATAATTACCATTATGATTTTGTAATATAAACCTTATAATTTCAGGATGACATGCGTTAGGTATTAAATAAGGTCTATTAGTATCAAAAACTATTTTCATATCATCTCCAAGATTCTTTTTTTAATAACATTGTTAAAATATATTTTGTGACCATCCCATTGTATATGAAGATTATCATCCCAAAATGGTAATTTATTCTCAACTGCATATTCATATAAACCATCATAATCATTTACAAATTGAAAGTTTTCAAAGTCTATCTGTTCAAACAAATGTTCTGTTTCTTTATATTGTTTATGTAGAAATTCACCATCCTTATTAGTAAATATGTTCTTCATTGTGTGAAATACATATTTTATTTTATTTAATTTACAAAAAGATTGTAGTCTTAAAATAGACTCAAAGGTATTAATGATAGAATATTCATTTGTGTAAAAATTTTCATAATAAGTATTAAACCAATCTTTATATTCTTTAAATGTATAACCATCTTTATTTGGAAAACCACCACTTCTTAAGTAACCCCAATTTCTATTCTCTTGATTATAGGAAGTATCAAAACTCTCACCCAACCTTAGTGGTTCGGTATTACCTTTGTGTTGAGTTAATTCAGGCCATTTATATGTTTCATCAATGGATGCAAATAAATCAGTTCTTATTGGGTCACTCCACATTACCGAGAGTATTATTTCATCAGATTTAATATTTGGTATTTTTAATATATTACTCAAAGTATAAATAACTCTCCTTGAAATCAAAGAATTACCTGATGCAGGTTCACCTGTATGATAATAAAATGGAAAATCAAATGATTCTTCAATTGCATTTGACCATGTTTTTTCTTGTTCTTTCATTATAGGTAAGTCTGCTCTTTTAGAAAAACTACAACCACCTGTAACTAATCTATAAGTCTTATCTGTCATTGTAATAATCTCCATACTCTACTAATATAGTTGAACCCTCTCTACTATAAGCCTTTGTAAACTCATTGAATATGTTTTCTGTTTTATCAAGTTCAACAACTTTGACTTCAGTTAACATCTCTTTTAGTTGTTTGATATAATTCTGAGTATGTTGTACTCCACCATTTAGTGGTTCACGAGAACCAACTGCAGTTCGTATTATAACTTTTGGTTTCATTTGACCATTACTCATATTTTGAATTTTATCTAAATGATTCACTAAACTATCCATACATCTAAGTAGGAAATCCATTCTTGGAAAACAACTAATTGGAACATGTCCATTTAGTGCCATTCCAACACTCATACCCATTTGTATTTCTTCAAATACAGGTAACTCTAATCTCTTATCATCATCAACATCTTGTAATGTTCCATAGATAGAATTACCACTATACTCAACTGATTGTCCCATAAAAATAGTATTATCTTTTTGACTTAACCATTCCATAGAACGATTTAATTCATCTTTATACTTCATAATAATTGGTTCTCCATTATCATCTTCTACTATTTGAAATTTCATATCCATATCATGAAATCCAAATGCAGTCTCTTTTCTGTGTGGAAGAATTGGTATTGTATGATTACCTAAAGAAAACTCACTTGATAAACTTGGTGATGCAAACTTTAAATCATACTTCTTTAATTCTTCGTAGTTCTCATGTATTAACAAATCTTCATTTTGTTTATATATCATACCACTTTCTTCATCAAATCTATAAATCATTCCATCTTTACTTTTTGCATTAGTAAAATAATCAGAAGTAGATTGACAAAACTTCTTTGACCTCAATGTTAACCCACCATTAAAATGTTGAACATCCTCTATAAACTCAGAACTATCGTCTTGACACCCATCAGATATAGTATATACTAAATCGTAATCAAGAAACTCATCTTTCCATTTGTCAATGTTGGTTATAGAACAATCCCATTGAATCAATAATACATGTCGTGCATCAAAGTATTTATGTAGATACTTCAATACAAATTCACCATAATCATGATAATCCATTGTACCTTTTAATTGTATCCAATTGTGGTCTTCACATGGATGTGGTGGTTTAATTGGTGAAACAATAGCAAAACTTCTAAAAGGTAATTTGTCTTCAAATTCTTTTAACACTTCAACACTTTTTTCAAGTCGTGGTATTGAAACTGAGTCACCACACCCATCAATTAATCTAACATCAATATCATATTTATAATCTTTATTTTTATAAACATGATTTGTATCAGGATAATAATTGTCTTGCCAATAATATCCTTCTGTATGGTCTTTAATCATAAAGATTTATTCTTTCCCTTTTCATCTGACCACCTGGATTAAAGTGTGCATCTTGTCTAAGATAACTACCGAGTGCAGCTCTTCTCCATTTAGTCTTTGATTCGTTAGTCTCTGAACCATGAATTACATGTGAATGTAAAAATATAATATCACCTGAATTCATTGGTAGATATACTTTTTCATATCTATCAGTCCAAACACCATCAACCCATTCTCCTGGTATGTGACAAGGTTTACCTCGTTCATTTCTCCAATCATCTGGATTTGTTAATAGTCTATCTTCATCAATATTGATTGGCAAACATGACTCCACTTGTGAACCAGGATAAACATATAGACATCCACTTTCTTCATCACTATCATCAACGGCACAAGATGCATTTATAATGTCACCTCGGTTTGCATGAGAGTAAAAAATGTTTTGGTGAACATCTCTACCCAACTCACCTGGTGGTTTAAAATACATCCAAGTTTGTAATCCATCAACTTTACCACCTATTAAAGTTTCAAGTATTTCTAAAGTTCGTGGGTTTCTCCACAACTTATCAAATAACTCTGAATCTTTATGTGTATATGCATATGGTCTTGTGTTATCATCTTCTTCTGAAGTTTTTCTCAAATCAATCAATCTATTACCTTCTTCTCTATACTCATCCATTACTTCAGTAGAAAACATATTTTCTACATAGTAACCATTCTCTTTGTAAAAAGAAAGTATTTCATTATTCGTCATTTCCGTACTCCTGTTTATACCAATCTATGGTCTTTCTTATTCCTTCAGACAAGGAAGTTTGTGCTTCCCATTGGTATTTATTTTTCATCTTATCAGAACTTATTTTTCTGATTGGTATCATAGATGGTTTTCCACTAATGTATTCAATTGGTGCCTTATAATCTTCAACTTCCATACAAGTACTTAATATCTCATTAATATTATAACTCGTGTTAGAACCAATATTAACTACTTCGTGTTTCTCCTTACAATTTTCCATTACATTAACTAAACCATCTACAAAATCTTCTATGTATATAACATCTCTTACATCTCCACCTGTTCCCCAAACTTGAATTGGATTATGTTTATCAATTACTTTTCTAATTGTTGCAGGTGTAACATGACATTTATCAAAATCCCACTTATCGTGAGGCCCATAACAATTACCTGGTCTCACTACTATACAATCCATACTTGGTGATAATTGGTTTGCATATAAATCACATAACACCTCACCATACCTTTTCATCCAACCAACTGCATGGTATACTGGATAAGGTTTATCAAATATATTCCAAGTCTCATCAACCAATTTATCACCACTTGGTGGATATACGGTTGAACTACTAATGAAAACATACTTCTTTACTTTATTAAAGTATGTAGCCTCTATTAATTGTGTGTTCACAATTACATTTGGTGTAACATGCACTAATGGTGACTTTACGGTATCAACTGCATTAGATGTATTTGCAGAACAATTAACTACCACATCCATACCCTCTGTGATTGCTTTACAAAATTCCATATCTCGTAAATCACCATAAAAGTATTCTACTCCATCAACTCTTTTATCATTTTTATGTATTGTTCCATATACTTCATGTCCATCTTTTAATAATCTTTCTACAAGATTGTATCCTATTAGTCCTGATGTTCCTGTTACTAAAATTTTCATACGATTTCTTTTGCTCCTAATATTTTATTTAAGTCTTCATATACATTTGGTGTTTGGTTTAATAGTATATCAAGTATTATATTTCTGTTATGTACAAATTTATCTTCCATACTCCAATAAATTTTGTGTAATTCTTCCTTATCAAGTTTCATCACCCTATCAATTTCTGATAAAACCATTTTTAATCTTTTTTGTGGGTCAAGTTCTTCATCATAACTTTCATCAAATAATTCAGAAAATGTTTCAAATCCCATTTCTCTCAATTTTTTTAAACTATGTTTTTGATTCACTATAATGAATGGATGATATGACCATAATGCATTTAAAGTTTTTTCTGTTAAGAATATTGGTAAATGATATGAATCATTGTGACCATTTAATTCCATCTCATAATTTGTCTCACATACAACACTAAAGTATGTGTTGTTATAAAAATCATAATTAGGACTATAACGACCTTCAAAAGATTGTGAATTATCAAACTCTTCCCAATCAATTCTAATCGGTACTCTATTTAAAAATTCTTCATTATAATATTTTAATAATTGAAAATTTTTCAAAATTTGTGGATTAAAAATATCTTTATTAACCTTTTTTAAATCATCATTAAAACTAATCAACCCTTCATTATCATATTGATTTTTAAATAAATGATTTTGAACAACAATTCTATGAGTCATTGGATTTGCCACAAGTGATAAAATTTTATTATCTCTTAATTGACGATTAGGTTTTAAGAACAATCCTTCTTTTTCATACAATCTATTATACTCTCCACCCATAGTAGTAATTGAATTATCTCTATTTATAAATCTATTAACACCAAAATATACAAATGATAAAAAGTCATTATCATAAAATTTAAATGGTATTTCTTCTTCAGAATTTTTCCAAGTTTTGTAACTCTCTTTAACATTTAAAGTTGTTAAAAATAAATTAATTTTATCTGGATAAATTCCTACATTATCACAAAAATCAAATAAATGTTTCCATCTCATTCCAATATCACCACCCTCACCTAAACCATCTATGAATATCTTGTATTCATTATTTGCATTATCAAGTAGTTGTTTCATATTTTTAATGTTTTCTTCACTATTTTCTTGTGAAAAATGTTTATCCAAATCAAATAATGACATTACAAAAATATCCCAATTTTTTTCATTATAGATTTGAGAACCATCTGTATCTTCTCGTTGTTGATAATAGTTTTTAATATTCATTCTTGAATCATGATTGAAAAAAATCCTAAATAAATTATCACTATATGAATCTAATATTAATACTTTCATGTTTATTTATTATCCAATTCTTTTATTAAACTTGATAGTCTATCTATTTGATTCCATGATAATTTTTTAGCGATATGTACATTGTGTTTTAATTTAGATTGTGTATCATCACTATAATACCAACTATGTAATTCAGTTAAACTTTTTGATGAAAGTCTTTTAACTTCCATACATGCCTTACTCCATCTTGTCTTATCATCTTCAATTTCATCATAAGTTTCATCAATTAAATCAAAGAAAGTTTGAAATCCAAAACTTTTTAATACTTTTAAAAATCCTTTATTACCCAATATTACAAATGGTTGAAAACTCAATATAGGTTTCCAAATTTTTTCATCTAAGAAATCATCATGACTCCCACCATAATTTGGTAATGTCACAATACTAAAATATGAATCAAAATACTTCGGATAATTAATTGATGTTGGGTCTAATATAGAATGTCTTCCCCAACTTGAATCACCATCAAGATATATTGGTTCAGTATTTTTTGTATATGAATAATGCATCTTTGGAAATAAATTATTTGATTTTATAAATTTGTATAAATAATCTCTATGTGGTTTTTTCTCTCTATTCAAAGATATAAAATGTTTACTTCTTAAAAAGTTTTTACCTGACACAAATAATGTTGTTGAAGTGTCTAAATCATTTTGTTCTATCATATGTGATAATAAATAATTAAACACATTTTCATGTTGAGTAACACCAAATTGTGGAATATCATTTGATATAGATGGTGTTATGGTATAGATTGGTCTATTATCTACAATTTCTGTTTTAGTAGGGCCCCAACCTAATGCAGAATCATCTACTATGATTATTACAGGACACAATACATTTTTTAATTTTTTATGTAATTGTCCTTGATGATAATCTGGAGTGAGTGGTTCTCCATTTACTATCAATACATCATCTGTAGTATGTTCAAAGTCAAGGTCAACAACTTCTTTGACTTTAACATCTATCCATTTTAATGTTGTTTTTAATAACTTAGGAAACATGTCTCCATTATCTAAAATATAAATCATTTTTGTAACTCCTCATAATACTCTATTGTTTCAGTCAATCCCATTTGTAATGTATATTCTCTTTCAAACCCATACGATTTCATTCTATCGGTATTCATTTGTCTTCTCATATCACCATTTGGTTTTGTTAAATCATACTCTATCTCTATTCCAAAGTATGTACCAATCACACTGGCGATATCTGATATCCTAACTTCTTCACCACTACCAAGATTCACAACATCATTCACTCTATTTTGAACCATATGTAACATACCACGAGCGACATCTCTTGAATATATGAAATCTCGTATTGGTGTTCCATCACCCCAAACATTTAATACTTTATTATGATAACCTTTTTTAATCATTGATGCAATCACGGTAGATTCATCACCAAAATTATCAAAAGGGCCATATATGTTTGATGGTCTAACAATGGATATATTTTTATAATCATTTGTAATACTAACAGCTTCACAACTTAACTCTCCCATTCGTTTTATGTATGCAGGAATCTTATCATTTGGACTTGGAACTTTATCCCACACATCATCTTCATTATAAATTTCACTTGGTGGATAAACCCCAACTGAACTTGTGTAAAGAAACCAATCTGGTTTCCATTTACCAACTGCACGAATCACATTCGTATCAAATTGTAACATTGGTAGATAATCCTCTGGTCTTTCCTTTACTCTTAAAGGTGAACCCTTAATACCTGCCAAGTGATATATGTGGTCATAATCTGCAATGATACTCGTGTTACTACTATGAGTCATATCTAACCCATAATACTTTGCGTTACTTGGTAAATCATTTGGTATGTTGAAATCTTTATCAACTACACCAACCTTATCATAAACTTTAGAACACAACTCAACAAGTTGTCTTCCTACCATTCCTCTTCCACCTATTATTAATGCCTTCACTTTATCTCCTTTATAATATCGTATAAATATTTTGACCATTTTTTGTGATTATTGGGATTTGGATGACCATCTTCTGGCCCAATGTATTCTCCTGAATCAAATCTATGTTTTCCACCACAAAACTCTTCCCAACTTAAATCAACAAAATTTTTAAAATTATTTGGAACCTCTTTTAATATACCTGAAGTAGTATCAAATAAAATATAATCAATATTCCTAATTTGTAAAAATGATTCTAATAAATGAATATCTCTAACAAACTTATCTCTCATAATTTTTTCATTATAAAAGTTTTCTACAAAATATTTCCAATGTTTTGCGTAACCCAATCCATGAAGTTTTTTTTCATTTTCTATCAAATTTGGTTCGGTGAAACTCATCGGATGACCCTTTTCCCATTTTTTATTTATATCATCCCATATGTCCCATCTAAAGTAACCTGCAAAACCCAAAACAAATAAATGGTTTTTTGGGTCATTTTCTAATACATAATCCATTGTTTGTCTAATTACCCAATCATTTGATGCACCACCCTCTGCAACATTTAACTCTTCACACTCAATTAATTTAGAAAGATGATAACTGAATACCTCTTCTTTTTCAACTCCATGACCTTGTACCCAACTGGCACCATTCACATATATTTTATCGTACATTTTTAGTTACCCTATAAAGTTTTCTAAAAAACATATTATTTGATTTTCTACCAGGATGTGTTTTGTTATTACCATAGTCTTCATATTCTAACTTTATATCATTATCTAAATGTTGTGAATCTTCAACTGATAACAATACACTTGGTATATCTTTTAATAAAATTTTTGTTGACTCAATATAATTTTCACTCATACTTTTTAATTTTTCTTCACCAATTAATTTAATAAGTTTTTCCCATTTTGAACTCCATGGGCCACCTGGTTCATCTATAAAATCAAAACGATGATGATATGTAAAGTAAACAACTACATATTTTACATTTTTTATATTTGGTAATTCTCTCTTTAAAGTGTTATAAATATATTCATTTGAACACGAACCTTGAGATAAATTAATTAAATTACAATTCATTTTTTCTGATAATCTATGTGACCAAGTATCTTCTATATTTAATCCTACCCCAAAAGTAAAACTATCTCCAATCACAACTAAGTTATCATCATACCATTTACCTGAACCATCATATCTATATCCACTTTCATTAAAATGATAATCTGTTTTATCTGATGTATCACCTGCATAATATTTAGTATGAGTATTTATTGGATGTTCTCGGTTACCTATGTATTTCACTTTTTAAACTCACTCCCAAATGCAGGTAAATCTTTTATACTTTCATCTTCTTGTGGTTCTACTGGTTGTTCCTCACCAATGGTCGTACCTTTATATCGTATACCACCACTATTATATGAATCCATATTATACCCAACCTTTGATTTTGGTTTTTTCCAATGTAACCATTTGGATTGTGGTAGATTGAACATCACATTACCATCAAAATATTCATATACAGATTTAATAACACCTGCATGTATATTTGGAATGATATCACCATTAATATGTTCATACCCAAACCCATCAATAGTATCCTCTTCCAAGTCTTCTTTACTAACTTCACTAATTTTGTTTAAATAATAATCACCTGAATAATCATCCCCACACATAAATCCATTTACCTTTAGTTTGGGATAACCAAGTTCAATGTCTTTTTTAACTATAGAATATTCGTGTGCACCATCAATATGAAATATATCAATAGAATCGTCTTCAATATCTTTAATTAAATCATTTGAATTACCAACTCTTAAATCAATAACTTTTTTATTATCAGGATGTATGTTACTCCAAAATAATTTTTGATTTTCTTCAACATTATCCTCATCATATTTTATATCATTATTTTCAGTTACAGATACATTACCCTTAAACCAATCAATAACAATTAATTTACCATTCCAATATCTAACCATCTCTGCAATTTGATTTGTTTCATGACCATTCCATGCACCAATCTGAACTACTCTAATGTTCTCTTTACCGAAAAGATTAACTAATGATGATGTCCAATATACTTGTGTATGACCTATCATCTTACCCACTCTGTTAAAAATTTTAGATGATTTTCATATACATTATGATAAAAATCATTGATAAAATATTCATGATTATACACCATTTCTTTCTTATGACTATAAGTCAATTTATGTAATTCTTCCCTTGACATATCAGTCAACCTTTTGACATTATCATAAATCATTTTAATTCTTTTTTGACCATCTTTTTCTTCGTCAAAACTATAATCAAACATATTATCATATAGTTTAAATCCTTGTTTTTGTAACGCCTTAATGGTTCCTGGTTCTGAAACAGGTAGAAATGGTGTTCCAAGTGCAAGTGGTCTATAAATCTTTTCAGTAAATACAGGGCCTTTACATTTATCATTGTGAAACCCACCTGAATATGTTTCTGCACATACATCAAAGTATACATTTAAATAAGAAATAGGATTATAATAAGGCCCATATGTACTATCGTAATGTGTCAATGTTCTTTTACCTTCATCCTCTAATGCATGTTCGTATGAATGTGCCAAGGTCATTGAATCTGAGATTCTTGCAGTAGTGTAATCTAAATTGTCTAAGGTGTCTTTTTGTTTTAATCCTACCATATCATGTGACAAAGGTAATACTTCTCTAATTACATCAATATATTTTTGTTTAAAATCGCTTTGGTCTTTTAAACTATTATTTGCATGACATACCTCATAAATATTAAAAGACCTATCTGCAAAAGATGCATCTCCCATTGATGGAAAAAATATATTACCATTCTCACCTATATCTTGAAACGAACAAAAACCTTTTTTATGAATTTTTGATTTTACTAATTTTGCCATCAATATAACTCTTGCAAGTCTTGGCATAAAATTATTAAACATAAAGTGTTTTGGTCTTAAAAAATATTCTTGATTTACAATTAATCTTGACCATAAATTATCATTTGCTAATTTTTCAAAAGATTCCCATGCATTGTTCATATGTAATGGTAATACTTTTACATTTATATCTTTAGAGTATTTTTCAAATAACTCATCAACAAGTTGGTCACCATCTGTATATAAAATTGAACTATGTGGTATTTTTTCTTTATCAAGAAAGTTAACTAATTCACCTAATGTATCATGAACAATTCGTTCTTCAGGTGTACAATCAAGCCATATTTTTGCAATACCCTTTTTTACATTCTCTACATGTTTACTATCAAGACCATCAGTAAGTAGATATTTCATTTGTCTTGCAGGGCCTGGTGTTGATGAGTCTGGTTGATATTCTACATAAATCAAGTAAGGTTCATTTGTATTTAAAGTATTTTCGTCATGGTGTATTTTAAATTTTCCACGACCACCATCAAAATAATAATACATTTGTGATAGTGCATTACCATATTTTTGTTCAGTATCTACAGGATATAAATAATCATGATTATCATAGCGTACATTAAGGTTTTTACTTTTTCTTGGTGGTTTACCATGTTGAAATTCATTAAAATCAAGTTTTTGTGATGAGTATTTAAATGCTAATATATTAATCATAATTTCTCCTAAAACATTACCCAATTACCAGTACCATGGTGTGGATAATCACTTTTATATTGATAGTAAAATACATCTTCAGGTACTTCTTGTTTTCTACCCCAAGTTTTATCTGTTGGTGTATTAGTGGATAAGTTGTTATCCTCAATAACAAATTCTATTGGTAAATTATTGTTACGAGAGTATTTATAAACTTCATGAAAAATACCACTTTCAAATGTCATATCACCGACAAAACACCATACTTTTGGTAATTTCTCCTCTATAGTTTTTTCATTTTTAAGTTTTATAGATTTTGCAACTCCTAATGCTATCGGTAATCCACCACCCACAATAGAAGTTGAGTAAAACTTTCTCTGATAATCAAGTGGTGGTTGTGTTTCATCTTCACTATAGAAATGATTTACACTCATACTCTTACCATGTACAATATCACTCATCAAAGTATTACTATCAATACCATGAAGTAGTGCATGATAATGATTTCTCCAACTACTAAATACCCAATCTCTGTCACTTACATACTGAAATATTTCAATCAGTTGTTCTTCGTTATTTGAACTTAAATGTACAGGTGCTTTAATTTTACCATCATTATATTTTTGCTTGACTTCTTTCTCAAAGTTTATTAAATTATCTTTGGTTAAAGTTACCTCTCTAACCTTTCCACCCTCTATAATATGTTTAGGTATCTGTATCATTTTTATCCCTCTCATTTAATATTGGATTGTCTATTGGCCAATTTATTTTTAACATTGGGTCGTTCCATCTGACTGATATTTGGTCTTCCCAATCTACATATTCGTTTGGATAAGATTGAGTATAATGAAATACACATTCATCTGATAAACACAGATGTCCATTTAGAAAACCTGGTGGAACTAATACACTTTTACAATTTTTATCATCAAGTGTAAAACTATCCCACTCTAAAAATGTTGGACTATCTTCATCATAATCCACCACAACTAAATAAAATGCACCATAAACACAAGTAATGTGTTTCCAAGTTTCATTGTCTCCGTGTAATCCTCTCAGAACATTCTTACGAGAGTGTGTAAATTTTGAGATTTTATTTTCTGGTGTGTTCATTGATTGTTCCCAATGTGTCCACATTGTTCCACGATAGTCTGTAAATTTATCTGGTGTGTAAATTTCCACACCCTCTAACTTTGATTCTTCTATTTTGTAACCAAAACTCATATTGATGCTCCATAACTTAGTGGAAACGCATTTCTATAGTGTGAACTTTCATGTGGAACAATCATTTGATATGCCTTTATCAATTCTTCTATTCCATCATCTAAACTAAAGTTTGGTTTCCAACCTGTTGATTCTATTTTTTTATTACTTACTATGTAATCTCTTTTATCAGGGTCTATAAAATAATCCGAATATGTAACCGATGTATCAGGAATATATTTTTGTATTCTCTCTACTAATTGTTTCTTATTTATATTTGTATCTGATAATCCTACATTGAATATCTCGTTTTGATATTCATTATATTTTAATGTCATATAACTAAATACTGATGCCACATCTTGAATGTGAACAAAATTACGAACAAATTCTTTTTCAAAGATAGTAATATATTTATCGGTCAATAGTTTATAAACAAACTCATTAACTAATAAATCTAATCTCATACGACTTGACACACCAAATACGGTTGCCAATCTAAAAGTTATTCCATTACTATTGTTCTTTATATAATCTTCTGAATTACACTTTGTAATACCATAATGACTGATTGGTGTTAGTGAATTTGTCTCATCTACTTCACCTTTATTTGCTCTACTACCATAACCACTATTAGTATTTGGATAGAGTATTTGTTGATTTGGTGATAAATTATCTACGATATTTTTGATTTGATTAAAATTGACATCGGTTGCAAGTTGTTTGTCCTTTTCACAACTTGGAAAACCGACAAGAGCGGCAAGTGGAATAATAACATCATGTGTTTTTACTTGTTCAAGTAATAAGTTTTTGTCACGAACATCACCATAGATAAAATTAAAACCTGGTTTACCAAATAAATCTAATAATGATGTTTGATTATACATCAAATTATCAATCACGGTAACCTCGTGATGTAACATTAGTTGTCTTGTGATAACTGAACCTAAATATCCAGCTCCACCTGTTATTAATATTCGCATAAAAAAGCCTCCAATAAATAGAGGCATCTATAATAGTAAAACTATTTAAATGCCACCCTTGTTTTATAGTCTAAAGTAGTGGGTTAGGACTTTCTCCGAAGAGTGTTAGCACTACCTGACTTATATATAAGTATTAGTAATCATTAAAATTATCACTATATTTTAATAACTCAAAATCTTTTTTACACAACCTACTAACTATTTCTATTGTGTTATCATTATAGTAATCTTTCCAACTTGGTAAATATTTTTGTGATGAATTTTTAGAGTCTTCTAATTTTCTACCATCATATAAATTATAATCTTTGAGTGGTAAATGTCCTTCATCGTTAAAAATTTTATTAAATGTTTCTGATTCATGAACTTTTGATAATTCTATAAGTTCAAATTCATCTATGGGCATGTTACTAAATTCATTCCACATTGGATGTGCATGACTATCATATATTTCACCTTTATCAAATCTTATACACCATTCTTCAAAACTTTCTTGCCAATCTTGTTGAGTCATGTCTTCTAAAGTAGTCTTAAGTTTTATAGGTTTGTATGTACTATAATCGTCAATAACATCATAATAATAACATATTTGACCATCGTTGTTATGTCTATGTTGGTCACTAATTTTTTGACCAAATGTCCAACAAGATAAAAATCGTTCATATGGATTTCTTGTGATACATATTTTGTGTAGATTATTCCATACCTCTTTATCTATAGAATTATACAACCAAGAAGTCCTTAATGGATGACCTTCTATTTCTAAATGTGTATCACCATAAGACCATTTTATACAATCTCCTATATAGGTAGAACCAGCTTTATTACCAACTATAATTACTGAATTTAATATTGAATCCTTTTCATTGAGATTATTATCTAAATCCATAAAAAATCTTTGTTTTAGTGTTAAATAAATCAAATTAAAATACCTTTACTCCATATTTTTTTTCAAATGCAATACCATCTTGATATGAATTTACAATTGGTTGTCCTTTAATATTAAGACTTGTGTTCAATACCATTGGACAACCTGTTTCTTCATAAAACTTCTTTATCAAATTATAATAACCAATGTTATCATCTTTACTTACGGTTTGAACTCGTGATGTCCCATCCACATGACATATTGCAGGATACTTATCAGGATATTTACACTTTGCAACATACTGCATAAACTGAGATTTCTTTGTAGGCATTTCAAATATCTCGTGTGCATGTTCCTCTAATACACTTGGTGCGAATGGTCTGAACTTCTGTCTATTTTTAATCTCATTCATTTGGTCTTTTATATTTTTCCCTCGTGGGTCTCCTAATAAACTACGATTACCCAATGCTCTTGGCCCAAACTCTGCTCTACCATTTGCAACACCAACTATATTACCCTTGAGTAGTTCGTTACTCACTTGAGTAATAGGATACTCTCCCTTGATATCATATCCTAAAAAACAATTATTAAAATTTATATGTTCACCCAAAATTGAAGATGCACACCCTAATGAACTACCACCATCACCAGGATTAGGTAATATCCAAAGATTAGGATACTTCTCAACAATCAAACTATTTGCAACACAATTCAATGCAACTCCACCACCATAACAATAGTTATCAGTTTCAGGAACTACTTCTTTTGCCTTTTCAAATATATTTAAGATTTCCTCTTCACATATCGCCTGAACATTAGCTGCGATAGTGAACTTCCATTCATCTGAACCATCATCTGGATATATCTCTGAATCCCAATCTAAACAACCTCTATGTAGATTTTGTTTTAATTTCAAGTCAAGTCCTTTAACAAAGAAATCTTCATACAACTCATTCATTATATTTCTATCTAACTTACCCCAACCTGCCATACCCATAAGTATGTACTCGTCCTCTTGTGGTTTCAATCCTAATCGTTGTGTCATAGCACTATACCAAAGACCAAGTGAGTTTGGATAACTTACAGAATGTCTCTTCTCAAAGTGTGAACCCCATGCATACCAAATTGTTAAAGTTTCCCATTCACCAATGGCATCAATAGTAATAATACATGCCTCATCATATGGACTTGAGTAGTAACTTGCAGCGGCATGACTTTCATGGTGTCCAACATAATGGTCTATCTTATCAATACCAAATTGTTTTAGATATTGTGATGGTAAGTTTTCACTTTGAAACACTTCACCATATTGTCCTGCCCATAATTGTCTTGATTTCTTTAACCAAGGTTTTTCAAACCAAACAACTTTATCCCACTTACCATATCTTTTGGCATCAGAAATCATCTCTTGAGTTAACAAGTGGTCATTTTTTATACCACTATATCTTTCTGCATGACCTGCAAACAATATCTCTTTACCATCAAGTAAAGTGATACATGCATCATGGTTAAGTGCGTTAATTCCTAATATCTTCATATATATTTTTAATTTTATTTATTATTACATCTGAAATAAATTTATGTCCTTCTACATTTGGATGATAATCTTCTTCACTTATTATGTGTTTACTATCAGTCCAACCAACCTGTTTTTCCATCTCACCTGGTATAACATTATCAAAATATTTATTTAAGTCTAATGTTCTACTCCAAGGTGTAAAAGATATGTATTTAAGATTGTACTTATCTAATATACATTTTGTTGAAAAGTATATTTTTTCTGCTTCATTTACAAAATTTTTATTGTTTAAAAAATGAACAATAAATGATTCCCACCATTTTCTATCTGTATATTTTGGTCGTTCCTTCCAATCATGTAGGTCACCCTCAGTTACTTTAATCCAAAAATTTTGGACTTTATCATAAAGTTCCCATCTGTGTATTGTTGTCCAACCAAATAAAAAAAGAGTTTCATCTAATTTATCAGGATTATTCTTAACCCATTTGTAAAAATTACGATATATGTAATTATTTGATGCACCACCCATTGATAAATTTATATCTTCAAGTGATAACTCCTCACTAACAAATTTAGAGTAATTACTTTTCATTGTTTCTCCTGTGGTTCCTTGTGACCAACTATCACCTATTGTGACTAAATATTTCATTTGTAAATAAATGGGTCTCTTTTTTTAATCTCACGAAGTCTTTTCTTAAAAAGATACCATCTTTTAATTTTATTATAATATTTTTTTATTAACTTTATCATACAACATTACCCTTTTTAATCTTAGAACATTCTTTCCAAAATTGTTTTAATTCAGGAAACACTCCTAATATATTAGTGTTTCTTCTTTTATCATGATTAGTAAAAAACTTATAAAAGTCATATCTGTTTCTGTTTAGTGTTTTTTCAGGTATATCTGATTTTGACCAATCATAAATTCTTTGTAGTTTTTCCATTTCCATATGTGAAAACACATCATCAGGTTTATCTTTAAAACCTTTTTTGTGAATCTCTCTCATCAATTCAACTTGTTTTTGTATCAACTCCTTGAAGTCATCTGATAGAATCTGTACACTTTGATGAGATGGATGTCTTAAATACGAGATATCTGCAACTACCGCATTAGGTGTATATCTATCAGGTGAGTTAAACTTGTCTTTTAATAAATAGAGTTGTTCAATGAATATATCAAAATTAAATACACTCAGTGCATTATAAGTTACCATAAAAGTTAATGATGGTTTTTTCAACTCTGTTAGTGTTCTCTCACAATTTTTCCAAAACTTTCTATAATCCAATCCATGTCTAATGTACTCTGCCTTCTTTCCCCAACCATCAATACTCGTGAATATTTGAAAATCTTTTACTAATCCTTTTTCTGTAATAATCTTCACTTTCTCAATAAACTTATTCATCAGTTCGTCTGGTGCACCCATATTAGTATTTACTGATAATACAAGATTCTTATTTGGTTTATCAGTTTCTATAATATAATCCAATACTTTGAATGTGTCTCTTGATAATAATGGTTCTCCACCTGTAATTCTGAATGTATGTAAATCTTGATAAAGGTCTGGCCACCATTTCCAAAATGCCTCTACATAAGGATTTGGTTCATCTTTTGGAATTGGTAACAAGTCCATTTGTTTTAGTCCACCCAATGAATTAAATTTAGTAGTGGTTGGATAACCACCATGTTTTTTTACCTCTTGCATCCATTGTGTTGAAATGTGTGGTGCACAATAACTACATTTAAAATTACATGCACTTGAAAATACAACTTCTACATATGTTGGATTTACATTTTCTCTCCAATCAAGTAAATAGTTTTTACCATCTTTCTTATGTTGAAGTTTATTCCAAAATGGTTTTGCCCATGGTTCATTACTTTTTAATATTCTATCACTAAATACATCACTATTGTCTTCTACATTCCAACAATAATCACATTCAGATGGTCTTTGGTCGGTTAACATTTCTTTACGAGCATGTTTCTTATACCAAGTATTATGTAGTGCACTTGGATTCTTTTTAATTTCTTCCAAAGGTATTTTATGTGTTTTTGGGTGGTGACACGAATGTGTATGTCCATTTTGTAGATGAATAGTAACTTGCATCCACTTTGCAACACACATCCCACAACCAACTGAATCTAATCTCCCTTTGGTTTTGTTTAACTCATGTATGTCTTTCTGTGCTTGTGTTATTGCCATTCTGGTATATTATCGTGTTTACATATAAAGTTAATAAAATCATGACGACCTAATTTATCTACTGAATCTACTTCGTATTTTAAATCTGTCAATCCATCTTTTTTTGTATCCCAAAGTCCATACTGAACTTCGGTGAAAAATCTTTTTTCATTTCTACTTGTATCTTCTTGGAATACAAAACGATTATTTACAATTCCATTGATTGGATGTTTTAATGATTTAAATCTACCATTTCTACGATGTGGTACAATAGTGTGAGATATATCATCTAAATTTTCTGTAGTAACTTGACACCCATGATTTATACCATGATTATCATTACCACTAATATCATAAACATAATTTTCATCTACATTAGAAAACTCATAATGTAACACACATCCATCGTAATCATTACAATTTGTAATATCATTACTATAAAAATCTTTTATTTCACTATCATCAAGTACACGATTCCACATCCCAACTTGTGCAACTTTACCATAAAAGAAATTACTTGGACTATTTTCGTTTGGATTCTTAACTCCCAAGTAATATGGAACACCACCATATCTTTTTGCATTTCCATTCATGATTAATGGTGATTCCACACCATGTCCAAATCTTGCATCACTTTCTTCACCATTTAAATAAAATCTCAATGAGTTGTTTTCATGGTCATGTGTAATCATCAAATGACTCCATATGTCAGGATTTCTTTTTAACCACATATAATTATGTCTATTTTTGAAGTCATACATTGAAAATGAAAAGGCTCTTGAATTATCATATGCAAATCCCATTTGGTATCCTGTCCTACCGAGTATGTAATTATGGATATATTGTCTGTTTTGTAAATCTCCTATTAAATACATTGGTACATCAAAGTTATCATGAGGTTTTACTAATATACTCCAAGTAAAACTTTCTGATGTTAAGTCTCTCAATGATAAAGATGGTGGTATTTCAACATAAGAATCCATACCATCAAACTCAAGTGAATTAATCATCGTGTTAGTATGTGATAATTTGTCATTAATTACATAGTCTTCTTGTTGACATCTCCATAATAGGTCATCATCTTCCATACCCCAATTCCAATAATCATTAGAATAACCATTAATGTTTTCAAATTGTTCCTTTGTAAATAAAATAGCACCACCAAAATATTGTATTGATGGTAACATATAATCAAATTGACTTATATGAACTGCAAGATGTTGTGGGTTATCAGTAGGATAACTATAATCACAAGTTTCATCTTCTGGTACCATATCAATATCATGAAAACAAAAATAATCAAAACCTTCTTTTAATGCCTCATTAAAGGCAATGTTTTTTGCAGTTCCACGATTAAATCTTAGTACCGTATCTGGTTCTATTTGATTTGCGATAAAAATTTTAAATTCTATATCTGGATGATATTTTTTCATAAAGTCTTCCATATGTGGAATAAAGGTATCTAAATGTTCTTTTCTTCTATAATGTGGAACACATATTGCTAATTTTTTACTCATTATCTATACTCACGAAGTTAATTTTTGCTTGACTTTCTTGGTTTTTTATTGTATATTTTAATGTGGATAATCCATCTTCTTTGTAATCATCTATACCTGTTCTTACAAAATTAAAATATCTTATCTGATTGTCTCTTGAACGCCAATCTTTGAATTTAGTTTTTGACCAACCATTCTCATCATGGTCTAAACAAATAAATTTACCATCTCTTCTTGTTGGTAATGACTTTGATTCACCTATCACAAGTTCTTGTTTTTTTCTAATTGCACCAACTATCTCACCATTATGATTATACTTAGACTTATCTATAATCTTTTCGTTCTTGATGTTTTCAAAATCATACGAACAGAATAAATCTTCTACAAATGAATATTCATTTTTTGGTTTTGTTACATCCCAAGGAACTCCTTCATTAAATAATTGTCTAACTGCTCTTCTATCAACCGACCTTCTCCACATACTAAATTGTGAAATCTGACCTTCAAACCAATTATTATCTCGTGTTGAATTTGGGTCGGTACACCCTAAATAAAAGTTATCACCTTTTATCTCTCTTAAGTTACCAAAATATGATGTAGGTGAATTTTGTACTTCTTCCCCATTAATATACATTTGCAATGTCTTAGTTGGTGCATCAACACAAACAACGACATGATTCCATTGTTCTGACATCTTATGACTTACAACCCTATATTCATCATGGTCGGTATTCCATACCCCATATTTATATTGTTGTGCACTTGTCCAACACAAACCTGTATGATATCCTGGTTGTGCGAATATATGAAACTCATCATAATGTTTCTGATTATCTATCTGTATCAAGTCTGATGGTTTTGTCCAAACTTCAAAAGAATAAGAACCTCTTGTTAATATTTTTTGCCACAATGGTGATATCTTAACATCAATATAATCACCTTTTCTGAAATCCATTGACCTAACATAAGGATTTGATAAGTGTGTAGATGATACAATGTCTTCCTCTAAAGGTAGACCTGCAGTTCTACATCTATATAACAAATCATCATCTTCAAATCCCCAACCCCAATATTCATTAGAATAACCATTTACTAATTCAAAGTGTTGAATAGGAAACAATGTTACTCCACCAAAGTATTCAGGATATGGTAGTTTATATTTGTTGTTTGATAGTCGTGTTGATAATTGAGTTGGTCTATCTACCCATGAATAGTCACATGAATCATCTTCAGGTAACATATCCACATCGTGAAAGCACACATAATCACACTTGGCGTTTTTTGCCAGTGTGAATCCTATGTTACATAACCATCCACGATTGAAAGGTAATTCATTATCTTGATTTACAACAAATATTTCATAATCATCAATTGAAGTCTTTTCAAAATGAGATTTTATCTCTGGTATAAATCTTGATAAATGTTCTTCTCTATCTCGGTATGGTACAATTATACCAAGTTTTGCCATTATTTTTTACTACCAAATATACTTTTTAGTACACCACCATCTTGTTGTGGTTGTTGTGTTTGAACAGGTGGTTGTTGTGTTTGTACAGGTTGTTGAACTGGTTGATTTGGTTGTGTAGATGAGTTTAATCCCATTTGATACATTTCCCATAACTTCCAATCAATAGCTTCCAACTTTTCTTCTATACTTGTCATTGCCTTTAACAGAAGTGCAAAATTATCACTACCTGTTAATCCACTATCAAGTGCATCTCTTGCATCTTTGATATCAGTACTTTCTGTTTTTTTCTTTGTTGCCATGTTTATCTCCTTAGGCTTGTATTGTTAATATTGAATGTTTATCAAAGTATTTTTCGGTTTTTAAAACACGAAACCTACACTCTTGTAAATCATTCGTTATTTTTTTACCTATTAACTTTGTTAAAATTTTGTAATTATTTTGAGAGTTAGAACCTTCATAATTTTCTTTATTTAATTTATCATAATCTGTACCTATATAACCATAATTTCCTCTACTTCTTATAGGTAAATATAACTCATCTCCCTCTTTCACTACATTTTTTTTAGGTGAAACGGGATTATTTAAAATCATATTATTACCATTACCACTTTCATCCCAAATCATATTTTTATATCCTGCACTAAAATCATAATAACCAGATGGACATTCAATTGTATACTCATCTTTAAAATTACCATTTTTATAAATTTTATTTACTGATATTTCATTTAAAAATATATCATAAAAACTTAAATCTCCAATTGAGATATCACATCTAGCCTGTGATGTATGTGTTTCTTCTGTTGCAATACCAACATAAAATGGTGTCTCTAATGGATATTTTTTAATTGAACTTTTAACTACCTTACTACTACATAATAATCCATTTACATACATGTTAGCAATCTTCTTATCTTTACTATAAGATAATCCTACATGTACCCATTCACCAATGTCTATTGGATAATCACCTACTCTAATATATTCATTTTTAAAAGTCCAAAGATTTGTACTCAATGTGAAATGTGAATCTTTTTCATTGTATATAAATTTTATACCTGAATGATAACCTGGTCTACTAACTGCATATCCTTCCTTTACAACACCTTTATTTAATCTGACCCAACATGTGATGGTAAAACTATTATTCATAACTTCCTTCATTGAACGAGTATTAGTCTGTATTTTTGTATAATTGTTGTAATCTATATCAATTGTATTTACTGATTTTGAATCTTCTATCGTTCTTATAGTAGGATAATTTAATTGGTTCATTTTATATAATAAATGTAAATCCTCGTAACCATCACCCCAAAAATTATTATAAAACCCACCTATATTTTCAAATTCTTTTTTAGTAAACATCAACGCACCATTAAAAAAAAATTTACTTGGTAAATTATATTCGTCTGGTACAAAATCAGGATGAATACCAAATGATATTTCATTCAGAGAACCAACTAAACACTTAGGTCTTTCATCAAATGAGTAGTCACATTCATCATCCAAAGGTATAAAGTCACTACGATGAAATACAACATAATCCCAATCATAATCAATGTTGTAGATATCTTTAAAAACTTTAGTGCCACTTAGAAATCCAACATTATATAACTTACCATAATTTACTAAATTTTTATTTGATTTTAAATCAACTAATATAATTCTATATTCTATATCTTTATCTCTCATAAACTCATCAAAATGTGCGACAAAGTTTTCATTATGATGTTCATTAAAATCTGAAACTATTAATAATTTATTCATGACGATAATCAATACACTTTTGTTTTACTTCATCCCAATAGGAATACCAGTTATTATCACTTAAATCCTCTATCATAAAATCTTTTACATTTATTCTAAAGTTATTATCTAATAAATGTTCGTACATTTTCCTATACTCAAAATAATAAGAATAATCTTGTTTTATCATTGTTACTTGTCTCAATCTTTCAAAACAATCAAAATCCCATTTCATATGATTGACTATGACAAAACATTCATCAATAGGATATTTCTTAGGATGATTCCATCTATCACCATATGTATCTTGACCATCAATGATGGCATAATGTTGACCTGGTGTAACATCAATATATCCTTTACTTAATACTATTTTATTAGGACATGCATTTGATATTGGTTCCCTAAAGAATCCACCCAATGGAAATTGTTCCCATATATCTGAGTCTTTGGTTATTTTAGGAAATGTTCCATCAATACCTAATCTATCAAGAAAACCACCACTTACAAATTCCCAACCATTCTCTTCACAATCATATATTATCTCTTCTAATGGTTTTGGATATTCGTGAAACTCATCATCATCTGAAATAACCCACCAATCATTTGGTTTTGTTCGTTTAGTCTCATTATACAAATGTGTTACATGATTCCAATCATATGGTGGATGTTTACTGATATTATATATCTTTAATCCATAGTGACTTAAAACATCCTCAACCTCTCCCACGAGATTTTTATTCTTACCATTATCATATACATTCACAAACACATCATCAACTATATCTTGATAGTGTCCAATCATATGATATAACATATTAGGATTATGACCACATACCGTAACTAAATTTTTGGGACTTTTACTGACCAACTGGCCCTCCTACAATTTTCCCAAAAATCTGCAAGTTCAGGAAATGTTTCCATAAAATTCTTATCTCTTCTATTATCATATTCATTGAAAAAATTAAAAAAGTCTCCACGATTCTTCATCAACCAATCAACATCATCCAATGGTGACTCTGCATAATCAATCAATCGTCTAAACTTTTCTATTTCAAAGTCATAATATCCACTATGACCATGACCATAAATGTGTAGATATTTATCTTCACGATATTTCTTCATCAACTCAATATCTTCTTTCATCTTATCAATCCATTTAGTAGGTAAGATTCTCAACGATTGATGTGATGGTTGTCTTAAATATGCAACATCTAATAAGATTGCATAATGTCTGTATCGTTTACCATTATAATGTTTTCTCTTCAGATGAAATACACCCTCAATAAGTTTGTCAAAGTTTGGAGCACTCAATGCATTATAAGTTGACATAATTGTAACAGATGCCTTTGGAACTTCTGTTAAGAATCTGTCTATATTATACCAAAACTTTTCAAAGTCTAATCCATCACGAATATACTCTGCTTGGTCTCCCCATGATTCTATACTTGTATAAACTGAATAATTCCAAACTAAATCATTTTCTGTAATGTATTTTGATTTCTCAATGAACTTATCAAATAGATTATCAGGTGGACAAAAGTTAGAATTAATACTAATTTCTAATTCTGGATTAATATCAGGATTTTCAATAATATAATCTAATACTCTAAATGTTCCCTTATGTAGAATAGGTTCACCACCAGTAATTCTCAATGTATGTAAATCAGGATATAAATCTGGCCACCATTTCCAAAATGCTTGTTCATATGGATTGAATTGTTTATATGGTATTGGCATCATATCTGCTCTTTTTAACCAATCGGTATTATTGAACAATCCACTTGTTGGATATGGGCCTTTCTTTTCTATTTCTTGTTGCCATCTTGATGAACTCTTTACATCACAATAACTACATGCAAAGTTACATTGATTACTGAATGATATCTCAACATAAGGTGGATTAGTATCTTCTCTCCAATCTGAATCTCTTATCTTTCTAAAGTCTGGTAATGCCCATGCCTCTGCACTCTTCATGTGTCTGTCACTAAATGCATCTTTATTTGCATCTTCTACTTTCCAACAATAATCACATTCTTTAGGTCTACCACCTTCCAACATCATTTTTCTTTGAAGTTTTTTAAACTTCGTATTATGAAGTGCAGATTTATTTTCTTTTAATTCATCTAATGGTATTTTATGTGGAACAGGATGGTGACAACTATGAGTCATACCATTCTGTAATAGAAGTGAAACTTGGTTCCATTTTGCCAAACAAAATCCTCTACCTACTTTATTTAATTCTCTCTTAAGAATATTAATTTCTTTTAGACCATGAAGACTTTTTTCTTTAAAAATATCAATATCTACTTCTTGTTTTTGTGCCTCTTCATCTTTTATTTGAAATTGTTCCAAATGAATTCTCATCTTTAATTCTTCACTTGGTTTTTTCAATTGTCCTTTACCTTTTAGTCTATTTATTTCAGTCTCAATATAAGGTGATGAATGTTTTAATAAGTGATACTTGTAAGTTTCAAAATCAACATCAAGTCCTTGACATATTTCCATAAACAGAATATGTTTCATTATATCAGAATTTTTGATATCTTGTCTTTCTCTTTTCATTCTTTTTAATTCTGACTCTGTTTCAGGTCTCAAATCAGAGTTTAACATATCAAGTCTTTTTCTTATTTCCTCTTTACCATATTGTAAATCATTATCCATGTTCTCATACCAAACATCTGTATTTCTATTGTGTTTATTTAAAATAACGACTCGTTGTTCTAATTCTTGATATGGACTTAGAAGTTTATTAGATTTTTTTATTTTTCTAACTTCATGTTCAACTTCAGGTGAAGTATGTTTTAGACATTGTTTAATTGTAACTCTATATTCAAGTTCTTGTGTGATATTAGTAATTTTTGCACTATCAGGAACTTGATGATAATATCTACTTATCTCTTCATCAATGTATTCATTTTGATATCTTTCACACTCAGACAACTTAATTAAATAGTAACACTCTTTATCAAATTGTTTTGTAAAGAAGTCTTTATCTTGTGCACGATACAAATCCATTCTTTTCTCAACATAAGGTGTTAGATGTTTTTGTCTGATTTCATAATCAAATTGCTTTTCAGGCCACTCATTTAAGTGTTTAAACTCTTTAATACCCTTGTTTTCTATTTGTACAAAGTTATTCATTTTTTCCTTCTAATTAAAGTTGTTCCTGTTGAGAATGGTAGTTTAGTTTTTTCTCTAAAATCAAAGAAATCAAAAATTTCCCACTCATTACTCTTTTTAAGTTTTTTAATTAATTTTGATGGGCCTGACATATCATCAAATTTTTCACCCTTTGGTACTATTAAATTTTTAAAGTACTTTTCATCAGTATCATGAATGGTGATTATCCCATCATCAGTTAATCTTTCACTATATAATTCAAAATCTAATTCAACTTGTTCAAATGAGTGACCTGCATCTATATGTAAGTAATCTATCTTAACATCTTTTCTTAAGAAAAAATTATAATAGGCATCATCTGTAAGTGCTTCTATTACTTTTGGTTGAAATGTTTCTACAAAATAACTCTCGTCATTCCAATCAGGTTCACCATTGACACCATTTTTTGCATCAACAACATATGTTATACCAAATATATCATCAGTAAACACATCTAATTCTTTTAAATCCCATTGGGCAGCAATCATCATTCTTGGTACATAACCACCACCACTTCCTAAACATACACAATTACGAGATTTCATAAAGTATGGTATTGTATAAAACAATAAACCACCACCTAAGTAAATGTGTGTTGCTCCGTGTGTGTCTCTATATTTTACTGGTTCTTTCTCATCACCATTATGTAGTAATGAGTCAAATATCCAGCCTTGATTTAATAACCCCATAATAAAACCTCTTTGTTATAAATATAATCTTACCATCTCAAACGATTATAAAATGTTGCAACATGGTCTGAAAAGTAAAATCTCTTGTTATCTCCATATTTGTGTTGGTCTTCTTGAAATGCATTGTTATAAAAATAGTGGTCTGCATCTTGTACTTTATCTGTTGGTATAATACCATACTTTGTTTTTTGTTCCATTGATGTTTTGTTTACTGGCCATGGTTTCCATACAGAGTGATGAAATACAAATTGTCCACTATCTGCAGTAGCATATTTTAAATGTTGTGTACCATTATCATCATTAATTATTTCAGTACCACTAATGGTTGAATCCCTATCTAAATTAACCCTTTCTCTTTGACCTATATCATGTTTAAAGTTAATAAACTTAAATTCTTCATCTAAGTGCATTAATAGTTCACGAAGTGTAACATAAAAATCATAGTGTAAAACATTGTCATCATCTACGAGTATAACCCATCCTTCTTTTATATTTTCCATTAATGCATTTTTAACTTGATTTCCCCAACAACCACATTCTGTTTCTGTAAATGAATACATATCATCAAATAGACTTGATTCTATATCTGATTTACTACAAACTAAATTATCTATTGCTACATGCCATCTTGGTTCAAAAAAATCTGTTAATAATGGTTGTTTGAAAATTGAGTCCCTTACTAAATGTAAATTTTGTGGATTTAAACCACAAGGTGTTCCGATGTTTATAACTATTTTTTCCATTATGGTGCGTCGTTTGTTCCTTTATTGTGTACTAATATTCCATTTACAAGATATACATCTGATGGTTCTACATCAAGATTAACAACTTCAACTTCACCTTCTACTCTTGATATTTGGTCTATTAACATTTCAGATTTATCTTCTCCTAATAAATATTGACCAACTTTACAATTACCTGCTTTCATCCACTTCCATATATTATCTGTATCTTTTATTAATAATTCGTGTTCACCAGTAACTTTAAGTTCTAAATTAAGTCCTGTATTGTTATTTTTACTAAAGATAGAGTAATAATGTGAGGCATAATCAAAATAAAAATTATCAATGATTGCAGTACTTGATTCAAATCCATCTATTGAAGATGTTGTCCAAGTTGACCATTTATCATATCCCATATTTTCATCAGGTAAAGTTTTAATATTAAATGTATTTACCTCATCACCCATATCCAAATCTTCTATATTCTTATCACCATTTGGTGTAGATACTTTTGAACCTGGTAGGAAACATGCAACCGTTTGTCCACCATATGTGTCTTGAATTTCTACAGCTTTTGTTATTGCAGTATTGTATCTTGTTGCATGGTCGTTGTATCCGTCTGATTGTTCATCATCATGATACTTACCAGTTATTGTTACTGATTGGTCATTGTATTGTGGCCCTGCCCACTTCTTTAATGTGATGTGGTCAATAAAAATATTACCTGCACTGCCTGTAAATTCTAATCTTAAATCTACTGAAGTAGAACCACTCGTAAAAAAGTTATCAGTAAACAAATTCCAATTATTTGTATTGTTTGCACCATCTCTACCAAATGTATGTGAAGAAGTTTTTAAAACTACTTGTATATTTCTATCACCAGCACTCGTATTATAAAATCTTCCTTGAATTTCATAAGTAGAATATGCATCAACACTAATAGTTTGAGTCAATGCACCATCATCAATCTGTGCTGCGAACGAAGAACCACTACCTGCAGGGTCTGTATTTGGTGTACCACCACTATAAGTGTGTTTCGTAACTGCATCTACAACTTCCTTTGTCCATGTTCCTGGTGTAGAAACATTTGTCCAAGTTGCAAAATTACTATTACCAACAAGATTACTTGCAAGTACGGTTTTTAAATCTGATATGGTTCCTCCACTAAATGTTCTTTGATAACCACTATCTGTTGATAAATTAAATGCATCACTTTGATTTGTAGTCCATGTAAAGTTATCACTACGAGAACCAATTTTACTTAAGAATTTACTACCAACATTTTGAAAAGTCAAGTTATAATTCTCAGATGTTTGTTCATCAACATAGGCAAAACCATTTAATGTATTATCCACACTATCAACTGAAAATTCAGACATTTTAGTTTGTCCACCACCACCTGCACTTCCCAATGAAGTATTGGCAGTCGTATAATTTGAGATAGACGAACTAACTGCTCTTCTTAGTTTTCCTAATGATAAGTTTTGATTTATTGTTGTACTCATAGTTATAAATATTACTCGTTGTAGATTCGTAGATATTTTTCAATCCATTCTTCTTTGTTGTCATATTTTTTTAAATTTTTTCTCAACCCTTCAAGTAAAGTTTTTCTATGTGATTCTGATAATGTTTTTATCTCTTCTACACACTTATCAAACTCTTCCTTTGTGGTTGCCCTAAATGGGTAATGTATATCGTCACACCAATTGTGTGGTAATATTGGTAACTTACCATAGTCAACTGCCTCAAAGATACTATATCCAAAATGTTCATTCAAATGTGCAGAATGACTTATTCCCCAATCATCTCTATCTAAAAACTTTTTTAAGAACTGATACTTAAATTGATAGAATCTTGTATCAGAAAATTTAATTTTTAGTTTCTTTTCCCACTCTTGAACATCAAAGATATCGGTGAATGCAAATGACTTATGCTCTAATAGGAAATGTGGGGCCTTTCTCGTTTCCATTCTGGCGGCAAAACCAATAGTGTCATTCATCACGATATCTTTGTTTCGTTCAAATTCATAATAATTCGGTATATCAATTAAATCAAAATCTTTATGTAATGGTGTTTTTTGTACACCTATCCAAATCTTGTGTTTTGACCATTTCAAAACATCTCTTTCCCATTCTTTTGATGAGGCAAAGTGCATCAATCTTGGTAGATTCAAAGTAAACCCTGCCTGTAAACTTAAGTCTAAACTAACATGAACTACATTAGAATGTATCTTATCACGATGTTCAGATATTAATTTATGTGGTGTGTAGTATCCATGAAGTATATTGATTCTTCTACACTCTTTTATGTATTGTTCAAACTTGATTGGGTCATCACTTTGCCATACTACCTCAACATCAGTATCAAACTCCACATTTAAATCATCTATACGATTACGATGTATCAATAGTTTACTTGGGTATGTAAGTTTTGGACTAACTTCTTTTAACCATTTATTAACCCAAACATCACTTCCACCATAAACTAATGAACCACCACCTGTACTATAATAAACATCAAACATAATAACCTCTATTTCGCGTGAACATTATGAGTCATATATCCTTGTGCAAAATATACATCATAAGGTTCACAATTTAAATTAACAACTTCTACTTCTTCCTCTACTTTTTGTATAGTGACAATTTGTACTTCTGTTAAATCATCTCTTATTAAATAGTCATCATACTGAACTAATTCATCAGTTCTTTTATATTGATAGATATATCCACTACCTTCTTCACCTCTACTGATAGCACTTTTCACTAACCATGGATGTTCTTCTGTAGTGTTGATAATACTATTAATTCTATAATAACTTTCATAGTAATCAAAATATAAATGTTTAACACTACCTGTTACTACTCTTGTATCTGATATATCATCATCACTCCACTCACCCCAAGTATCTGTAGAATCAAAGTCTAATGGAATATCATCATTATGATATGCAACAATGGTATCACCTACATTTACATCTTCAATATTTTTATAAAAAGTATTACCCTTTTCATCTTGTAAAGTAATAGAAGTACCAATCAATAAACATCCACCACCACCATAAGTGTCATATACTGCACCATAAAATTCATCAAAGTGTATTGGATGTTGTGCACTACCACTAGCTGGGCCTCCTTGGTCATAATCAAAGTTAGGTTTATTATCAGTTTCATCATGAACGGTTTGTCCACTTGTATTTTCACCAGCGACTGATGAAAAGTCTTGATATAAATCATGAATATCTGAGTTTGCAGTGTTGACTGCAATACCTTTTTCTTGGTTTATATCTGATATACTCATAGAAACATTTTGACCAATCGTAGGAATCAACATTGCACCATGTCCTGGTGCACTTAATATACCTAATGTTGTGGAACCACTTGAGTAGTTCTCACCATTGTTAGTGATGTTTGTTGATGTGATAACACCACTACCATTACTTGTACAAGTACCTGCAAAACTTTGTCCATGTTTTGATTTAGTTCTTGCATTTAGAGTATAGGTTTGTGAATTACCATATCCACTACCACCATCGGTAATATTAATACTTAGTATTTTCCAACCACTTTGAAGTGCCACTTCTATAACCTCTTTTTAATTTCATCTAATTCTTTTTTCAAATCTTCTATTTGTTTTTGTTGGTCATTGATACCTTGAACTAATAAAGATACAACCTTATCATATTGTATTGCCTTAAATCCATCTTTACGAGTAGTTACAATTTCAGGTAATACTTGTTCAACCTCTTGTGCAATCAGTCCAATATCATGTCCCTTTTCTCTTTCAACGATATCTGCCTTTTCATTCCAATCAAACTCTACTCCTCGTAGTCTACTGATTTTAAATAGTGAATCCTCTATAGGTCTGATGTTATCTTTTAATCTTATATCTGAAGAATAATACGCCGTTATATTACCAGTAAATCTACCTGCACCATCAACATCCAATGCAACACCAGGTGAAGTATCATTAATACCTAAACCTGTATCTGAGATTGTTATCTGTGTTGATGTGGCATTATCATCTATCCCAAGAGAATTGAAACTCTTGATATTGATGTTATCAAAAGTAATAGTACCAGTTAGTGCATCATATAAATTAGTTATATGAGCCGTTGTGATTGTATTACCACTTGATATTCCTGATTTGTCTAAATTAGCCATTTATATCCTAAACCTGTATTATTATTTCTTTACCATGTGAACCATGACTACCATTACTACCTGCCGCAGAAGCTGGAGCAGTTAAGGCACCCTTTGCACCACCAGTTCCACCTCTTCCTCTTCTTGTAGAAATATTACCATTTGAAGTAGAAGTACTATAACTTGCCGTATTACTTGTACCGACACTTGATACAGGTGTAGTGGTTATTATTACGATAGCACCACCTGTACCACCACCAGCTCCACCACCTCCAGCGGATGAGGCTTGTACAAATTCAGTTCCATTTGCAGATTGACCACCAGCTCCACCAGTAGCAGAGTTACCTGGTATAATACTTCTTGTTACTGCACCACCACTCAATCCAGCACCACCATTTAAATCATTTCCACTTGTACTATTATCCATGGCACCACCACCACCACCTCCAGATGGGCCTGCACCTGGTGATAATCTACCAGTAGTATCTTCAGCACTTAATACATCTCTCATCATCTGTACTAAGTGTGGGTCAATTACATTTATTCTTGTGGTTCCAGATGCTGCAGATGAGGCACCACCAGCACCACCACTACCACCTAAATTTGCACTTGTTACAGCCATATAATATCTCCTATATTAAATTTTATGTTATGGGGAAAGTTCATCACCATCTCCACCATCACCACCTTTACCACCATCGGCCTTGAATCCATATCCAGTATTCGCATTATTAACAATTTTTCTTGTGGCTATAAACATTATACCACCTGAACCACCAGCACCACCACCGCCACCACCAGTTACATCTGCTGTACCACTATTTGGGCCACTATTTCCACCTTGTCCACCATCACTACCACTTACTAATGTTGTTGTTAAATTTGTTGAAACACTTTTTCCTTTAGCACCACCAGCACCACCAGTACCACCAGCTTTACCAGCACCACTCTGGCCAGCAGCTTGTCCATCAGTTCCATTTTCTCCACTGGCATCTATTAAACCTGTGGTATTAATTGTTAATGTATCGTTTACATATAATCTAAATCCATTTGTGTATAAAGTTTTACCATTATCTACTATTAAGTTTGTAACATAAACATCCCTCACTAATGCAAAGGAATTACTTCCGTCACCTTTTATAATTTCAGCACTATCATCTTCTGATGTGATACTTGTCTGACTAGCTAATGTTATTGTGGTTGAATTGTCTGTACCTGCACCGAACAATCTACTTCTTTCAAGTAAATAATCTTTTGATTCAATATTACCCTCTGGTGTGAATCTAATTTGATTAGAACCAGTCATAAATGTTGCTTGTCCATCTGGTAATAATGCATAACCACTACTACTGATTTCTAAATTATTTCCTGAACTACTGATGTATGCGTTATCACTTCCTTTTGAACCTAAGAAAAATGTAGATGAACTCATAATCAAATTATCACCATCCCACGATATTCTATGTCCATTACCTTTACCAGCTCTGAAGTGTCCACTACTATTTAATAAGACTCCTGTACCACTCGTTAAGGTTTGTGATGCTGCACTTGCACCATATATAAGTGTTGAATTATTCATTCGTAATGTTGTACTACCACTTAAATGGAAATCATCTGTAACTAATTTAAGTGTGTTGGTTCCATCAAATGAAATCCTTGAACCTGTAGAACTACCAACTAATAATCTACCTTGACCATCTGCATAAAATCCATTACCACTATCAAAGGCAGTTGGTGGTGATACACCTAATGAAACTTTACCATTATTAGTTGAACTATCCATAATGATGGTTGTTGCATCTAATGCAAAAGTATCGGATTTTAATTGTAAGGTATTACCACTTGCATCAAGTTTGATAAAATTATTGGCATCTCCTCGTACTAAGAAGTTACCAGTACCATCCATGAAGATACCTTTATTAGTTCCACTAACACTTGTGTTTAAAGTAGATGAACCCAATGCAAATACTGGTGTACTTGCAGTGGAATCTATTTTGATTTTATTTGCACCTGTTGTTAATAAATCTATATCTGCAGTTTTTATACTTAATGTTCCACCACTAAAGTTTATATGATTTGCACTTATGTCTCCAAATAAAAATGTTCCATCACCTTTTAAGAAAATACCACTACCTGCAGTTGCACTTTTTGGTGGTGTTGAACCAAGAGCAATCACTCCATTATTAGAAGATGATACTATTAATTTTGGTGTGGTTAAATTAAAGTCTCCTGTTACTATTTTTAAACTATCATCTCTACCATATGCAAATGATTGATAATTACTTTCACCGAAGTTTATCGTTGCATTGGTATCAACTGCCAAGTTTGTAGAGAATAGGAATGCACTTGCACTTAATGCACCTGCAGTAGAAACGAAGAATTCACTACCACTTAACTCACCACCATCAACTTT
>Ga0181420_1000043_pt1 | contig 38887 bp, 59 predicted proteins | sample 43SPOviralmetaG_FD_130145 | JGI IMG/M metagenome (GOLD analysis project Ga0181420, IMG submission 130145) | Marine viral communities from the oligotrophic San Pedro Time Series (SPOT) site, San Pedro Channel, CA, USA - 43 SPOT_SRF_2013-05-22 | ecosystem: Environmental > Aquatic > Marine > Strait... | reverse complement strand
TTCTTTTCGCCTTTACTATTCTCCAAGCATTAAACATAATATTTTCTCCTGTGGACTAATTTTTATAACCATTGAAACTCAAAAATTGGGCTGTCATTTATTTACCACTTGCGCGTTTTTTTTCGTGTTAATCTGTCCATTCCCAGAATAAGCCTACAAACTATTAACTATTGTTTATAGTTTAAACTATTTCTCCATCTATTACCTTGTTTATAGTACGCGCAACTGTTATTACTATTAATGATAACATACTCTCTAGTACATCTTTGATTATTATTAAACATACAATCCTTCATATCACACAATTTTACTTTACATTGAGCCATTGTTTGTATCTCCTTGCCTGATGCCGCGATTTTATTAAAGATTAATTATAGAACCTTAACTGTTAACAGCACCTCTTCTTATTAGGCGTAAAGAGACATAGCATATAATATTTGACTTCGTGAGGTTAAAAAATTAAGCCTAGAACGTTAAAATAAAACAAATCGTTCAAGAAAAAAAATTTGTTACAAAGCATATGGTGTGGTAACACCCCCATCAGGATTTGCCTGCTAAAGCAGTACAGTTTATGAGAAGTTACGCGAACTTTCATAACCTTCCATCCATATGGGTTGTATTTTATATTCCTTGTTTTGTAGTGATAACTGCAAAGCACAGGGATTTAATAACATATCCTGAAGTAAAGAAACTTCGGGTTTGTATGGTGCATTCTGTTACTCCCGCTAGTCAACAGTTGACGATGACTAGCACTCGTACAGAAGCACCTTGTGTCTACAATTCCATATGGTTGGAGTAGCCGTCTCTGGAGGAGACTGCGGAGTTAATTGGGTTTTGCGTAGCAAAATAATATTAATAGAATAATAAAAGGTTATGATAGTGGCCTTTTAGTTTCTTTAAATTAAAATTATCTCGCGTCTCTCCAGTAGACGGCTCTCCTTACCTGACCCCCCGTGAGGCCTTAGCCGCATGGGGATAACTTAAACTCACGAAGATACTATGTATCTTCTGATGTAATAATCGTGCATTAAAGAGACATGAGAATCCTTATGTCTCCCTCCTTCCTTACTATCGTTTAACCTTCCGTGACACATAAGTATCTAATGTCTCGTTGTAAGCACGATGATTACAAACCGATTAAGTACCATATGGTAGTATACTTTGACAGACTACCTTATACCTGTCTTTTGAATACTATATAACATGAATGATGATATGATGTCAACAGCAGCAATAACAGACCAAACGCCCGAATCTAAGTATTCAATAGAACTAGGCCATATGAAGGCAGGTTCTAACATTGTCTTAGTGATTAAAAAACTAAGAGTCTCAGGAGATGACTTATCTCTAGTGATGAAAGAAATGAAAGATGCTCTAAGAGAGTTTGAACAGGAGATGAATTAAGATGGCTATATATGAAAGAAACATGACGATTAATTATGAGTGCGATATTGTGAATACCCGCAAAGTACACAATCACATTAAGCATGACCTACATGAAAACGGAGTTAGTATTCAACAATACTCTGGTACTATTCCTGAAGATAGCCTATTTGGACTACAAAAAGTAGTAAGTAAGAAAGAAACATATGATATATTGGTTGACAGTAAATTACTATGCACTAAAAAATACAGATTTCAAGCAAGAGAGATGGTTGATGAATTAACTAAAAATGGATGGGATGCTAGGTCACGCCTGAATGAAACTACATCAACAATGAAAGAAGTAATTGCTCCGAGTGGTAAGAATGTAGTATTACATTTCGATAGTGTTCAAGGAACTATGCAACCTTACTCTTACACATCAATGTATGACAACGGAGTAGAATTAAAGGTAACATTAGACAGTTATGAATCAGGGTGGGAGTTAATGTTTAAGATAACATATGACACACACTCTAATTTAATGGATAGAAAGGACATAAAGAAAGCATTAGTAGATACACCACTACATGATATGAAAACTACACAAGAAATAGTTAGTTCTTTCTTAGGTATATACTCATCAACCCCAATTGAGACTAGCGTTAACTGCGTAACATTCGTTAGAACGAATACTGAAGCAAAATGCGACCCTGATACTATAAGAAAGGTATTAGGAACAAGCACAGGTGAAGAAGAATGAGTGATAAGAAGTTTCCATTTACAGGAAGGGACATTATCAATATGATACTACCAACGGAGGAAGAAGAAGAATAATCAGATGTAAGTCCTCGCTTGAGGCATTGCTTACAAAGTACCACTACCATATGGGTTGTAAAGCAACGTAGACAATGTGTAAACTTCAGTAAGCGGTAGTCTCTGGAGTTTCACAAGTGTCTATCGTTTGCTTTTTGCAGCGTAGCAAATCCCTCATCAGGTTCTACCGAACCATATGGTAATACTTTGTAGAAAGACCCGAAGGTCGTGGTGGGGCAAAACCACGATTACTCCTCTTCCTCCGCAGAAACAGCAGTAATTGCTGTTCTAACAGTCAGATTAGGCATTCCTTCTTCGTTAAAGTCCAATACTTGTCTTTCACCATCGGCTGAAAGAACAGTAGGCCAAACAATAGTAGCCGTAGCGTCATTGTCTAGTGAGTCGTTGTATGCTTTACCTATCATAACGCGGAACTTTCTTGATTTGTCATTAGCCCATGCAGTTGCACCGACTTCTAGGTCATCATCCATCAAAGCATAAAAGATACCACCGGATTTACCGTGTGTTCTTTCAGTAGCCTGTAAATATGCATTGTCTAAGAAAACCTCTTTCAATCCATCTTTCAATTCAGCGTGAAATAAATCCATCTGAGATTTTTGACCGATTGACATTCGACTTGAGCGACCACCACCAATAGGTGAGTTAGTCAATCCCTTGAATAAACTAGCGATACTTGTCCAATAAATACCTCTCATTTCCGGTTGGTTTTTACCTAGAGAAAAGAAGGTCTTAATTGCGACCTCTCTATTTTCCTCTTTTGCTAATTCTGGGTTAGCAGTACACCAAGCAGTAATATTCTGCTCTCTTTCTGTCCATTTTGCTTCATCTATAATTTTTGTTACCATATTATATCCTTCCTTTATCGTTTCCTGTGGTTTGCCCCACGATATTAGGTACTCTTGAGACAGGTATAAGGTGTTTCTAACAAAGTACCACACCATATGGGTTTAGACTTGCAGTAGAAAGTCAACGTGTTATTTAATAATGTATTTATATAATTAAGACGTTGAGTTTATAGTGCGAGACTTGTAACTTGTTACATCCCAGATGAGGTTCTACCGAACCATATGGTACGTGGGCTCTTGTGCGTAGTGCAACTGCTACTAAAATCGTAGATAATAGTAGGGCGGCAAATGCTTTCGATAGGAAGCAGTTGACGGTTAAAGTTCAATACGCACGGAGAACCCCTGTACCTGAAGCGCGAAAGGCCGTTCTTGGTGGGGATTACATTATGTGTATGTCGCTATGCGAACATTATCTAATAACACTAATAACTAAAGTCTTCTAAGTGTCTTATCATAACTCATAAGACGTTAGTTATCATATGTTTTAAAGATAATTCAAACACTAATGTACCATATGGTGTGAGGAGAACACACTTGTGAATGCTTCAAAACGTTCAGTTTTAATCATCGTCTCTAATCAAGTTTGTTCACCTCCCAAAGAACCCCATGTGGTTGCTTCATCACTCAAGTGATGCAACCATATGGTGTTACTTTGTCGAAAAACCACAACGCCAGAAGTGTTGGCTTACCCGACTTATTAATACTCTATGTGTTATAAGACTGCTTAACTACTAATTTCATCAAACCTGTCTTTGTATATCGGTTACGGTTTTGGACTAGCACCGTTTATCTAGCCTCGCCAACTTTCTTTTGTTATTAATTAAACTTTTGAATATTATTCATCATCACTCATTTTAATCTCTCCATTTATTTATTCGGTAGTGGGTGAGGGTTTGGAAGAAACTCAACTTTACTGAATCACCGAGCCACATACTTTAATCCATTCGGAATGGCTCACAGTTAGTCTAAGAATACTGTATCAGAAGGAGACATTTCCAAACCCTCATTCCCACTACTATGTATTGCTGAGACAGGTATAAGGTGTCCTTACAAAGTATAACACCATATGGTTTTAGACTTAGCCTAGGCTAGGGTTAAAGAGATGCTTCTTAAAAATTATCTTTAAGTTGTCATGTCTTTAAGCATAGATAGGGTAAGACTTGGAGTTTACTCCATACCTGATGAGATGCTACCACATCATATGGTAGGAATGAAATGTTAAGGGGTTGATTGAGGAGTAATCAGCAACCAATGATGTGCAGCAGCACTATAATCTGCTGTCATTATTTGTTGCGCTCCGATTGAATACCCCACGCTACCCGACAGTTCTGGCTGCCTGCTTACGCAGAAGAAACGCTATGCTGTGAATCTAAAAAATATATTCTTGATAATAAGAACCTCACATACTATCGTATGCTCCTGTATATTTTTTAGATTCATTTCTTACCATATGGTTGGCTAAAAATTATTTTTCTAGAAAACAGCAAGTTTACGGTAAGGGTGTTCAATGTTTTCATTGGGCGCACTTATGCTTTTTTTGACGTAAAATCATGCAACGCGTATTTTAGACAACCTTATGGAGTTGAACTACCGTTCCCTTTCCATATGGTAGTATACTTTGGGCGACTACCTTATAGGTGTCTCGCACATTCTTTATAGTAGCCCCCGAAGGCAAAGGAAATGATAAAACAGGTGATAATTATGGATGAATTAGAATGGATGTCAATAAAAACAAAAGCAAACGATATGCTTGAAGGTGATGGTGAAGTTAATGCTATCCCTCAAGATGTGAAACAGTTGGTTCACACTCTCATAGCAACAGGTGATAATAACACCCTAACAAGAGAGTCATTAACTGTATCACTAAAGGGTATGCTAAGACCATACCCCGGTTTCCCGTGGACAAGAGGTAATCAAGGTATTTTACCTGCTGCTGCTAGAGCAGTAGTAGACCAAGCGTGTTCAGAAATTGAAGCAGCAGCAAGATATTTCTGGGAATCCACAGAACAATACTCTACACCTTTCTTGCGAAAGCATGGTAAATCAAAAGGTAGCCCTACTTATTCGGGTGCAGAGGAATATGCTAAAACTCTTGCTAAGAAGGCACGACAAAATGCTACACAACTTTACAAAGAAGGGGTGTGGGATGGAACACAAGTGGGATTGACCCACGCTCACGGTGATGTGAGAGGAGAGGAGGAATAATCCTTTCCTAGTGTCCTTCGGTAAGGCATCAGAAGCGGAGGGTGTGGAACAATAGTCATTAATGGCTAACTTCCACACCTTCCCAATTCTGGTCTTTGTTTATTACAAAGTATAACAGACCATATGGTAAGGTAAGGGTTTAACGGAACAGGCAATCAGCGAGGCCGCCCACTATATAACTGTCTCACGATTCCCTGATATCAGTAACTCAAATATCTGACTCGACCTTTAGAGAACGTGTTTAACCAAAGCACTATGTAAAGAAAGATTCGGTAGTGGCGTAATAAATAGTAGTCAAAAATAGACTATTAATCAATTACTCTCATTTAATGGTTTAATATTAATTTAATATGATTATTAATTACTAATATTGTAATATACTATTCTATATTAATATAAATAACTACGGAAGACTAAGAAAAATTGATAAGAATCTTATCACTTTCTCATTTCCGATTTGAGGGTGAAACGTAAGTGATAAAAATATACCCACTTTTGTGTAGATAAGTGGTTAGATATTATATATTTATATTATTATAACATTTATATTATATATATACAACTACCTACCTACCTACCTACCTACCTACCCCTCAGACACCATCGGAAATGTCGGAAACGAGAAATGAAAGGATAAGTGGTAATATTCTATTCAGATTATATGCGGAAATTGATAAGATTCTCATTTATTATGAATCGGAAACGAACCAGAAACGACATCATTGTCTCAGGAACGGCATCAATTGAGTTAACTAACAAAGGAATGAATAACATGAGTAAATGGAAAATAAGCGAAGATAAGAAATTAATAAAATTATGGGAAGCAGGTTATACTGTTTCTACAATAGCAAAAGAAACGAAAAGAACAATACCTGCTTGTAGGATGAGAATCAAACAATTACAGGATTTAAACAAAATAGGTAATAGATATAGAAAAAACTATCTTAGTAAAGATAAGCGTTATACACCTACAAAATCTAAACTTTCTAAACAGCAAGCAATGCAACAAGCAGGCATGAATATGGATAAAACCTCTACTGCTTATTTCATAACAAAACAATGTGATGACATTAAAACAATGTTATTGAAAAAGAATGAAGCATATGGCGATTCAGCATTAACACCTGTAAGAGTCTTTTCAAAGGCTAGTTCAGATGAACAAATTAAGGTTAGAATAGACGATAAACTTAATAGATTAATGCAAGGAAAAAACATATTAGAATCAGATAATGATGTCATAAAAGACCTTATAGGCTATTTGATATTATTATTAATCAATCAAGAGAAAAACAACTAAAGCACTATAAGCGTGTTTTTATGTCGGTTTGTAAAGTTAAAAACAACAAAGAATTATTTTCGTCTTACTCCTATTACAAGGGTGTTATTCAGTACATCCTGTTGTTCCGATAAACTAATTGATGTTAATTACATTCCACGGAGGTGGAATAAATAGTAAGAAAAAAACTGAAAAAAGGAGAGATAATAATGAACATATTTGTACTAAATAAATGCCCGACAATAAGCGCCCAAGAGATGATAGATAAGCACGTAATTAAGATGCCAACTGAGAGTATGCAGATGATTTCTACGACACTAGATTACCTACGATTACCCTGTCCATATAAGCCTGTGATGTTGAACCATCCTTGCACTATTTGGGCTAGAGAAAGTAAGGATAATTTTCAATGGCTTGTATCTCATTGTCAAGCATTATGTAAAGAATATACTCTCCGTTACAATAAGACTCACAAGGTAGAAACTACCTTATCAGAATATGAAGTCTACTTAGATTTAGCAATGGATTATTTGCCGGATGTTGGCCTTACGCCTTTCGCTCAAGCAATGCCTGATTCACTCAAAAATGATGATGCTTGCATAGCATATCAGAATTACTATTTAAACAATAAATGGCCTTTCGCTAGTTGGAAAACAGAGATGCCTAAATGGTGGCCGCATGACCATATACAAAAGATGCGAACAAGATAATTCAATATGGTTTGATTGTACGGTTTTAAGGGCAAGACTTCTTGTTTGCCTCATCGTATGATTTATTGAAGAAGGTTTTTTGATGTTAAAAAGGATGAAACTCTCGGTGATGTGTTATGCTCTAGTCAAGGGGGATAAAGACCCCATCCTTTCCCTTCTAAACCAATTTTAAGGAGATAATAATATGAATAAAAGAAATATAAAGAATGAAACTATAAGCCCTATGGGTTGCCCTAAATGCGTAGGTGGTATAATAATGAAGCAAATTAGAATTGCTGATTTTATGCCAGAACCTTGTGATTGTTCAGTAGAACATTGGTTTAAGGGACTAAAACATTAGGCTTATAAGTTAGAAACAAAAACAAAAAGGAGATAATAAAATGCAAGAATGGAATAAAAAGAATAGAACAACAATGAAAGTATGGTATAGTATGGATAAATACCGTGAAGATGAAAAGTATGGAGATAACGTGCAAAGTGTGGAGGGTAACATGGCTTATCTAAACACACCTATGGCTAGTAGTTATCTAAACTTAGAGACTAAAGAAGGAATAATTAGTATTAGTAGAGAATTAATATTAAAAATAGAATGGTTGAATACACCTGCATGGTGTATATTAAACGAAAAAGAAGTGGTAGATGCTGCAAAGATGCGTCTTAAGCACTTAAAGAATGATTTAGAGATTCAGAAGAATAACTTTGAACAAGAGCAAAAACTTGCTGAATTAAAAGAAAAAGAAGAAAAGGAGAATGGATATGAATAAGACGGAAGAAAAGAAAAGAAGTATAGAGTTTAATTTGATTGATGATGAGAATATGCCCCCTATTGTAATAACAATAGGTGAAGGAGATTTACCTAAAGTTGTCTTAAACCAAAAACATAAAATATGGCTATCCTTGTATAGAAAATGTATCGGTGGATGTGCTGAGAGTCTATATGAAAAGATAGATGAATTACTAACTGCTCACCTTACTGAACAAAGAATGTATGAAAACATGGAGTGAGTTAATGAGTGGAACAATTAGAATTAAATGTCCAGAATGTAAAGAATGGATGCTACAAGGTCTGGAAAACCTTTGCGAGAAATGCAGAATATTTCCACTAAAAAGAGAAGAGGAATAAAAATGGAAAGTGAAATAAAAATGAATAAAGAATTGGATATGCCATTACTGATGGCAGTCGTGAATAAAGTAAATGAAGAAGATAAGGAAACGCTATTGAGTATTATCTATAATGGTGTTTCTGAAGATAAACATGATGATTTGTATCAACTTGCTTATCTTATGTTAGACGAAATTGAACAGGAGGAAGAGGAATGAAACTGTATGGATTAGTGTTAGAAGATAACCATCCTGATTGCTATAAGTTAATGAGAATATTAAAGGATGATAGAGTCTTAGAAGGATTTCCTATTTTCTATTCTCACATTAGACCTGATGTAATTGATGCATTACCTGCGGAAGAATTACACTTTCCAAGTCTAGTGTTATTTGATGTAGACGAAAATAACCAACCAATAGTTGACTCATTTGAGTTAGTTGAGACAGGAGTTGTAGGTTGCCTAATTGATATTAGAAATATATTAGGAGATGAAGGCTACGGGGCTAACAAAAAATTAGTAGGAGATGAAGAAGAATGAAGTTTATAGAAATTGAAACATCAACAGGAATGACCTGTTTAGATTTAGAACACGTTAGTGCTTTCACATATACTAAAAAAACAGGTATGCTAAAGAAAACACAATATGACATATCAATACATATGATTAGTGGAACAATATTTACAGGAGTAGTTGGTGAAGAAAAGTTCCAATTTATCCAAGATGAATTAGGGTGTGAATGGGTTGAGTGAAGTCCGACCTAGAAGAACATTAGGCACAGGACATTGGGATAAGAAACTCATGCGAAACATGGTAGATTTATCTGAAGCAGATAACTATGAAGATGCTAAACATGAATGGATAGCAACAGGTAAAGTTTGGTGGACAGGCTTAGGTGATAAAATACCTGATTATGTTAAACCTCACAGAAACTATTGTTTATGCGGTCATAATATAGCATATCATTTTGAAATACACAATACAGTAACAGATGTTAGAGAATGTGTTGGTTCAGACCACATTAACTCTTATCTAATTCTTAGAGCAATCCGTGAAGAAACAGGATTATCAGATGAAAATATTACTGATGAAATGATTGAAGAGTGGATTACCGTTAGAGTAGAAGCACTAAAGAAAACTGCTTGGTGGAATGTTCATGGTGAAGCGTTTGTTCATATGTTTGATGCTGTAAAAGATATTGACTTAAGAGTTAATGTTAGAGAGGGCAAGAAAAGATATTATGATTCAGAGATTAGAAGATATAAAAATGAAACATATATTCGTAAGCGTTCTACCGGAGAAGTTGGTGACGACCATTATGAAATGGCTTCTATTGTTTGGAGATGGAATCATCCCGATAACCCTAAAGCACAAGCAAACAAAAGAGGATATCCTAATGATAAACTATGGATGGACTTGATTAGATTCTTTGCTGATTTAGAAAATGTCAACCTTCTCTTGAAAAAAGAGGATGATTTACGAGCAAAACAGATTGAGACTGTAAAAAAACACGATGATTTACAGAAGAAAATCAGAGAAGAACAAAGAAAACGTAGAGATAAAGTTGTTGAAAACATGAATGAGATAAAAATATCTCCTGCATTTACAGCAGCGTGTGAGTATTATGGTGTACCTGTTTTTGTTGCAGAACAGGGTAAAGACTCTTGGGAAGAAAGATTTCTTGGAGATATTAAAGGTAAAATGGTAAAAGGAACAATATTATCAGAAAACCAAATAAGCAAGTTGAATGAAATATTACTTGGTAAGAAAAAGGATGTTCCGGCAACAGATAAACAAAAGAATTATCTTCTAAGATTGGGGTATGAAGGTGATGTAGATGATATCACTAAGAGTCAAGCAAGTGATGAAATTGGGAAATTAAAAAATAGTAGGTGGTCTTAATGACTAAAAAGAAAGAAACAAAAGAAGTAAAAGAATTAAAAAAAGCAATGGATAAAACAACAGAAATGTTGAATCAATATGAAGAAGTAGTAAAGAAGCAAACAGCAGATATAGAAATACTACAACAAAGACTGAGTGAAGTAGTTAATGGATATAATTCATTAGTACAAACTCTAGCAAGAACAGAGGCTCAAGCAAGCAGATATGAAGAGACAATTAACATTATGTCTAGTCGTTTAATCGAGAGTAGAACACAAGGCTTATTATCTAACGCTGAGACCACAGAACAACAAGGAAGTGAATAAAGATGTTATTAACAATAATAAATGAAACAGGACACACAGAATTAGAAGTAACCCAAGTAGAGGTAATTGAGCAAATCAACGACCATCCTACACATTGGGTCTTTGTAGACGGTGAATTAACTTCAAGAGAAGATATAGCCGATGTTAATTGGGATGCCGTAGAAATGGTTGACCTAACCCCTGCAATAGTTGGCGGCTGCTAAAGCCCCACTATTTGTAGGATTTTTAGAAGGGTCTTAGTGGTAACTCTCTCGGTATTGCTAAGACCTTTCACCCATAGGGTGATTTATAATGGAGTTAAAAGACGATTTAAATTACGCTGATAAAAGAATAATCAAAACATTGTTTGAGTTGTTTGGATGGAATCTAAAGACATTCAAAGAATATGAAAATCTAGCACTTGTTCGTGCTGATTTTTACCCTGTTGGTTATATTCTTGCTATCAGCAATAAAGCAATAATAATTTGTGAAGGTCAGAGTGTTTTTACATATAAGAATAAAGAATATAATGACTTTGAAGAATTATTAAATACAATAGGCTCTAGGGCTTATTCCACGTTTCCTAATTGGCAGGTAGGAATAGAGAAAGAGTGGACAATTAGAAAGAATGGTAAATGGGTTGGCTCATTTTCAAATCTTTCTGATATGCCGTATAGAAAACAGGTAAGGTGTTAAAAAATGGAGTTAAGTAATAAAATATTATCAGATATAACAGTATATATGAAGTACGCTAAATGGCGTGAATTAGATTGGAGAAGAGAAACTTGGGATGAGATTTGCGATAGAAATATGCAAATGCACATTAAGAAATATCCTGAGTTAAAGTCAGACATAGAAATGGTGTATGCCCTTCATGTAAAGACTAGAAAGATTCTTCCCTCTATGAGGTCATTTCAGTTTGCAGGTAAGTCAGTAGAGATTTCACCTAACCGTATATACAATTGTGCATATATGCCTGTTGATGACATTGCCTGTTTTTCAGAAGCAATGTTCTTATTACTTGGTGGAACAGGAGTAGGTTATTCTGTTCAAAGACATCATGTAATTAAATTACCAGAAATTAGATTACCTAACCCTAACAGAACAAGAAAGATAGTTATCGAAGATTCTATTATGGGATGGGCTGATGCAATCAAAGATTTGTTCCGTTCATATACAGGAGAGTTAACACAAACACCTAGGTTCATTTATGATGATATTAGACCTAAAGGTGCAAGACTAAAAACAAGTGGTGGTAAAGCGCCCGGAGCAGCGCCTTTAAAGAAAGCAATGGTTATTATTGAAGGTATTCTTCAGAATAAGACTAACGGTAGTTATCTTACTCCTTTAGAATGCCATGATATATTATGTCATATTGCTGATGCAGTATTATCTGGCGGTATCAGACGAGCAGCAATGATTAGTTTGTTTAGTGCTGATGATTCATCAATGATTAATTGTAAAGCAGGTCATTTCTGGGAGACTAACCCTCAGAGAGCAAGAGCAAACAATTCAGCAGTAATTCAAAGACATAAGATAAAGAAAGATTTCTTTCTTGATTTATGGAAAAAGATAGAAGAAGGTGGTTCAGGAGAACCCGGAGTTTATTTCACTAATGACAAAGATTGGGGAACAAACCCCTGCTGCGAGATAGGATTAAGACCGTATCAATTCTGCAACTTGACTGAATTAAATACTTCTAATATAGAAAGTCAACAAGACTTTGAAGAAAGAGCATTAGCAGCAACCTTCTTAGGAACATTACAAGCAGGTTATACTGATTTCCATTACCTTAGAGATATATGGAAAGAAACTACTGAAAGAGATGCTTTACTTGGAGTTTCAATGACAGGTTTAGCAAGCAATAAAGTATCTAATTTAGATATAGTAGGTGTAGTCCATAAGATGAAAGCATACAATGCTGAGATTGCAGAAAAGATAGGAATAAACCCTGCTGCAAGATTAACTTGTGTTAAACCATCAGGAACAGCATCATGTGTATTAGGCACATCGAGTGGTATTCATGCTTGGCATTCTGCTTATTATATTAGAAGAGTGCGAGTTAAAGACAATGAACCTATTTGTAAATATTTAGTAGACAACCATCCTGAATTAGTTCAGAGAGATGTATTTGATGCAGAAGGTCATGTTATAGAAATACCTCAGAATGCTCCTGCGGGTGCGCTAACAGTAGATGATGAAGATTCGTTTATGTTCCTTGAAAGAGTAAAACACGCATCAACACATTGGGTTCAACCCGGCCATTCAGACGGTCAGAATAGCCACAATGTTTCTGCTACTGTTTATATTAAAGAAGAAGATTGGGTTGCAGTAGGAGAATGGATGTGGCAGAATAGACATTTCTATAATGGTTTATCTTGTTTCCCTGAGAATCAAAAATATGCACAGGCTCCATTTGAGAAATGCAGTAAAGAAGTATACGATAAGATGATGCAATCTTTGAAGAATGTAGATTTAACTCAAATTATTGAACATGATGATTCTTCTGATTTCGGGAATGACCCTGCTTGTGCGGGTGGTGCTTGTGAAATCTAAATATCCGATAACAAGTATTAAAGAATTAGAAATGATAAAGGAAGATTTGATAGCAGTTTGTTCTACTATCGAAACTGTCCTACCTACATTATCTTCTAGATATCAAGGAAGAAGTTATTCCTATGTAGATAAAAGAACAGCCTTGCTCGCTGTTAATCGAGCAATAGAGGACACTGTTAAAGGTGAACTTGACGTTACAAATCTCTTACGTTATTTGCGTAGACTTTTTATAGTAAGTGGAAAGGTTACAAATGACGAAGAGTTTGATAAGTTTTTAGTTGAGATGTATCAACTAGCCAAATATAAAGAAGTGAATAAAGATGAAATGTAAATGTGGTAATGAAAAGTTTATGCTAGAATGGGGTAAATTGAAATGTGCAGAATGTGGCACTAGACAATATATACGATATTCAGCAGAAGAACATAAAATAATGAAGAACGAAAAACACTATTTCTGGGCAGTATTAACGCCTAAGTTTATAGAAGCAAGAGACAAGCACTTTCCTGAGATTGAGGATGATGTAATTATAAATATGTGTAAAGACATAGAAAAATATTACAAGGGCAAATGGCCTAAAGTGCATTGTAAAACTACTGCAAGTAAGTGGAGAGGTAAACATATCTATTGGAGATATAAGTTTAATCCTCATAAAAAACGTGCAGAAGTAGTTATGAGTAATATAACAAATAGTGACAGAATACAAGATAGAAGAAAAGAAGAAGTTAAGTTTGTAACGGTGGATTTTAAATGAATGAAATGATAATATATAAAGAAAGTAGTAAAAGTAAATTGATAGCAGCATATAGACAGTATTTAAGAGATGAATTGAATATTAAAATCGAAGAAGAAAATGCTCGCAATAATAGTAAAAAGAGATTAGTAAATAAATATACTAATCTAAAAAGACCTGAAATAGATAGTAATCCTATATCTTGGAATAAGTTTAGAAGATTACCTAAATCAGCAATTGTAGTGCATTTGTTTATGGAAGGTTGTAATCCTGATTATGTATCTAATTTTGTTATGGAAAAGGAGTCTGCTGCTAAGGATGTAAAAGGTGCTATATTCTGTTTCCATTCTAAAGGTAAAGATAGTAAAAAGGGATTCCATTGGTGTAATTCTAAATGTTGTGAGTCATATAAACATCAAACTTATACACGCTTTTTTACTAAAGGGGTGAAGATAAATGACTCTTCCGTATGAATATAACATAGAGTTTGTAATAAGACAGGTTGATGATAGTGGTAATACACACACCACTAAAACTAGGATTAAATCATCTTATGATATACCACAAGCACAGAATTACTCAATGGAAGGACATCAACGTGTTCATCTTAAACTAGATGCTATCGGAAAGAAAAAAGGAGACCCTTTGATTATATCAATGGCTTCTCAAATAAGAAAGTTTTTTGGTTGGGGTACTAGAAGTAATTATGCATATGCTTCTGCTCCTGATATATTCAAAATACAGATTCATTTTGAAAATGGTGCTATGATGTTCATTGAAAAGAAATCACCGTATTACTATTTGATGGGTAATCGTCTCACTAAAAAGAATGTAATGATGCCATTGGCTAGAACAATATTCCATTCGTGCTTTGAGAAAGATTCTCTTAAGTTGACTGAATATATGTTTAAGATGATAGCATTACCTGAAAATGTTCAGTATGTTCTAGAAAATAGAACACCTTATTGGTTTTTTGATACAGGAGAACCTGATGAATGGGGTCAAGTACATAGAACAAAAATTGAGGTCAGACTTAATACGAAAATGATTGCCACTCAAAAGGCTGCATTAGAAATATCAGATGGTGTATGGTGTCCAATTGATATTGATGACCTTGATAAGTTTGTTAACTATTATTATCATAATCATACTAGAGGTAAGAAATGGGCGTATAAATCTCCTAACAAGATTTGGGAAATGTTAGTAGGTACTGCTCCAACAGATGCTCAATCACATCTTATGTTAGAGTTTCTAAGACAGAACAGAACTGATAAGATGGTTGAAGATAGAGCAAAGGAATTAATGAAAAGTCTAACTGTTAAATATCCTGATAGAATTAAAATATTAGAAGTACCTGCCAAAGAAGAAGGCAAGACAGCAGAAATTATGATAATTAAAGGTAAATTGATGGATTGGATTATTGTAGAGCAACCTTATAAAACTGCAACTCAAAAAGTTAAAACTTATTCCTTTGTAAGTAAGGAATGTTTAAGCCATGAAATTAGTGAACCTGATGTACTTGAAGGTAGATGTAATTTCAAACAATTTGGTGCGCGTATAGGAATGGTAAAAGGGCCAATTTGTATTGATAACATCCATACTAATTCTAGTGTTGGAGACCAATATGCTGCTAGAGCATTAGCATTATTGAATGATAAAATTACTGTTGATTTAGTATATACTATCAAAAAATATGTACCTGTAGTTTGTTATTCTGGTGAAGTAGAATCTAGACTTCCTGATAGTTTAGAAGGTATAGATTGGAATGGGGTATTGTAATGCAATGTATGGTGTGTAAAAGCCATAAAAATTATATTGATGATAGATTAGGAGAAAAGGTTTGTGTTGATTGTGGATATGTAATGGTATCTAATATATCAGAAGAAACTATTTCTCCTAATCTTCCTAACGATGAGTATAGATTGGGTGATAGAGGTAGTCTAGGTTCTCATATGTCTTTGGTTGGTAATCAATCTTTGATTAGAAAGTTGAAGAGAACACAAGATGTATTTTCTAAAAAACTAGACTCTAACTTAGTTAAAGGTCAAATGGAATGCAATATGATTTTAAGTCCATGGCTTCCAAATAATAATCTTAAGGATAGAGTTCATTCATATTACAAGAGATTCTACTCAGATAGATATACTTGGAGATATACTATCTCAGTTAGAGCAACAGCATTAGTATTCTTAGTTTTGAGAGAAAATGGTATTCCTATATCTATTTCTCAATTGTCTAAAGATAACAATGAAGATAAGTTTAGAGTATCAAAAGCAGTCAGGTACTTTGCTAGACAAATAAACAAACCTTGGTTATTGCATCAAGTGTCTGTTGATAGTTGGGCTGATAAAGTAGCACAGGATTTGTTTAGTAACAATAAATTAATTGATGAATCAAGTTTTAGAAACGACTTAAGAGTTGTAACACAATATGTAAGTCAGATAATATCTGATAGAGGATTGTATTTCTCTAAAGGACACATGGCTTCATGCGTGTGGATAACCTGTTTGTTAAGAACAACAGGTTCATGGCCTGAGTTTACTCAAGCCGAGATTGCTAATAGTTGTAAATGTGGAACATTAACAATTAGAAACAATAATAATAGCATATATAATATGTTAGCAGTAAACAAAAAAATGCTTAAAGCATTAACCGTAAACAATTTTGTAGCAGGTGTAAGATATGAATAAAAAAGAAGAAAAAAGAAAGATATTAATAATAGGCGTAGGTGGAATAGGGAGTTACTTGACTCCTTTATTACATAAAACAGGGTTGTATGATTTACATATTGCCGACCCTGATATTGTTGAAGAAAAGAATCTGTATTATCAGAACTTTAACACAAGTCACTTAGGAAAAAAGAAAGTAAATTGTATTGTTGAACATGATGTCTTAGGTTTAAGACACATATATCCAATATTAACTGATAGTCAATTAGAAGGTGGATATGATTTAATAATATGTTGTGCAGATAACCTAGACGCAAGACGTTTAGTTTATAGGCAAGGGTTTGGAGATAATGCAAAGACTATGTGGTTGGATTTGAGAGCGCAAGGTAGAAATGGTGCATTGATTAGTTGTCTTGCAGACCCTAAGTTTTCAGATACTTTCCTAGCAGGTGAAGAGGGTTCGTTTAGTTGTCAAGGTGCATCATTTAATGATACAACTCAGAAACAAAACTTACACTTTACTCATGTAGCAATAGCGGGTATTGGAGCGCAATGGATTCAAAGATTCTTCAATGAAGAACAAGTAAAAGATAAAATGGTAATAAATATATGAAGGTGATTAAATGAGAGGAAAAACGTGGACAGAAGAAGAAAAAACAACAATGATGAACTTAGCAATGTCAACTAATATGACAACACAAGAAGTAACAGATATGTTGAATGAAAGATATAATAACAAGAGAACAACTAAATCTGTGGAATCTAAAAAGAATAGAGTCCTAGAAGAATTAGGTGTGATTGATAAGAAAACAAAAGATGTGAATGTAATGACAAAAATAGAAAACAGAAACTCTAGAAAAGGTTGGACAACAGCAGAGGATAGAGTATTAATAGATGAATGGACAGCAGAAAAAAGAAAGCAAGAGAAAATTGCTACTAAATTGGGTAGAAGTGTAGGTTCTTGTGCTTCTAGGATTTGGAGAATAAAAAAGAATCCTCAGTATTTTCATGCTTTATTAGATGGAGCAACTGTAAATCTACATCAGATAGAAATGACAGGAGATATGAGTGTTCGTTCTGAGTATGACTTAACAGATAACACTCTTTTAGATAGAAGTTATAGATGGCTTAAAACAAGAAAAGAAAGAAAGCAACGCAAAAGAAAAGAAAAAATAGAAAGAAAAATAAATAAACTAAGAGGTAGATTATAATGGCAAAATGGACAAAAGATGAAGAAGAAGAATTGATACAAGGTTGGCCTGTTAAAGAGCATAGAGACTCAATAGCAGAAGAACTTGGTAGAAGTAAAGCGGCTTGCGCTGCACGTTATCGCAAGTTGATTAAAGAAACACCTGCAAAAGATTTGACAGGCGATGCTTATGTTGAAAAGATTCGACAGATGAAAGAAGAAGTAGTTGAAGAAGTTAAAGAAGCAATTACTCCAACAAAAGCGGCACAAGAAATTAGTGAAAAGATAACTGAAATCATAGAACAAAATGAAGCAGAGTTAGTAGCAACTAATGGTAAACTGAAAGAAGTCAAAGAAGAATTGAAGGAAGAACAAATTAGTAATGTGATTGAAGTAATGCAAGAAAACAAAGTAGAACCTACTAGAAAAGGTAGTGGTTTCGCTATAAAACTACTACTGTTAGTAGGTTTTTGTGCTACTGTATATTGGATGTGGATGCAATGAGTAGTTGTGATTGCTGTAAAGACGGTGAGTTAGAAGTGGAAACCCCAGATTCAGGACTTGCTAAACATATTATGAATAAAGATATTGAATATGACACACAGGTAGTTATAGAAGATTGGAAAGAACAGATAGAAGAGTCTTATGGATATGATTGGAATATTAAGTTCCACCAAAAGATTTGGGAAATGTCATTGACTGCTTTTGATAAGCCTAGAGAGGTTCAAGTGGTTATTGATAAAAACCAAAAACTGTTTATTAGTGTAGGTGATGGTAGTTTTGTTTCCTTTGATGGACAAGAAGGTGCATTGAAAGGAATGAAGTTGCCTTTGCGTGAATGGATTCATACACATCCGTTTGGACAAGCCTATTTCTCAGGAACAGACTTAAGAACTATTTCTATATGGGAACGTTATCTAGACTCAGCAACAGTCATAGGTAAAGACGAGGAAATGAAAATATTCTTTAGAGTTGGTAACAATGGTGAACACTTTCAAGAATACTCTCAATATGCTTGGGTAGGAGATGAAGAAGAATGATAAGAAGCGTAGTTGTATTAATGATATTATCTACATTACTAGCAGGGTGTGCTGATGCAATACCTGATATACCTAGTGATGATGAAGTAATAGTGACAGAATGGACAACATTAACAGGTAATTTTACTATGTTAATTGATGATACCAATAATTCTACATATGAGACTGTAGTTATAGGCAACAGTAGCAAGTGGTTAGTTGTTGAATCTTTTAATTACACAGCAACTCATTTGAGTTTTATAGTAAATAATAATACTGTTATATTTAATAATTATACCTTTGATAATATAGGATTCATTTCTCAAAATGGATTATTGTTTCATCAAGGACACGCACCTAACTATGGACAGGCTGAATTGTTTTTCCCTGCGTTTCCTTATGATATAACTGTTGAATATACAGTAGTGTTTAGAACGGTGAATGGTAGATGACTAGGGCAATAACTGTTAAGTTTCCCGCCCCTTTACCTGCTGAAATACCTTGTCCTATTTGTAGTAGAGATGGTAAGTTAGGTAATGGTTGCGTTGCTTGTGATTATGCAGGTAAAATACACATAACAGTTGATGCTAAAATACCCATTCAAAGAGCGCATATAATAAAATATGTATCTGATAATATGAGTGCGGTCTCGGCTGAGTTGACTAAATTATATGGTTTAGTTCCCTCAGTTGAGACCAATGAAGTTTTAGATACTGAAATGGGGCAATTTGAGATTGTCCAAGTTAGTAGTTTAGGTGGTGCAGTTTGGATAGCAAACAGATTAGATGAGTTTGCCGCACCAAGATATTTCTATTCTACACATGAACTTAATATATTTAAGAGTGGTATAGATGGAAGATGAAAGGATAATAGCAAGAATACCTAGGTCTGCAACAAATGAATGTTTGATTAAAACGTTTACATATTGGAATAAAAAAGTTGTAGATGTCAGATGGTATTCTGATGGTAAGCCTTCTAGTAAAGGGTTTAGATGTAATATGGATGAGGCGAAAACACTTGCCTTAGCCTTAAATAAAATAATAGGTGATAATAATGAAAAAGATGATGATAAGCAGAAATCTAATGAAGATTTCTTTAAAAGAAAAATTGAATGAAGGCACTTTTGTAAGGTCAGAAACTTATGAAAGTATGGCTAGTGTAATGGATAGTTGGCTTGAAGGATTATGTAATGTAATCGTGGAATGTTATAATGAAACCAACGATAAAAAAATAACTGAAATGCACGTTAAAGAAGCGTATTTCAGAATTAACATGGATAAGAGAATGATAATAGATAATATAGGTGAGAAAGATGGAATGCTTTAGATGTAAAAAAGATGTAGAACAACTACTAACAATAGACCAAGAGAAACTTAAAATGAGTATGTGTTTTCCTTGTGTAGTTAAATGTCTTAGAGATTATAAAAGAAAGACAGCAGAAAAATTAATGAAAGAAGTAATGGGGTTGGATGAATGACATTAGCAAGGTTTGCTAGAATGTGTGAAGTATTAGAATATCAAACTCCTTCACAAAAAGCGTCAACTATCTCAATGAATCTATCTTCGTTTTCTGATAAGACAACAGTAATTAAGATTCTATCTAAAGATTATGCTGTCAATAATATTGGTAGCAAAAGAGCAATAACATGGGTTGCACAGTCATTGGGGCTTTTTGAAGATGAAGTGTCAGGTGCGGTTACAACATGGGCTGATTTAGGTGAAGGAATGAAACAGATGTTGGATGGAGAAAATACTGATTCAAGTATAAGTATAACTGAGTTTCACGATTTAATTAGTTTAAATTGTAGTAGGATAGCAGATAATTCATTTAGATTATTTAGCGAAGCATTAAGAAAAATGAGTGCTTTAGAAGTAAAATGGTTTCTAAGATATTGGTTGCGTAAGCCTAGAAATGGTTGCGGGAATAACGTACCATTGAAGGCAATGGAACTACATTTTGCTGATAATAAAATAGGTGAATATCATTTCTATAATTCTGCTGCTGAAATATGTAAGGCATTAGATTCAGGTAGAAAACCAGAATGTAAATTAACACATGGTAATTTTGTATCTTCTATGTTGGCTAAGTCATATACAGGGTCATTGCCTACTCAATATTATATTGATGTAAAGTATGACGGTAATAGATACCAGATACATAAGAAAGGTGAGTCAGTTATTATCTTTAACCGTAAAGGTAAGGTTGTAACAGAACAGTTTCCAGATGTTATGAAAGAAGTATTAGATTTACAAGTAGATGATTTCATAATTGATACTGAAATCTATCCTGTTAATGCAGATGGAACACCTGCTGAACACAAGATGTTAGGTAAAAGAGTGCATTCAAAAGATAAGGCTAAAGCAGTAGAAGAATGTGCTGTTAAGATGGTAGCGTTTGATTTATTATCATGGAATGGCAGAGTATATCTAGATGATTCGCTAAGGACTAGACTATATCATTTAGGTGATTTATTACCCGATGAAAATATCGCTAAGTCATTTCCTGAATGTACCATACAGTCAGCATATAACCAAGCAATATCATTAGGGTTTGAAGGAATAATGATTAAAGATATGAATATGACATATCAGCCGGGTAAAAGAAGTAAAGGTTGGTTAAAACATAAACCTCCTAGATTTAACTATGATGTAGTTATTACCTCTGCAAAATATGGAGAAGGTAAAAGAGGCAATGTTTATGGTACATTTGGTATCGCTGTTAAAGATGGTAATAGTTTCGTTGACGTTGGTAATGTAGGAACAGGTTTTTCCGATGAAGATTTAACCCAACTACATAATTCTCTTAGAAAGATAGTAGATTACTATGAAGGCGACACATATTATTTCTTACCTAGAGTGGTGTTAGAAGTAACTTGTGATTTAGTTACTAACGATGCTAATGGAAATATAGGTTTAAGATTTCCGAGATGTGTAAGAATTAGAAATGATAAATATGTATCAGATATTGATACATTAGAATCTCTCATGGAGCGAACTGCATGATAGAAGAAGGCAAGTTAACGCTGCTTGGGATTGTTCCATACGATTGTGTCAAAATTGAGAATGGTATAGCCTATCTTAAGAAAGTCGGTGATGAAACTAGGGGCAGATTTAAGAAAATGGATGCTGTTTTAGTACCTTACTTTGATGAAGAAAAAGGATTAATAGTACCAAAGAAGTCTTTACCGTCTAGAAAGAAGATGTTAAGATTTCATTACTTAAAGGCAATTAAAGAAGAGGTTGATTTGCCTTTATCAAATGATTTATCCTATTTTGTAGCAGAACAGTTGGACACTATAATTAGAGAATTAGCAGCAAAAGCACAGCAAAATGCTGAATATAGAAATGATAGTAGAATAACACCTAATCATTGGTACAACCTACAATTAGGTATGCATCAAGGAGATGGTTATTGGCCTATACATAGAGAATTAGCAAAAGAATATAAAGAATATTTGAGGGAATAAAATGAGTGATAAATACGAGATAACTCTTGAGAGAGTATTAGATGAACATAATGAAGCATACATAATATCTTTTATGTTCTATGCAGAACCCCATACAAGAGATATGCGGATATTAGAAGAAGGCCTACAACGGATGTTTGATGGACATATTTATATAAATCTTCTAAAAATAGATGAAGAAGCAGCAAGAGCATTTGATGAAGAACGTGGTTGGAAAATAACATTTATGTTTACTGAAAAACCAGAGCATGATGAAATGGATATTATATATTTAATAGCATCAGGATTAAAAGAGTTAAGAGTGAAGCATAAATGGATAGAATCTAAGGAGATGAAAAAAGATGTTTAGTCACGCTCAGTTAGAAGGAATATTATTATCTATGGCTAAACCTGAAATACATATTTCAAGAGCAAACAATACACAATTAGGTTATAGAGTAAGAGTAAGAGTAAACTTTAGAGGGAGTAAAGACTTCATCTATGGATTACAACGGACTTTAAATCAAAAAGGTATTGATTGTTCAGCGAAAGATTTTGAACACAAAAGTAGACCAAGACCAATATTGACTGTTGGTGGTATGGTTAATCTATGGAAACTATGTAAATTAGTACCTGATTTACCTGATGCAAAAAATGCTTGGCCTACTTTCAAGAAGGTTGTAGAAATAATTGACAATGGAGAACATCATACTTTACAAGGTTTAGATAAAATCTTACAACTTAAGGGTGAAATCTGATGAATTATTTTCCAGATTTGCCTGATATAGAAGATATAAAAATACTAGAAAACTCTACTTATGAAACATTAAGTGCAGGTTGTAAACAATGTGGATATAAACACATTATATTTCAAGCAGCAATTAGTGTTGAATTAGATACTAAGGTATTTTTCTTATCTGTTGAATGTCCTTCATGTGGAGAAGAATATAAAGACATAATGGCTATGAGGAATAAAAATGAAAAATATGAAAATTAAAAGACCTATTATAGTAGTAGGAAAACCAAGTTTAGATACAGAGAAGAGAGCATTAGAGTTTCTAGGAGATGAACCTATTATAGTTTATGCTAATGAGTTTAATATTATTGATAATTTTAGTATACCAAAAGAAACAGGCATCTTAATTAAAGAAGTAGACTACAAACCAAATATTGATTTGATAGTTAATACTATGTTAGAATATAGAGGACAGGTAGTATTGACCTCTTATAGTCAAAAAGATGTTAATAAAAAGATTTACGGGCTTTGTCAGTTAAAGCGTGGTGCTAAGGCATATGTTAATCAACACCACGGAGGTGAGACCGCAGTAAATTATGAATTAAATATATTTGAGATGTTCTATGATTATCTAAAAAACTCAGATAGAGAAGAAGTAAGTTATAAACTTAAGAGAAACAAACCTTACGATGAGCAGTTTTTATCATGGCTTACTACTAATATGTCTCCTAACAAATTAGCATATATTGATTCTAAAGTTAAAAGAAGATGGTCGCAAGATTATTTTTATGAGTTACTATCGTATTCTCATAATGGTAAAACGACTAGAAAGGTAATCCCACCTGCTAAGAGAAGTGTATCTAAGATACCTTCTATTTGTAGAAGAGTGGGGTTAAAATCTAACGAAGGTTATATTTTAGAACAGTTGTTAGAAGACGAAGAGTTCGCCACATTTGTTAAGAAAAAGGTTAACAATGTAGAAAGACGCACACTCAAATTGGGTGAAAAAACAAAAAAGAAAAAAGTAAAGACTCCTCAAGTGAGAGGATTAAATGAATGGTGATTAAAATGTTATGGACAGAAAAATATAGACCTAAAAATATGAATGATTTAATGGGGCAAGAACCCTTCAAATCAGATGCAAAATCATGGAAAGAAGGTATGCCTAATATTATACTATACGGACAAGCAGGCACAGGTAAAACTGCTGCTTCAGGTATCTTGGCTGATATGATATTAGGTGAACACAGAGCCTTTAATTTCCATGAAATAAACGCTTCTGATGATAGAAGATTAGATGTTGTTAGAAATCTGATAAAAGATATTGCGACATCAATGAAAGAAGGAGATGTACCTCATAAAATTATTTTATTAGATGAGATGGATGGTATGACATCTGATGCTCAAAATGCTTTGAAGAGAATTATGGAAAGATATAGTGGAAATGTTAGATTTATTATTACTTGTAATCATAGACATAAAATAATTTATCCTCTGCAATCACGTTGCGCTCACTACAATTTCAAGAGATTGAGTGACGAGCAAGTCAAGTGGGTCTTAGAAAGAATTATGAAAATGGAAGGCGTTTCAGACATAGAACCTGAACAATTGGACACCTTTATTAGTGGGTTACAAGGAGATGTTAGACGAGCGATAACTGAATTACAGGCATCGGTTAGTAGTAATACTCCATTAACAATGCAAATAGAAAGAATATATGAACCTTATAATGACTTATTAGATTCTATTCTAAATAAAAAATATGAATTAGCCCTTAATCAATTACATGATTTAATACACCTATCGGTAGATATGAAAACAGTATGTATTTCTTTACACGAAGTGATAATAAAAAAAGAGATTGATAGTAATATTAAGTTTAAATTATTAAGAGTAGTGGGTGAAGCAGAATGGAGAAGCGGCAACATGACTCCAAAAGTGTTGGCCTCATGGATGATAGGACAGATGATATAATGCGTAAAGGATTGGATAAAATCAAAACAGGAGCAATACATTGGCTTGATGTTAATAGAGACGGTAAAATAAACCGTTCTGATGTTAAGAAGTTAATGATGAGATATGAATGGATTATCATAACAGGATTACTTCTAACAATATTCCCTATGTTAAATGTATTAGGTTATACTAATATAGACTCAGATTTTTTCTGGGCTTTAGCAGGGTTATGTTTAACAGTTGAAGGCATAATAGAATTGTATTATGAGCAGAAACATTGGGATAAATTAAAGGAGAGAAAGTAAATGACAGAAGAAGAAAGCAGGCAAACCACGCTATATGAGTTTGAATTAGATTCCCCTAGAAGGGAGGTAAAGCAAAATGAATGAAAAAATAAATGAAGAAATTGCTAGTGCCGCAAGGTTGCTAGAAATGGATATAAATGAAGTGATGACAAAGTATGAGAGTATCTGCGAAGATAACTCTTTAACTGAGGATGATTGGAGATTAGGTTTAAGCCTATTCAGACAATGGTTTAGTGGAGCAAGAGCATACGCACAAGCCCCGCAAAGAGAAGAGAAAACTAACTCTTTAGTTAAAGAAGCCCGTGGGTTTTTCATATCTTTGGATGCAGCAAGAGATATGGCTGCTATGCAAAATGAAAGAATAAAGAATGAATATATGATGGATTCAGATACCACATATTCTATGGGTAAAGTAGCAGTAGCAACTAGCACTCAAGAAGGATATGAAGTTAGTCGTATGTATAATGGTGAAGAACAAGTTAAGGCAGTTACAGCATTGCCAGAAAATAACTTTGAAATTGACATGGGAACATGGATTATACCGTTAGACAGTATTGCTAAATATGGTGAAAGAAGAAATCCTAATCACGGTAAACCGCTACCTGCACAGCAATATAGAATGTCAGGAGTATTTATTGGGAGAGTTGATGGTGATGAAGGATTGTATTACTTCTCATATAAAGGAGAAGCGTGTAAAGAGTTTACACCTAAAACCTTCACTATGATTGATATGGAAGTTATTAGAGACCAAAACAACACAAATAGAATCTACGGATTCAAAACAGGAACACTACAAAGTCTAAGTGTTCTTGATAATGAACATGGTGTTGAAGACTTTAAAAATCTAATAACTGAATATGCAGGAGAGAACCTATCAGGTCTTGTTGATTTAGATAGATATCATTCTGGATTAAGCCATAAAAACTATGCAGAAAAGTTTGTTATTACAGACGGTTCTGTTTCTAGTGTGAACATGGTTCCTAATTCATATGGTACTAGAAGAGTAACAATAACTGATTTGAATGCAGACTTTGATTATGATGGCGGTTCTTGGGCGGGAACGACTTGTTGGTTCCCTAGTAACGTTGACATTGAGTTTGGTTTAGGTTCTAATGTTATAGTTGTAGGTAGAACATCTTTAGGTAAAAATGAAGATGGTACTCCGGGTGATATAACATTAAACGTTAGCGGTATTCTTGTTGTAGAAAATCGAGGGGTTGTAACAGAACCTTTTGATGCAGGCGTAGAAGAAGATTTAGATTGGTTCTAAATGATACTAAACCTTAGTAAGAAGGTATGCTTACCAAATGGGTGCGAAGCCCTAAATAAAGTGATAATATGTTTACAATAGATAATAGAATGATACATGGTACAAGTTTTATAATTTCACTAGATTCGGTGGAGTTTATAACTTGGAGATTAAATGAAGATACGGGGGATTATTGGGTAAAACTACATATTCCTTCAGGTAAAGAAATAAGAATAAAAGTAAGTGAAGAAGAATTAAGAAACATAGCAGACGTATGGGCTGCTACTTCAAATATATATTTAAAAATAGGTGATAATTATGGGATGGACTTCTGAGAAGAATAATGAGAATAAAGATGTAATAGATTTTGGTAAAGAACAAGATGAATGGAATAAGAAATATGCAGAAACTTTTCTAGTTAAAAAGGATAAAAAATCTAGAATGTGTTTAGGCATTTGGGGCGACCCTAAGAATGGTAAAACAGGTTTAGCATTGGATTTTCCAGATAGAGAAATATACGTTTTAGATTGGGATAGAGGTGTTGAGTCTACATGGAAAGAACATTATGATGCAACAGATAGAATAAAAATACATTGTCCTATCATTAGAGATAAAAGTAATGTAATTGATATTCATGCTTCTGAAAGAGAATCGTTAATGTTTGTTAACTTTGTACGTCAAAAGATTGAAGAAGGCGATAAGCCAATATTTGTATTTGATGGCGTAGATACTTGGCATGAATCTTGTTTACTAAAGGTAAGTCCTGACCCTAGAAAGGTCGCTAAGATGATGCCTTGGCAATATGGAGAAAGAAACAAAACTTTCTTTTTCTTAATGGAAGCAGTATACGCTTTAGATTGTGATGTTATTTACATAACCCATAAGACTGAAAATTACCTTGATGGTAATGTAGTAGGTTATTCTCCTATATGGAAAAATTGGGGCGGTAAATTAGAACAAGAGATTAGAACAGGAACTAAATCTGTTAAAGGGGAATTACAATATGTAGCACAGTTAGTTGCTAGTAGAACAAATGGTAACTTAGTAGGTACTACATGGGTAACTAGAGAAGGTAGACCTCCAAATGTAGTTTGGAATGGTATTCATCAACTACGAGAGGGTAATATATGAAAGAGATATTTATAAATAGAAAAAAACTAAGCAACGGAATAGAAGATGTTCTCCTTAAAGGGAGATATAGGGGAGCATCTTCTTCCAAAGTTGATTTGATTAACCCTAATGTTGCTATATTAATTAATAGTAGAACAGGAATAACGATAGCAAATGCTAATCATTCAATCGCTACTATGGTTATAGTTAACATTAATCCTTCAATAGAAGAAGAAAGACACTTTGAACCATGTTGGGTTTATTGTGATGCTGAGAAGGCAATCAAATATCTTAAGGCTATGAAAGATGATGAAATTATGTTGAAAATAACAGATAGTAAATTAATATTCAACGGTATTGATACACAATTAATGATGCCTTTAAGTATTGAACATTCAGGTATTTCTGCAATTGCTAAACTTATGATGGCTAAGGTAGACCAACAACATGAAGGGACAACTGCCAAGTTTGGTAATACTACTTTTGATACAGTCGTTTTACTTGAAGATAGTAAAGACCTCGCTAGAGCAATTAAAGAATGTTCAGTAGTAGGAACTTCTTCGTTTAAGTTAACGTTTGATAAACAAAACCTAGCAGTATCTTCTTCTAATTTTCAGAATACTGAAACATATAAAACGTATGTAGATTTTACAGGAGCATTCGGTGAAGATGTAGAAGTAGAGTTTTCTGCACCGTTAGATAAGTTTTGTAAAGGTAGGTTGTATCTTTGTTTAAAGGATATGGCTCCGGTATTAATAATAGGAGCAGATAGAAAATTAATAGTTGCTCCTTATATAAGAGATGATTAAATGATAATAAATGCAGTAGATAAAAATAAAACAATGTTAATTAGATGGAGAGATGAAAACGGTAAGCGTTTGGAATTAGAAGAGAAATATTCTGATTTCAGACCTTACTTTTTCATCCCCTTAATTTCAAGAGAAATAACTAATGTTAGTTATACTGAGTTTGGACAAAAGTATAACATTAGATTAGAATATGATAACGGAGACGATGAACATCCGTTTATGTCTTTAAATAATGGTAGATTAAAGAAAGTAATGTGGAACACAAATAACCCTGCTCATGCTAGGATTCTTAGAAAAGAGTGGTCGTTAACCTTTGAAGCAGATGTACCTTTTCATTACAGATATGCAGTTGATAAGATTCATTCCATACAAGAGTATGACATGAGAAAGTTTTATTGGGATTTAGAATGGCAACAAGGTGGTGAACATGATGGTGCAATTACTTGTATTTCTTATTACGATTCATATGTAGATAATGACAATGCAACAATATATTATTGGTTACCTAAAGAAGAAAGTATGTCGATTAAGGTATCTAAGAACCATGTGTTTTTTCTTAGTGAAAAAGAAATGTTAGAATATTTTGTTTTTACTATAAACGAGACAGACCCCGATATATTGATATCTTGGTTTGGTTCTACTTTCGATTTACCTAAGTTGTTAGAGAGACTTCATGCTAATGATATAGACCCTAGACGTTTATCTCCTGTTAATGTTGTTAAAGGAGTTTACTTCAATGAAGGTATTAAACTTAGTAAAGCAGCGAAAGGTTACAGTCCAATAGACCAACCAATAAAAGGTAGAATATGTTTAAACTTAGACTTAGCATTTGAACGTCAATGGAATGATGCACAAAAAGGTACTCTGCCTTCAATGGCATTGGATTATGTAGCAGAATTAGTTTTGGGTGAAAAGAAACTTGTTAGTGAAAAGTTTCCTGATAAGAATGATTTCTTTCAAAGAGGATGGCTTGAAGATACTCAAAGATATTTAGACTATGCTCAAGTTGACGTTGACCTTCTAGTTAAATTAGATGAAAAGAATCTTATTAGTGAATCTATATTGTCTTTACAACGTTTACTTGTTGCTCCCTTTGATGCTTGCTTTTATGCTAGTATGATGGGTGGTATTTATTTCATGCGTAATGCTTGGTGGAAAGCCCCTACCGGAGATAAAGAAGGTGAACGTGTAGAATATGAAGGTGCTATGATTTATGACCCTTTGAATGAGGGAACAAACGGCCTACATCTAGGTGTAGCAGCATTTGACTTTGCACAGTTGTACCCTTCTATGATGATAGCAAGAAATATTTCTTGGGAAACTAAATCAACTGAGCCGACTGAGTTTGGAGTTAATATTCTATTACCAAGAGATTTATCAGAAGAGTCTGAGTTTGATTATAGATATTATAAAACAGATAAGTTAGGTTTGTTGCCGAAGGCTGTTTTAGAACTAAAAGGTCTTAGAGATGAGTATAAACAGATGCGTGATGATTCTACTTCTAAAGAAGATTATGATAAATATCAAACGATGCAAATGGCAGTAAAACGACTAATGGCGAGTTTTTATGGCTTGGTCGGATATCAAGGCTTTGGTTGGGCTGACGTAGATTTAGCCGCTAGTATTACTGCTAGTGCTAGAGAAGCAATCAGAATATCTGCATTTAAGGTGATGGAATTATGAAGGTATCAAAAAAACAATGTAGATGGTGTGGTGCTAAAATACCAAGAAGTCACCATAGAAGTTATAGGTGTAAAAAATGTCCGACAAAAAATAGAGGTGGTAATTAATGGCAGGTCATAATAAGAATACATATCGTATATTAGCAATAAACCAATTTACTGAAAATCTAAAATCAGGTGAGCATTTTCATATTAGAGAATGTGTTAATTTTCTTAATACTAGAAAAGCATCAGGTACTAATAGGCCACATAAACAAACACAAACTAAGGCTAGTCAATTAGCCATGTTATTAAAAAGAACAGGTATGTTCACAAGTTTAGGTAAAGGTGAATGGAGATTTGACGGAGCATCGTTTAAGGGGATGAAAAAATGAAAGAAAAAATAACAATTAAAATGATATACATCATTGGTAAAATATCAATGGTGATTAGGAGATGGTTTAGATGAAAGTGGTTTATGGACATACAGATTCTATATATGTTCAGATGCCTATGGAAAGAGCAGATGAAACATTAGCATTATTAAATACTCATGTTAGAAGTAAGTTTCCTAACCTTCTAGGGTTAAAGGAACATCCTGTTAACTTAGAGTTTGAGAAGTATTACAAATCTCTAGGCGTAGGTGTTACTAAAAATAGAAATGCAGGATTAATAATATGGAAGGATGGAATAACCTTAGACGCACCTGAGTTTGTTATGACAGGCTTTTCTGCAAAGAGAGCATCAATAACTGCTTTAGCAAAAGATATCCAATTAGAAGTATTGAAAATGTGGGTATCAGAAAAGTCTGAGTTTGAAATATCTACTTGGTTAAATGAGAAATATAACGATGTAATTTCTGGCAAGATAGATATTGATATGTTAATTAATAGGTCTAGATTTAGACAAGAGCGTTTGACATACAAATGTATTGATTGTAATAAACAATATACTTGGGAAGAAGTTGTTGAGATGAGACTTAAACAAGATACATCAACAAACTTTTGTAGTAAATGTGGTCAAGATTTAGAGTTAGTAACATTAGGTGGTAAGAAACCTTCAATATCTGCGGGTGTAGAAGGATTGATTTGGAATAATCAAATTAATAAAAATAAAATTGATGACTCATATTATTATATGAGAGTGTTAGACGACCCTACAAGGAGAGCATACATGAACCCGATTACGGGTAAATATAAACGACCTACTTATATTTCAGCAGAAAATAAGGAGACGTTAATGGAGCATACTCCCGATTATAAGCACTATGCAAGTTCTGTAATTAAAAAAGCAGAGCCTATATTTAATGCTATGAATTGGAGTACGCAAGTGATAGAAAGAGATAGAAATCAAAAAGGATTAGGAGAATGGTTTTAAATGACAGAAGAAAATAAAATGAAAGAATATACATACCAATGGCAGCCAGAACATTATGGTGATGAAAGCAAACCAATATTGAAGATAACAAAATCTTCTTTTGGTTCGTTTCAGTGGTGTCCAAAGAAATATGACTTTAGTTATATTCAAAGACTACCACAAGATACATCTGAGGCAATGATTAAAGGAACAGTTGTTCACAATAGTAGAGAAGATTTCTTTGAAGAGTTTGATGTTAAAAAAGCAGAACATATGACTCACGATGAATTAATACAATATAATATAGGATTACATCCTATTGATGACTATGGCGATATATATAAAATTATATCTACATTTGAGGCTCAACGTTTTGTTGAAGCAAGAGATGCAAATAAGATAGACCAATATATACCCGTAGTTAACGAAAAGATGTTAGATGCTGAAATAGTTATACCTTTTGATGCTAACCCTAACTGTATATTAGAAAGAGATTATGTTGTTCATCTTCAAGGTATTATTGATAGAATGTTTCTTGATGAAGGCAGTTATGTTCCTATTGAATTAAAAACAGGGCCATGGAAAGACTACAAGAAAACAATGATGAGAAAAGAAATGGCTTTCTATAAACTATTAGTAGATAATGCAACGGATGAAAGTCTAAAAGAAGCAGGTATAGATAGAAATATTCCCATAACTCATTGGGGTTGGTATTATCCTGTATCTAATTATGTGTATATTGAGAACGTAAAAACTTCTAGTGCTAAAGCAGTCATTAGAGGAATAACTCAATTGCTTAAAGCATATGAAAACAAAGCGTTTGGTGGTGAAGAGTTCCCTGCAAAGTATTATTATAAAACTTGTCAGCATTGTAGTTTTCATCCTATATGTGAAAAGGCACAAGAGGAGCAATGGTTATGAAGTGGGAAGAATACTTTAGAAGAAAGAAAGAATATAGAAAGAGGAATAAAAAATGATAGAAAAAATAGTAAGAGATGAATTAAATACAAGAGTTTGGTCATTTTCAGAAATAGCGAATGTTTCCAATACAATTGAAACATTAACGCAAACTGTCTATGATAGATTACCTACAACAGATAAATTAAAATTAGTATGGGATGTAGAAGTTTTTGCTGAAGAGATGACCTTCTTTGGTGAGTTATACACAAAAACAATAATGGCAGAATTAAGAGTAATGGTTGCTGATATTGTTAAGGATGAATTAAGTAAAGCAAAAGTTGCATTTTCAAAAACAGAAATTAAAATTAAGGAGGATAATAAAAATGTACCCAAGGGAAGTCTGGGCGGGAAGTCATATAAAAAACGCACCGCAGATGAAAAGAAAGATAGTGAGGAGTGAAAAAGAGTTTATTGATTGGATTAACCTATTCAATGGTAAAATGAATTGCTATACAACTGTTTATGATTTTGAACATTATGCAGAAATGGCTAAGGTCGAATCATCGTGTATTAAAGATAGAATGTTTTTAGACTTTGATGCTCATGGTGAACCATTAGAAAATGCATGGGTTGACTTTCAAAAAATAGTTAAGTTTCTATTTAATGATAATACTCAGTATAGAATGTATTTTAGCGGAAAGGGTTTTCACATAATTGTATTTGGAGAAAAAGCAAATGATATCAGAAGCATTCAAAGTAGTTTTACCAAGTTGGCTGTTGACTGTCCTACGTTGGATAGAACAGGCATACAAACTAATAGACTTAGGCGTATTCCTAATACTGTTAATCTTAATAGTAATGGGCCATACTATTGTACTCCTTTAACTCTTGATGATGTATCATTCGGATTAGAGCATATATTAAGAAAAGCATTGTCAGGTAATTGGCCGATAAAAACATACGGTAGTTCAAAGAAAAAATGGGATGTTGTTAAACCAATTGAAATGTCAGACATAGAAGTTGTAGCCCCCAAACCTCCGGGCGAATTACCAATATTACCTTGTCTATATAATTCTATTATGGTAGAAAATCCGGGTCATTACGCTAGAGTTTATTTAGCACAATGGTATAGAGATATTCTTGCGATAGGGGAAAGAAATATTACAGAAGATAAAAAACATGAGATTGCTGCTATTATTCTAGATGAGTTTAAAGCCATAGCATCAAGAGAAAATATATGGTTAGATTGGGATGAATCTATTACTAAAAAGAATATATGGTTTATCGTTAATGGTGGCTATCATGCTCCGGGGTGTAAGACTACATTAATACCACAGGGATATTGTATTGGTAAATGTTGGAGGTATAATGAATGAACACGCATAAATTAATAATAGACAGCAGAGAAAACTCAGAATTGTTTGGTTTTGTAGAGTTTGAAGCACATCGTTTAATGATTTCATCTGAAAAGAAATGGTTAGAAATAGGAGATTATGTATATGGTGATATGTGTTTTGAAGCAAAATCCACAGTTGATTTTTTACAGTCTGTAATTAATAAAAGATTATGGAATCAAATAGATAATATGGATAGACATTTTGAACATTATTTTGTTGTGATTCATGGTTCATTACATGAGGCTATGAACTATCAAAAGTTTACTAATGTTAATATGCCGCCTCGTATGATAAAAAGTAAGTTTTATGGTGCGATTGGTAAGATATTATTAGATACTGATTGCCAAGTATTATGGTTAGAAAACTCTAAGAAAGCAGCAGAAATTATGATTGCGTTATGTAAGATGAGACATATTAATAGAAAAATAATAAGTCCCACTTTATTGAAAAGAATAACAACAGATGATTTAAGAACAGATATGCTTTGTTCTATAAAAGGTGTTAGTGAATCTAAGGCTAAGTTGTTAATAAAAGAGTTTGGGTCTATTATGGAAATAGGAGATTCAACTGTAGAAGAACTCTCAAGAATAGAAGGTATCGGGCCTACTATTGCAGAGAGAATAATAAATGTATTAAATACCGAAGAAAAAGTGATAGTATGAATATGATAGATGAAAATTATGAAGAAGAACTGTATTACAGTTTTATAGACCAAGATAACGAAAAAGTTACCGAATGGATAAGAATGCCTGCGATAGTTAAGAAATACACAGAAGATGCTGTTAAAGCCTCAAACTTTAATCATGTACCTGCTTCTATGTCTTTCTTTGTATTGTTGGGGCAAATATGTAAAGACATGGTGGCAATCCCTAGTGGGATTAACGTAGATGATTGTAGAATCCAATTTGCATGGTTACAAACATCGGGAACAGGTAAATCAACATTAACTAATTGGTACTTGCCAATAGTAAGAGAAACGTTTGATTTAATTAATGCAGAACATGGCACTGATTTCGATATATTTGATGTAACAGATTATACCGATGCAGCGTTAATTGGTTCTATGGAAAAGAGAAGAGAAGAAGTAGAAGATGAAGATGGCAGAACAAGAACTATAGAAGTTGATGTGCAAATACCCGGTCAATTAAACGGTAGCGGATTAGCAATGTGGGATGAGTTTGAATATTCAGGTATCTTTAAACAGTCTCAACATAAAGAACAAGCCGTTGTGTATCTTAATACTTTTATGAATACATTATGGGGAGAGACTTGGGTAATTAAAAAGAAATTAAAACAAGGAGATGAACCTATAATATGTGAATGTATGCGTTCTATTTATGCTACAACCTATATTCCTAAGATGTTAACTTCAGTCATAGCAGATAAAGGGGTACTGCAACGTCTATTATTATTCGTTTATGAAGTACCGCAACATCAACAGAAAGACATGAGAAGAAGATTGATTGCTGATTGGGGTACTATTCAAGATAGAGAAGAACCTAAATTAAAATATGCTAAAAGTTTATTGCATATATACAACGCTTTGAAAGAAAGATATGATGATGTAGGACAAGACCCATTAAGAGTAATTAGAATTAGTAAAGATGCTAATGATGCATTAAATCAAGAATGTTATGTTATGGAACAATATATTTCTAATAGTAGACAAGAAGTATTTGATGCTATGGAAACTTTCATTAATAGAATACTAAAACATATTCAAAAGTTGGCTATTTTATGTTGTATTGCAGAGGCTCCTAGTATTCCTGATAAATCAAAAAGATTCATAGTTACTCAAAATCACGTACTTCAAGCATCTTATTTAATTCGACAATGCTATAAGTCTCTCGTATCATGGCTTGATGAAGCCCTGCGTACTGAGCGAAAGTCTGTGGCCGAAAAAGCCAACATTGGAGTGTTTAAAAAAGTGTATTTAGATATGGGTCAACAGACTAAAGACGGATGGGTACATAAAACAAAACTTTTAGCGACAGTTAGAAAGGAAACAAAGAAGAGTCAAGGAACTATTTACAAATGGTGGGAAAAAGTAGAAGAATATTTTGACACAAATAGAATAAACAAACAAGTTTATATTAAATTAAAAGAGGAAGAAACATGAAATGGGAAAATAAATATGTTGTGTTTGATGTATCTAGTGGGCCAAAGGTCGTAGTAGAAACACTAAACACTTATGGTGCAGATGGTTGGGAATTAGCATCTATGGTCGCTGTTGGTGGTGGCGAAAGATTAGTCGCCTTCTTAAAGAGAAGGTTTGATATTATAATGCCAGACCCAGAAGGTGAGAAGAAGAAAAAGATATCTCAACTTTGGGGAACTGAGGAGTGATTAAAATGTGGGATAACAGAAAAGGGTTTTGGAAAAGCGTAAAAAGGTTTGTCCATATAGGTTTTAATTTTGGTGGCGATGGTTTTGGTGATGATGAATGAGTATGTTAGCAATTGATTTAGAAACTAAAAATCTATCACATGAAATTGGTGGATGGGGTAATACTCATATGTTTAAAGTATCAACTGTTTGTACTTGGGATGGAGATAAAGGCACTATCTATATTGATAAAGCAGTTGACGAATTAAACAAAGGTAACATCGAAGTTAAACCTTTATCACAATTAAAGTTTGATTTAGACGACCACTTAGAGAAAGGCGGTGAGTTGTTAGGCCACAACATAGTAGGGTTTGACCTGCCTGTGTTAAGAGATTCTATGGATATATATTGCATACAAAAATATCTAAACAAAAGAGCATACTTTGATACTAGCAAAGAAATGACTAAATCTTATGGGGAGAGATTTAAGTTAGAAAACCTAGTATCTCATACTCTTGGTGATAACAAAAGTATGGAAAGTGCAGATGCACCTAAAGTATGGAAAGCAGGTAGATATGCAGAAGTCGCAGAATATTGTTTGAAAGACACAAAGTTAGTTTATGACTTATGGAAATACGGACAAGACAATAAAATTGTGAAAGGATATTCCGTAGAGAAAGAAAAAGAAGTAGAAATGGAGGTAGAATGGTGATGACAACAATAGAAGTTATATTATGGATTCTCTTTATTCTTACTATGAGTCTTATGTTCTTTGCAGCGTTTGGTGCTGAAAAAGTTTCAAACCAAACAATTGAAGAATATATGGATAATTTAATTAGTGAGGAAAGGGAAAAAAATGGCCCTTAGAGAAAAATGTGGGGTTTGTGAGAAACTAACAATACCTAGAAGAATACTAGGTTTTTATGTGGGTTCTCCACTTAGAGTTAAGATTTGGGAATGCAGGGAATGTAACGCCCTGTGGTCTGAAAAGGTCTTAACCAAAGTGGAGACCCACTAAGATTTTTTTTTGGTTTTTTTTCGGTTTTTTTTATAATTCAAAAACCGACTTTTTTTGTATTCAGGAAATGATGTAAAATATTACACAAAAAGTTTGCTTAGTTTAAATACACTCAAGAGCCTGCATCGTTAGTTAATTAACATAGCCTGTATTAATAGGCCTTTAAACTCTAATGTTTAGTTTAACAGTTAATTCCATGGCCCATATGTACGTTCTTTTAATGAGGTTTTAATCATTTCATCAAAAGTATATATTTTAACGTTCTTTACATTACCCATTTCATAATATACATCTTTAGGAACACCTATTTCTTTTCCTGTTGCTACGTCTATAACAAAATTATCATTAATTAAAATAAACGCATGGCCGTATTCAACTCCTTCTATACCGCCACCTGTACCTGTAACTGTTGCATGAACTAATTTAGCAGAGTCTCCCATTTTTTCTCCTTTTTCTATCATCCAATTATAGGCATCAGGATAGCAAGTGCCACCATCATTCTTGCCTTTAATTATATCATACCAACTCATTAATATCACCAAACTTATGCAGGTTGTGGTATAGATTCCCAATTACCGATTGTTGTAATATAGTCTCCATATTTTTCATACATTAAGTTTTTGTATTGTCTCATGTTCATTGGGTTATCTACTAACCAAGTATCAAACCAACCATAATCCCAATGACTATCTTCGGGTATTTCCCACGTTTCTATATCTGCTGTAATTAAAGTAAATGTATCATCTTTAGCACAATGTTCCCAAACTAAATCTATCACATCTTGACTGTTTTCTATTATAGTTACAGAAGTTACATCGGGATTATCAATTAATTTTTGATGTACCATTCCTATACCTAATCCACCTATCAATACATCTCCTGTTGCATTATCCCAAAGTTGTTGATGTTCTCTATATTCAGCATAAGAGTCTTGCATTATAGGCCAAGGACAACTTTCTTTAGTTAATACGGTGTATTCTTCTGCTGTTTCATTCTTCATCATTAAATATCTTTCCCAATTATAATCTGTAGTTTGACCGTTAAAATGTCTAATTGCGAAGTCTCCCGAAGTTCCTTCTGGTATTATTACACGTTGTCTTATTGCCATATTAATCAACTCACAAAGTCATATGTTAAAGTTACCGTACTAGCATTAGTAGTACCGTTAGAATTAGTAGCACTACCTGTAAACTTCAATACAATTTCATCACCTGATGCGGGGTAAGTTAAACCACCTCTACCTCCACCAAAGGCAATAAGTAATGTTAATCCTACGTCTCCGGTACTAGCATTAGTTTCATCTTGGTCTGTTGAACCGCTAACTAGCACAGAAGCACTACAAGAATTACTTAAACTAGAACTGTGAAGTGAACCTCCCCATTGAAAACTTGTTGCGCCTGTTGCACGAATATATCCTTTATATTTTTGAACTACTCCGTTTGCACATCCATCATAATGAGTATCAAACTCGTCTACAACTACATTTGTTGAACCTGAACCGCTAGAAAACGAATTACCATCTACTGCCATTCCTACATAATTACAATTTGCCTCCTGTGCGAATATAGCATTATTATAATTGCCGGATGCACTTGTAGCAATACTAACACTTGTAGGTGCGGTTGTTATTGCCCCTTGTGCTGCTTGTGCAACAACTCCAACTACACCAATAAAACTCATTTAACTTAACCTACCAAAATCCAATTATTAGCAGTAACACAAACGAATGATGCTAATTCATGGTCTGCTATTGCAGCATTTGTAAACCCTGCAATCATAGAGCAATTAGTGCTATTAAGCGTTATTGAAGCAGCACTGCCTTTATTATTAATAACAGTATATTGAGTTCCTACTGTACCGTTTGCAGGTAAAGTTAATGTTCCGCCTGTCCAATAAATGTATGAACCTGATTGTGCTTCTGTTAATGTTGTATT
>Ga0181420_1000042_pt1 | contig 39446 bp, 39 predicted proteins | sample 43SPOviralmetaG_FD_130145 | JGI IMG/M metagenome (GOLD analysis project Ga0181420, IMG submission 130145) | Marine viral communities from the oligotrophic San Pedro Time Series (SPOT) site, San Pedro Channel, CA, USA - 43 SPOT_SRF_2013-05-22 | ecosystem: Environmental > Aquatic > Marine > Strait... | reverse complement strand
AGTCAACTTAAAAACAAAAAGAAAGATTCAGGCATTAGTGCTCCTAATTACAAGGAACACTCACGTTCTCTACCAACAAGCAACTATGTAGGTAAAGTTGTTGGTAAGTCTAAAACAAATGCATATACCGGTACATTTATTACTGGTATCGCTACTATGCATAAATCTAATATGGTGCCTGTAACTAAAGATGCAGATCCTAAAGAATATTCTACTATGAGGAGAAATTAATTTGCATTTTATGCATTTTTTCCTTTACATTTGCGGAAAACTATGGTAGAATATAAGTATAATAAAAAATCGGGAGTTTATATTATGTTTAATTATGATACAATTATCAAACAACTAGAAGCAATGTCACCTATTCACCAAGATGAGTTTGCTCAAAAGCTTATCGAAAAAAACAGCGGGTTGGCAGCTGCTATATCAACTAAGATTAATATTGCTCATCAGGATAAGTATTACACCGATACTGATGCAATGCATGAGTCTCTTAAGTTAAGAGGTCATGCATAATGAAAAATCCTATAGCAAAATATTTAATGTGTTCTTACGCATATTATAAGCTAGATAAAAATTTAATAACTGATCACGAGTTTGATCAGTTAGGTAAAGACATTCTTGCTAACTATGATAATATAGAACACATGCATAAACACTTAGTTACTAAAGAAATGTTAGATGCTGGTACATACTTAGGTGAATATCCTAATATGGTTATTGGCGCTACACACGATTACATCAACACACACAACATATAAATGGGAGTTTAATATGGGATTACAAGCACTAAAAGGTAAAAAGACTAAAAAGAAAGTATTAAGAGCAAGAGCTAGAACTGGTTTAGCTGGTGTTCCAATTGATAAAGGATTTGATGCAGTAAAAGATTATTTTCATATTAATGTAGATAAGAAAGATTGTATTAATCAAGTTAAAACATGGGTTAAGAAAAACTTTCCTCAACCATCTAAATATATTTTAGCTAATCCAGACTGGAAATTTACATATACACATCATGCAGCTACAGCTTTTTGGTATAACAATAATTTAAATAAAACTATTGAGTCTCCAAAGGCCGCTGATTTTTTAAATCATTTATTTGATAAAATCATACCTCTTATTGAAGAAGGTAAAGTCTTATTCAATGAAAAGAAAAAAGAACTAAAAGCTAAAAGTAATATAATAACTATATAACCACAAGAAAAATTAATACGTAAGATTAATAATACTATTATGCAAGAATTACTTGAACTAGAAGATAAGTGGATCGATGGTGAAGATGCCACTATTAACATATACGATAGGTTCAAGTTCCACGGCTTAACAAATACTGCAATCAGTCACGTTAAGCCTATGATTGAGGGCTGGCTTCTTGATTATGAAGACGCATACTACAAAAGATGCGAACAAGCTGTCGAAGGTTACTCCCACCTTAAAAGGTCGGTCCTCAATCAAAGAATTAAAATATGCACTGCAATGTTAGAAGATCTTGAAAGAATCAGATCTGCTACTAAAGCTTCAAGAAATGTTAAAATCAAAAGACCAAAATCTATTGATAAGCAGGTTGCTAAAGTGCAATACAAAAAAGAGGATAATGATTTTAAGATTGTATCAATCAATCCAATTCAAATACCAACAAAAACTCGGTTATATACATTCAATACTAAAAGTAAAATGATTATTGAATATGTCACTGAAAGTGTAAATGGATTTGAAATATCTGGTTCAACCATTAAGAATTTTTCAAAAGGTTCAAGTAGAACTATATGTCTACGTAAACCACTTGATTTCTTACCGATTGTTTTACAGAAAACACCAAAGCAAATTGATGATGCTTGGCAAACTCTTAAAACAAAAACAAAGGTACCTAATGGTAGAATCAATAATGATACAATATTATTAAGGGTTTTAGACAAATGAAAATAGAAGAACAATTTTTAACAAAGTCTAAATTCACTAAGCTTATCGAAAGTACCGTAGCAGATCTCAAGATTCCATATATGGATGCAATACTGAAGGTCTGTGAAGCTAACGATATTGAAGTCGAAGACATTCGAAAGTTCATATCACCAGTTATAAAAGATAAGCTTGAAGCAGAAGCGATGGAATTAAATTTCTTACCAAAAAAGAATGCTATTGATTCATCGTTTTTTAACTAAACACTGTGTATATATAAGATTATATTTCAGTTAATATTTCAGTAATAAGGAGACAATACAATGTCATTTGAAACACTTAAACGCAATCGCGGTTCTAATATCAGTAAAATTATTAAAGCAGCAGAAGCCACAAATAGTGGTGAAACTAAATCATACGTTGATGATAGAATATGGAAGCCAACTGTTGATAAAGCAGGTAATGGCTATGCCGTCATCAGGTTCCTCCCTGGTACGGAAGAGAATATTCCTTTTGTAAGATATTGGGATCACGGTTTTAAAGGTCCTACCGGTCAATGGTATATTGAAAATTCACTTACTTCAATAGGTCAACCTGATCCAGTTGGTGAACTTAACTCTAGACTTTGGAACTCAGGTATTGAGTCTGATAAAGATAGAGCAAGAACTCAAAAGAGAAGATTACATTACGTAACTAATATCTATGTAGTTAGTGATCCATCTGCACCTCAAAACGAAGGCAAGGTATTCTTATATAAGTTTGGTAAGAAAATCTTTGATAAGATTTATGATCTTATGAATCCTGCATTTGCCGATGAAACACCAATAGATCCATTTGACTTTTGGGAAGGTGCTGATTTTAAACTTAAGATCAGGAATGTTGAAGGTTATAGAAACTATGATAAATCAGAATTTTCTTCTGCAGCTCCATTATTAAACTCTGATGAAGCTAAGTTAGAAGAAGTTTATGGCAAGATGCATGATCTATCAGAATTCACTAATCCTAAAAACTATAAACCATATGATGAGCTTAAAGCAAAACTTATGAGAGTACTAGGTGAACAAGCTACTGCTGGTGCCTATACGGTAAAAGAAGAAATTAAGTTAAATAATCCTGAGCCGGCCGTTGAGCCAGTCACTGCAGCAGAAATGAGTAGTGAAGATGAGGATACTTTATCTTATTTCTCTAAACTTGCAAAGCAAGATTAAGTACCAAATCCAACAACCAACTGGTCCTGTATATCAACTGCAGGGCCATTTGATATTAAAGCATTTGTTGTATTTTTATTGCTTATTGTTTGATTGTTAGTTGGTGCTACTACTACATTATTATTTGAAGAGTTACTGTTATTGTTAGTTGTACCAGAAGGAGCTGTAGATTTTCCAGTATCAACTGGATCTATATTATTTTTTTGGAGTTGATTAGCAGGTTGTATTGTATTAGTCTTACCTAATATCATATTTACTTTATTCATCTGTTTGACTAAATCATCGACCTTCAAGTCTGGAGATAAAAATCCTTTGCCAAAATCAACTTCAGGTATTCCATCAAAATATCCACTACCTACTTTTCCACCATTAGCCATCTTATCAATTAAATCAAGCTGAATACCCATTCCAGCAATCATGTCTTTGACACTTTTTTCAAATCCCTTAAGACTTATCTTTCCTAAGTCATTTAAGTTATCCATAAATTTCTTTAATGCACCACTAAGCCTATCTAAATTGTCAGCAACTGATATATCAATACTTTTGAGAGGTTCCATAGCATCAACCATGGATTGAATCATATTTGCTCTGGTTGTCTTTTGATCTTTGAGGTCTGTTCCAAATAAAAAGTTAACAATTTTTTTAGCGCCATCGATTAGATTATCAACTAACTGAACACCACCTGAGCCTACCATTGCTGATAATAAAGCAGGTCCAATTCCAGCAATTGCACCGACTTTACTCAATAAACCTTCGGCTTCTACTTTATTTAATGCTGTTAATCCTCCAGCTATATTAGTAACTAAAGTTTTAAATGCACTTCCATCAACACCTAATACAGCACCTAGCTTAGAAAATCCAGCTAAAGACGTAATAAAAGCACCAATACCGACACCTATTGATGCAATTCCTAATGCAGCTGCTTGAGCACCTCCAGGAAATAAACCTAATAACGCGCCTGATGCCATAGCAGCACCTAGTGCTGCAAACTCTTTAGATCCAAATGCGCTAAGACCACCTGCAAGATTTTCTAATAATTTCTTTAAGTTTTCTCCTTGATCACCGCCCATCATAGACATTAGAGCATCTGCTCCAGCTAATGAAGTAAAAAATGCAGCCATGCCTAAGCCAACTGCTCCTAGACCTTTTACAGTACTTTTTGGGAATATCATACCTGCTGCTAAAACGGTACCTAATGCTAAGAATTCTTTTTTACCAAAAGCGCTTAAACCTGCAGCTAAATTTTGTAATAATTTTTTTATACCTTCGCCAGCATCCTTTGATGCAAATTTTTGTATGATGGCTTCTGCACTAGATAATCCTAGAAAGAATGCACCTAATCCAACACCTGCAGGTCCTAATGCTGCCAATAACTTTATGACACCGCCTCCAACAACTTTAGCCAATAATGCAAGACCGCCTAAGAAACCTATTCCCTTTAAACCTTTTAAGCTTCCAAGTAAACCACTATCTGCTTTTTTAACTTGTTCAGTGATACCAGATCCAGCCGCCTTTTTTGCTTTGGCGGTAGATTTTTCTCTAGATGCTTCAAGATCTATTTTAGATTTTTTAACAAAGTAACTTGATACAGTATTATGTAAACTATCAACTGCTTGCGTTGTATCTATGCTAGAGTCATTGTTCGTTTTAAGTTGATCAATAACATCACCTAATGTTGAATATCTTCTTGCCATGTTATCTTCTTTCTTGTTTGCTTTCTTCTTCTCTTATGTGATCTATTAGCATTCCCACATAAACTTCTTTTTCCCATGGTATCAAATTGTCTATCTCACTTAAAGAATATTTATGATGTTGCATTAAGTTAAAATTAGTTTCATAATAATTACTTAATGAATTATGAGATAGACTTATTATAAAAAACTTTGCAGGCCCTCCACTTTAATTTCATTATGTGTGTTACATTTAATGCAATCAAATTCAATATCATGAGATAACTTAGGTATATTTTCAATATATTCTCTTATCTTAGTAAACTGTTCTTGTGTCATTGATTCGATAAATTCTTGAAATTCTTCTTTTTCAATATCTCTCATATCAATTCTTTCATCATCTGTCATGACAGAATTTATTGATTCTCTTATTAATCCAAACACCTGAACTGTTGGAGATTTTTCGTTTAGTGATTCACTAGCCGCCATTTGACTAAAAGTAGGATGCTTCATTTCAACTATTATCTTATCAGTTATATTAATTTTATTATTACTGTTATCAACTTTTATGTTTATATCGTCAATATTAACTCTAACATCATTTTCAGTTGCACATTCTTTACATTTAAAAACCAACTTAGATGTTTCTCCAACTGACTTTGCTCTTATCTTTAAAAATAAAAATTCAATGTCATATGAAGTTAAAGACCTCATGTCTAATTCTTCGTATACACATGATTTAACCGTGTCCATTACGGCACTAGCTATTTGCATAGCGTCTTGTGTTTCTAAACCTATTAATAAAATTTTCTCTTCTTTAACTAAAAAAGGCCTAAATGTAATTTCATTATTTGTTGAAGGTACCACAGCTCTATACTTTGGTACGTCATTTAATTTAGGTAATCCCATACTATTCTACTCCTTATAATATATCAATTCCACCGAGAGGTGTATCAATATCCATGTTAATAAATCCTTGAGTGCTACTTGCGCGAGCCCAATTTGTATATGCAAAAGTTACAGTTAATTGAACTAATCCATCTAATTCGTTATTTAATTCTATTGCGCTAGTTGACACAGGAAAAGCTTCCAGTAACTCTACTGAATAAACTGATCCTCCACCTATTCCACCACTAAACCTAATTGGTCCAACCTGTTTACTAAATCCTTTTAATGGTTGACGTAACTGGTGTATAGTTATAGACTTAGCATACTGACTCTTGTAGTTACTTGTAAATGCTTTGGCTCCATCTTCTGGAATTGCAGTATTTCTCCATGCATCAAAGTATTCTTTTACGCCGTAATCATTCATTAAATAGAAAGTCATTGCAACATCGTCGACGGCATACCCATATGCTACTTTTTGAAATTCCATTCCGATTCTTCTGTCATTAGTTAATGTAACCTTGCCGGGCATAGTTGCATTCGAGCAAAGAATATTTAATTCTCTACCAGATGCTCCACCTCCGCCGCCTGTTAACATTCCAATTATACCACCTAATAATCCGCCGCCTCCGCCGAAGCTAGTTGGCATTGTGACCAAGAACCTATTTGCTCGAGCAAATCCTAATTTTGTATTAGCTAAAGCTTTTAATTCATCTACACTACTAGCCATTTGATATGTTCCTCGAATCTGAATATACTCTACCTGCAGGAGCTTTCTTCCAACTTGCTGTTGGTAAGAATGTAGCTATCTCCCATTCAGGTGCTGGTACTTGAGCAAACCTAGATTTAACGTGATTTAAAAGATAATGTTTAAAACACGGTTGAAAGAATCTAAATCTCGATGCACCTTTAAGTAAACTGTATGTTAAAGTAAATCGCGTTGACTCATCATATTTTTTATTGTTAACTACGTCAAGTAAACTATCCAAAAACTTTGCTCTTAAAACTGGAGGAATGTAATGTAAATTTAAACCTCTAAATCCACCTTCTGCTTTTTCAACTGGTATAACCAATGGAAAAGTATCGTAGTATGGAAGCTTGTCTTTAAGCTTAGGATCATAGAAAAACATCATCATACTACCAAGCAAAGGACTACTTACTTTATTAATCTCATCTTCTCTCATTAATGCTTCACGATTCACTCTTGTAAGTCTTTGTACACGACGACGAAACCAGTCTCGAGATTCTTGTGTTCGAGGTGTAATACCTTTTCTAAATGCTTCAAGTTCTAATCTTTGAAATAAATTACTCATAAGTCTATTTATATCTTTTCTTACGCTTTTTTCGATATGTAGGTAGAGGTTTATACTTCTTAAGTTTACCTGGGACAGGCTTAGTTAAAAGTTTCATTTCTTGTAAAGTTTTTTCAGTCCATACTTGAAACTCCCATCCTCTATCCTTTGCATAATTATCTGCAGCTTCCCACTTATTCATATTTTTAACATATGTTAAGCCTTCTGTAATATATCTTTTAGTTTTTCTTGGTCCAACTGGAGGTACTGTTTCTTTTTCAGGTTTAATCTCAACTAGTAGTGTCTTATCTTCAAACACAATTTTCATATCAACATAATACTTATGATATTTTTTATCGACGTCATAGTAGTATGGAACTATTATTTCTTCTGAACTCCAGCCCTTTACCTTATCATTCTTATCACACCATTGAAATACAGCTTTCTCCCACAAAGACCTATATACTATATTGGTGTAGTCACCTTTGTACTTGGTTGTGTTTTTCGCTTTGTAAAGACCAGAATAAACCATGATAACCGTTATAAATAAAGAAATAATACTTTAATATTATCTATAAGGATTACACATGGGAATACTAGATAAAGCTGGACCTTTAGGAGAAACACTTAAAGGCGGAGGTGGATTAAAGAATCCAATAAAAAACTTTAGTAACGTTGAAGGTGCACTCGATGATTTTGCAGAAGCTGGTCAATCGTTATTAGGTGCTTTGTTTAAAAACTTTGGTGTTGGTGGTAGCACATTAGAATATCCATTGGATGTATCAGGTAATCCTGCTTATGCTGCGACTGTATCATTTCAAACTTTAGAGTATACCACACCTGAATCCGGTAAGAGCCAAAAGTCTCATATGAAACAACAAGAAGATAATCTTAAACAGGCCAGATTAAAAGAAGCTGATGATGCTAGAAATCAAGCTGCAGGCTTAGGATTAGTTGATGATTTTGGAAGTAAAAATCCAGGGTTTCAACAAGCAAATGATGCAAATGCATCTTTCTTAGGTGCTACTAATCAACCAACAACATTCTCTGCAGATATTGCAGATGGTAGCGGAGGAGCCAACACGGCAGCTTTTGCTGATGACGCTGCTTCATTAAATTTTGCAGCTAAAAAAGATACTGAGGTTGAGGCTGCTACTGCTAAAAAATCTTCTTCAAATGTAAGATCTGGCACAAGCTTTTTTCCTAAGAAAGGTGAACCAACAGTTACAATGTACTTTCCTCCAAGTATGTCTTTTGTTGATAACGTTGGATATGACACAAATGCTGAATTAGGCGTACTAGGTGCTTCAACATTAGCTGGAATAGAAGGTGGCATGTCAGGTTTAGGCGCGGCTGCTGAAGCAATCAAAGGAGAAGGAACTGCTTTAATTGATACATTCTTAGGTGGTGGAGATACTAGTAAAAATCTCTCACCAGGAGTCACAGACTCATTGAAACTTGCAATTGCAAAAGTAAACAACAGGTTTATGCCATTGCAATCTTTTAAAAACGCAACAACTCTTGCTAATAGGTTTATTGTTAATCCTAATGTAAGAGCTATATTTAGAGGAGTTAATATACGTGAGTTTCAATTTCAATTTAAACTTATAGCAACTTCTCCAGAAGAAGCAAGAACTGTACAAAAAATAATTAAACATTTTCGAAAAGAGTTATATCCAAGAGGATTTCCAGTAAACTTCGGTTCTGCTTCTGCAGACATAGGTTATCATTTTCCGAATGCATTTAAAATAATATTTAAGTTTCAAGGAAGAAGAAATAAAAATTTACCTAAGATAAAACCTTGTTACTTAAGAAGTTTTAATGCAACAATTAATCCTACAGGTGGTTCATTTAGAAATGATGGTCAACCAAATGAGATAGATATTTCTATGGCGTTTGTTGAACATGAAACTCTTAAATCGCTTGATGTTCAGAGAGGATTCTAATGTTATATTTTAGCAACTTTTCAAATATCAGTTACAACTTCGGTGATGAACCTGATCCCGTTACATTTCAAAACATATCTGTATATGCTGACATAGTGGATCAAATTAAAAATGATCTTACTTTTGCAAACAAACATACGATACAAGAAGGTTTTAGACCAGATCAAGTATCGATACAATTGTATGACACGCCTTTACACTATTGGACTTTTTATCTTTTAAACGATGATTTAAGAGAACAAGGTTGGCCTTTACCTAATCAAGAACTAATTACTTACATACAAAAATCTTTTCCGAATACTGCTATAACTACTAGAGAAAGTTTTGCAACTAAGTTTAAAATAGGTCAAACAATAACTGGTAATACATCTGCACAAAGCGGTAAAATAATAAGAAGAAATTTAGATCTAGGACAAATCATTGTAGAAGGAACCGTATCCTTTGCAAGTGGAGGAGAAACTTTTACTTCTACTAATTCATCTGGTGTCTCAGAAACTCTTGTTGCCGTATCGTCGGAAAAAGAATTTTTATCAGAAAGTCATTACGTAGATGGTACTGATACTATAGTTGATATTGATCCTACGGTAGGTCCTGGTGCTTTACTCACTGGTAAAACACATCAAGATGTATACCATGCCGTAAATGAAAATTTAAAACAAATTAAAGTTATTAAACCGGATTTAATTAATGGAATAGTGACAAGCTTTAAAAAGTCACTAAGGGGCTAAATGGAATTATCTGCGCATACAAGTACCGATTATTTAATCGTTGAAGCTACTATATCATCAACACGAAATGATACAGAAGTTGATATAAGAACTTTAGTTTCAGAATTTACGATTTATGAACATATCGAAAAACCTTATTTAACTGCAAGATTGACTTTCAAAGAAGAAGAAAATATTCTACAAGACGTTGATTTTCAAGGCGGTGAAAAATTAACTATTACTATTCAACATTTAGAAGAAACAGTATCTGCTAATACTATTACCAAAGAGTTCTTAGTTGATAAGATTGAAAATGTAGTAAGAGTCGACGAAAGAACAGAATTTGTAGTATTACATTTGATGGAATACCATGTGTTCGATTCATCAGGTCAAAATATTAGTAAATCTTATGTTGGTTCTCCTACATCAATTATAAAAACAATCATAGAAAACTTTTTAGACAAAAAAGTATTGATTGAAGGAATTGATGATGTGAAAGACATGAAAGTTATAATTCCAAATTTAAATCCTTTAGAAGCCGGTGCGTGGTTGAATAAAAGAGCTACTACCAGTGATGGTCTTCCTTTCTTTTTCTTTTCGGCTCTTGGAGTAGATAATTTAATATTAAAAGATTTAGAAAAAATGTTGACTCAACAACCCATTAATGCAGAGCAACCTTACATATATGCACCTAGTGCTGGTGATGGTAATGAGATTGTAAAAAGATATTTGATATTTAAATACAGATATGAATCTCAAGAAAATTTATTAAAGATTATGAGGAATGGCCATGTAGGTGCAAAGTATGTTTTTCATGATACGTTCAAAGGCATACCTACAAATGTTGATTTCGATGTTGATAACGTTTTTAAGACGTTGATCGTTAAGAATGCTCTCGGTGGAGAAAATTCTAGATACAATCATTCTCCAGAATTTAAAATAAAAGATAAAAAGATTGGTCAACATACTTCAAAAGTTATATCTCAAATTGCTTCATCTGGAGCTTATGACACGACAGGAACAACATTCAAAAGTTATCAAGATGAAAAAACTGTTGGTGGTCAAACTAAAAAGATTAATAGAGATTCATTAAAAGAATTTTTAATTAAATCACCACTGGTCATAACAGTAAGAGGAAGAGAATTTATTACTGGTGATGCAAACTATACCGTTGGTAAAACTATAAGGCTTAGATTTTTAGACACAAGTCCTTATACAGATGATCAAAGTGCAAAGTTTGATTTAAAGAAATCTGGAGATTATCTTATAATGACAGCAAAACATGTTTTTTCAGATGAAGGTGTATCTACCGAGTTAATGTGTGGAAGAGTTGCATCGCTAGGTGTGGAGGCTGAATTATAATGGCAAATTATTACGGAGATGAAACTAGATGGTTCATAGGATATGTTGTTAATAACGTTGATCCTTTAAAACTCGATAGAGTCAAAGTAAGAATAATTGGTATTCATACTGATAACGTTGAAGATATTCCTGATGATGATTTACCGTGGGCACAAGTTGGTGTACCAGTAACTGAAGACGGTAGTTCTGGTCAAGGCGCAAACTCACAATTGAAAATAAGAGCACAAGTCTTTGGCGTATTTCTTGATGGAAAGAATTCACAACTTCCTTTAGTGTTAGGTTCTATTCCAAAAATTGAAACAAATACAAATTCAATTGATGAATCATTACCTTCTGTATCAATTCCTATAGATGGAAATACTAATATTGAAAAAGCATTTAACTTTTTCATATCGCCTGAAGGTGGCGAATTTACACCTCAACAAGCGTGTGGTATGATTGGAAACTTTTGTGTAGAATCTGGAGCAACTGCAAACAGAGGCGATATTAATCCTGCGGCAGTGTCAGGATTTAAAGACGAAGGATCATTTGGAATAGCTCAGTGGAATCCTGCAAAGAAAGCGGGTGACAGGTTTGGTGAACTTCAAAAGTTTGCTGGTAGAATAAATAAAGATTACAGAGAAATGGAAACACAATTGAGATTTGTTAAACATGAACTAGAGACTCTTCCATATTTAGGGATAGGCCAATTAAGAAGTGCAACTACTCTTAAAGATGCCACTATAGTTTTTCAAAATAAATATGAAAGACCTAACAAAGATCTTGCGCACACAGATCAAAGAATAGCATTTGCACAAGAAACAATGAAGAAACTTGGCACTGGTGTTGATAATGATCCAATTAATCCTGAGGAGTAGAACATATGTCTTTTAGCGAATCCTTTAGTCTTAACGGAAAAGCTTTTCAAAGAGGTATAGGACCTATTGGAAAAAGCCGTGAGTTTAATGGAACAACGTTTACTTTTGCTCCGGAAGATAAAGGCAGAATAGTAAAGATTGATTTAGTTAGAGCAGGAAAAGACAGTTTAAGTAATTCTAGGCTTGAAGAAGGTACAGGTTATATCTTTAATGGAACGTCTGTAAGACTAGTTAATGGCGGTGTAAACTTCTTTAGAATTGAAGGTGTAAGAGAAGTTACTCAAGATGAATTTCTTAAAGCCACTGAACAAGCACCAGTATTAAGAGAGATACAGGCCTTAAATATTTTTCAAGCTTCTGGAGGTTCAGAAGTTGCTACTGTTAAAACAGAGCAAATAAAAAATTCTGTTATGAAAAGTTCTTTTTTTAAAAACCCTGGAGAAGTTGTTTCTGGATTTTTAAATTTTGGAGTAACTTCAAAACCATCTAAAGATTTTGTTAAGAGTCCAATGCCTGTCATACTACAAGAAGATGCTGGTGATGGATCTGCAACGGCTTCTTCTCCTAATGCATCTAATTTGGTCAAATTATTAAAAAAGAAAATGAACTCTATAAACTTAAATAAGGTTGAAATATGCAATGGTACTTTAGATGATATACAAAAAAGTTTAACAAGAAATACTCCGGGATTAAAACCGGCAGCTCGAAAAAATTTATTATCAAATAATTTTATGCCTGCAACTGTAAGTGTAAAAGTTTTAGCAAAAGTTGAAGAGGCAGTGGCTGATAAAGAAGAAGGCAAATCACCTGAGGATATTATTGGTGCAAAACAAAAAGAAGTAACAAAAGCAAGAGCACAATTATTTGGTAATGCTGGATTTGATTTAGGTAAAATCGGTGATATGCTTCCTCAAGGTGGAAGATCTTTTGCAAATATACAACCAAATATGTTGGCTAAAGCTAAAGGAATTCCAACTTCTACTGATATAAACAAAGCAATACCAAACATTCCTGATGGAGTTAAGATACCAACCGCGCAAAAAGGACAAGTAGTTGAAAAATTAATGAAAGGTCAAGACGCCGCTAGCGGTAAAGTTGATTACAGTACCAATATGAATAAAGCACTCGGCAAAGGAACCTTGACACCTAACATGACACCAGCCATTGGAAAAGAAGAAAAAGCCGCGGCCACTTCAAATTCTCGCTTCAATGGATTTCTTACACCTGACGATTACGTATTTGAAACTATAGGATCATTTGATAAGTTATTAGATTATTTAGAAGGAAGTGTTAGATGTAATTCTAAAGGAGAGAATGCAGTAACTCAAATGATTGTTGATTACACAACTGATGAATATGTTTTTGCTAAAGATGCAAAAGGTTTACAGAAGTTAAATAAAGAATTTGATTTAGAATTTACTATAAATGAACAGAAAGGTAAGAAAACTCCTACTGAAGCTAGTGAAGCAGCTCGTAAAATTTTAGAAGGTAGTGACGCAATAAAGTTTGGAATACAATCGCACTTTGTTATAAAGAGGGATGGTACCGTACAAAAAGGTAGACCAATAGACGTGGTTAACGATGATGGAGCCTTTCCGGATAGGTTTAATAAAATGATCTATGTTGTTTTAATAGCTGGTGAAAAAAATGCAGTAACTCCTCAACAAGCCGCAGCTGTTGATCATGTTATATCTGCAGCAATGATTGTTATGCCACAGATTTATGCTCTTGGTGTTAATGAAACCGATCCTGACTATGTTGGGCCTGGTATAGATATATCTGCTATTAGAGCAAAATATAATAAGATAATAGCAGAAGGATTTGTAGATCCGAAGGATAAAACAAGAGAAGAGCTTGCAGTTGTTAAATCACCAGAATTTGTTAAAACTGTTCCTACAAAACTTAGTGATATACAAAAAGTTGATCCTAGTAAAATTACAAAAGAATTTGAAAGTATTGATGAAACAACCGGTATAAAGAAACCAGTAAGTATTGATGAGGCTACAGCTGAAATGAAAACTACATTAGAAGATATAAAATCAGGAAAAATAGATGTTCAAGGTAATTTAGCTGCAGCTCAGACTAAGGGTCGAGGTGAAGCATCTAAAATTTTAGGTGATAAAAATGCTAACGCTCTTTTTGATAAACTAGATGGAAGTATGGGTAATGTTGATGGTCTTATTAAAGGTATGAACATTGGTAAGATTGACGATTTAACAAGTAACATAAAAAATGCTTTCGGAGTGAAGTAAATGACTTTTGAAAATAAAAATAGTAATAAACCTGTACCGTCAGGTATTCAAAAAGAAAATGGATTTGATGATCCTAACGAAGCGTATCCTAAAAAATCTTTTTTAAATGCTCCTTCTGTAAATGAAAAAGCAAGAGGTACTAGAAGAGCCAACGTAGAACTTGGAGGTGGTAACGCCGATTTAGATTTAGAATTGAAAGATGAACCGGCTTCTATATATCCAAACAGTCAAGTTAAAGAAACATCATCAGGGCACATCGTAGAGTATGATGATACACCCGGTGCTGAACGTATAATGATACGCCACAGAACTGGATCAGGCGTAGAAATGCGTGCAAATGGAACTATGATATACGGTTCAGTAGCCAACACAATAAGAGTTACTGCACATGACGAAAAGGTTATTGTTGATGGCGATGGTGAATTACATTATAACGGAAACTTAAAATTAAAAGTTTCAGGTGATTTTGATTTAGAAGTTGGTGGTGATTATAATTTAAGAGTAGATGGAGATGTCGATCAAACTATTAAACGAAGTTACAAACAAGATATAGGAAAAAGTAAAGAAGTAAAGATTATAGAAAGTAGATCAGAAACTATAGGCATAGATGGTACAACATTCATACATGGTAATAGTACAAATACAATTAAAAAAACAAACAGTATTTTTGTAGGAGAAGATGAAGCACATAACGTTGGTGGTACATTGTTTATGACTGCAGAAAATGAAGTTTCATTATCAACAAAAAGTATAAATGCCACTGCATCTTCACTTGCAGTGCTAGGTGATAGCGGAACGATAGGTGGAACAAACATGGTTTACTATGGCCATACAGCTCGCATACCAAGAATTAATGCAACTTCTGTTCATGCTACACAAGGTGTGATTGCTGATGTTGGAATGACTGCACCAACATTTAATGGTAACTTATCAGGTAATGCTAGTACGGCAGGAAAGTCTGCAGTTGCTACAGCATTAGGAGCTGGCGCTGGTAGTGCACAAGGCACAGTAACTATTACATCTGCTGCTGATTCAGATACATTAGAGCCAACAACTTCAGTCTTAAATGAATTATTAGAAAAATCTACCGTTGCTATAAAACGTGTTGCTATTGATACTTTTAGTGGATTGTTTGATAGGCTTAACAGAAAAACTCATTACGGCGGGCTATCAACTACAGATTTAACTACTCGTCAAGTAAGATCTAGATTAAGAGATCCTAATGCACTTAATAACGAAAAGTTTACAAATGCATGCCAAGCTGAAGGTGTGTTATCACCATTCTTTACAAGACAATCTATACTTACAACTGATAGAATTGTTTCAGGCAAAAAGAGTTTAAAAATACCAAGTACTATTATAGGAAATCCAGAAAAGCCTATGGAAAGATTTAAAGGTGCACCTATAAGCGTAAAAACAACTGAAGCTTTACCTGAACCAAACTTTAATCCAGTGTTTGCAGATGAAATTACAAGTAGAACGAGATTAGCACCGGGTATTACCATGGCCACTTTCTTAGGAGGTTCTGGTGATCCTGTTACTTTAACTCACATACTTGATGATAACGTAAGATTAAAACTTGCTAAACAATATACATTACATGCAAGAGTTTTAAGATCTGTTAATTCACAAAGTGCTATTAAAGAGTTTAAAGACTTTAGATTACAAGTAGCTGAAGGATTATATAGAGCAGAGGAAGGTGAAGAGCTTGATGTTAGTGATGGAATTAATTTTTTAATGTCAAGAGGTCGAGCAGTTGTATATGAATTGATTAATATGAAAGGTGAGATTGCTATAGAAAAAACATTTGATTTAGCTGTATACTTAAAAGATACTCTGAACTTTGAAAAGCTTATTTTAGACTATGATAACTACAATCCAGATGGATCATTAAATGCTCAAATTATAATAACAATGCCTGAAATAACACCTCCATGGACTGTGACATATAAAAATGAAGTTGAAACTAGGTATAATAACTTTTCACAAGTAACAAATGAGCTTATGGAAGCGTTACCTACTACATAACTGTATAAATAGAACAAAGGAAACAATATGCCGATAAGAGCTTTTTCAATAGAGGATGGAAACTTAGGAAGTAAAACTATACTTACTTCTCGCACAAAGTCATCTAAAGACATTGACTTATCATTCGCTAATAAGCCATCAGGTGACGTATTTAAAAAAGAAGATGCAGCTGCTGTAAAACAAGCAGTTAAAAATTTATTACTTACAAATTTTAGTGAGAAACCTTTTCTTCCAAGATTTGGTGGAAATTTAAACTCATTATTATTTGCACTTAATACAGATATAGATGATGAAGATTTAGAAGAACAAATAATTAATGCTATAGAAATATATGAGCCTCGTGCAACAGTTACTAACATAAGTAGTAATGTAAATGATGATCAGCATCAAATTAAAGTAACAGTAACATTTAGAGTTGTTAACACGAATGAGACTGTAACTACAAATATAGATTTAACAAGGTTAAGATAATGGCAACAACAATTAAATCAACTCAACTCGACTTTGATACTATAAAAAGTAAATTAAAAGATTTTTTAAAACAACAAACTGAATTTGCTGATTATGATTTTGAAGCATCTGGATTAAGTAACATATTGGATGTATTAGCGTATAATACTCATTTTACTGGTTTAAATGCTAACTTCGCTTTAAATGAATCATTTATAAACACTGCGCAATTAAGAAGTTCTGTTGCCGCTCTTGCAGAAGGACTTGGCTACGTACCAAGATCTTTTGTATCACCTGAAGCTGCTTTAAACTTATCAATAAGTATTACTACTACACCAAGACCTAGCGCAATCATATTGCCACGAAACACGCAGTTTACTACAAGTGTTGATGGTACTTCATTTACCTTTCAAACAAGAGAAGCATTTACTGCAAACGATAATGGTTCAGGTACTTACCAATTTTTAAATGATACTAGTGGCACAGGAATTCCTGTTTTTGAAGGAACAGAAAAAACAAAAACATTTTTTGTAGGTGAAACAAGTGACACACAAATATATGTCATACCTGACGTTACAATCGATACTACTACTATTCGAGTTCGTGTGTTTCCTACAGCATCATCTACTACCTTTGATACGTATACTGATATTAAGAAAGCAGTTAGAATAGAAAATGATTCAACGTTCTTTCAAATTAAAGAAGTTCCTAATGGTTTCTATGAATTAATATTTGGTGACGGAACTACTACTGGAAAAGCTCCTGTATCAGGCAATAAAGTAATAGTAGACTACTTATCAACACAAGGCACTGCAGCTAATACAGCCAGTACCTTTACACCGTCTTCAACATTAACTATTAATTCAGTGGCTTATAATATAACAACTGTGACAGAATCAAATGCAGCAGGTGGTGCGTTTAAAGAAAGCATAGAATCTATAAGGCAAAACGCTCCTATAGCTTTTACTTCACAAAGAAGATTGGTCACAGCAGAAGATTATAAAGGACAGATACTGGCAAACTTTAATGCTTTTCTAGATGACGTAACATCTTATGGCGGTGCAGATAATGTTCCTGCAGTTTATGGTAGAGTATACGTAGGACTAAAGTTTAAGTCTGGTATTACTGATAGTACTCAACAAACTGTTAAAAACCAAATAAAAACTGACTTAACAGATAACATGTCAGTAATGTCAATTACAACAGAGTTTGTTGATCCTGTAACATCAAACTTACAGCTCACAACTACTTTTAATTTAGATCCTGACTTAACAAGCTCTACTGCGCAGTCAGTACAAAATTTAGTTCAAGCAAGAATTAATACTTTTTTCAGTACCAACTTAGAGAGGTTTAATAAAGTTTTTAGAAGATCAAACTTACTTACAATCATAGATGCATTAGATCCTGCAATATTAAACTCTAAGATAGACGTTAAGATGGTACAAACCTTTGTACCTACTAATAATATTTCTCTTAATTACGATATTATATTTCCAGTAAAACTTTCTGTACCGGCTGCAGACTTACCAGTGTTGACTTCATCAGGATTTACTTTTAACAGCCAACAGTGTTTTCTACAAAATAAATTAAACAGTACAAAGATACAAATCGTATCAGTTGATGGAACTATTGAAAACGATAACGTAGGAACGTACAATCAAGAAACAGGAACAGTAAGCTTAGTTGGATTTAAACCATCGGCAATAGATGGAAGTTTTATATCTTTGACGGTTACTCCAGCAAATCAAAATACTATAAGACCATTACGTAACTATGTTCTTGGTATTGATACATCGACTTCAACATCTAGAGCTTTACTTGATTTTCAAAATACACAGGTTAGCATTTAATGTCTATTAATTATCATAGTAAAAGAAGGCTTAAAAACTTTCAAGTAAGAAAGGTGCGTGAAGCTTTACCAGAATATTATACAAGTGAGTTTCCAACTCTCGTAACTTTTTTAGAAAAATACTATGACTTTTTAGATTCAGATAATGGGACACATGCCTTTGGTGATGATGTAAGGCAATTATTTTCTAAGAAAGATGCAAGAGAAGCGCCTAGTGACTTACTAAATAATCTTGTAAGTGAACTTGCTGGTGGATTAGAAACAGGTGAAAACTTTACAGATACAAGATACGCAATAACAAGACTAGCTGAGTTAGCAAGAAATAAAGGTACTAAACTTGGATTCCAAGAATTTTTTAGATTATTTTTTCAGCAAGTTGCTGAGGTTGAATATGGTAAAGAGTCAATATTTAATGTTGGAGATTCTGCAAGTCAAATAGGTGTTGACTCATTAAAATTTTTGCAAAACAACGAGATTTTTCAAACATTTGGATTATTAGTTAAAACTGGAATTGACACATCTAAATGGACAGAGTTGTATAAAAAGTTTGTTCATCCAGCAGGATTCTTTTTTGCAGGCGAGGTAGTTTCAGATACAGTAGGTTCTCTCAATCTTACTGCTCCATTATCGATCGAAGACTCATCACCTGGACCGACAATCGTTTCTCAAGCGGCTGCAGTGTTCTCATTACCGTTTGTACAATCAACTGTGTTGATAGATTCGGGTGGTGGTAATGTTAGATCTAATTTAAATGAGTTAGTAAGTGAGTATCAAGACATCACTCTATCACAACTTAATACAACTTATCACACTTTAAGACAAGTGGTAACTCCAAACTCATTTACATTTGATGATAGCTCAATTAGAGATAGTGATGAAAATGCAACACCAGACTTCTCAATAGTATTAGAAACAATGGATAACGAAATATTTGCTAGAAGAGTAAGTGACTCATCTTTCTAGTATAAATAGACTTATTAGGATTTAAAATGACAAGACAAAATATAAATGTAGGTTCATCAGCAAACGACGGTACAGGAGATACCTTACGTGGTGCTGGTACTAAAATAAATGCAAACTTTAAAGAGTTGTACACACAACTTGGAGGTGATAGTTCAACACTAAGTACACTTGTAAAATTAATTGATTCTTCAAGCACAGGTGTAGTTTTATTTGAAGGAACATCCGCAGACAGTCACGAAACTAAGTTGATTGCAACCAATGCCACAGCAGATAGAACTATTGCTTTACCGGATGCTGGAGGTAACGTAGTATTAGATACTGCAACTCAAACATTAACTAATAAGACATTAACAACTCCAACAATAGCGTCAATTACAAATGGTGGAACAGTCACTATACCAAGTGGTGCCGGAACAATTGCAACTATAGCAGCATCACAAACGTTAACTAACAAGACACTAACATCACCAATAATAAATACACCGGTCATAGGTACTTCTTTAAATGATGCTAATGCAAACGAATTTATTAAATTTACAACAACAGGTAGTGCGGTTAATGAATTAACAATCGCAAACGGTGCATCAACTACTGGACCAACACTTTCTGCAACAGGAGGTGGAACTAATTTAAACATAATAATGACACCAAAAGGAACAGGTTCAGTTGAATTAAATAAAGCAGCTTTTAGTTCTTCTACAATAACTGCAAATGGCGCAGCAAGTACAGCAGCAACATTAATAATAGGCAACAAAGGTTCTCAACTAGATGTATCATTAGCTAATGGAACAACTGTAGGTGAATATAAAATTTTTACAAATAAAGGTGCAGGTGCAATGCATGTTACACCTGTAAGTTTTGCTCAAGGTACTAAATTTGTTCTAGCACAGAACGATGGTTGTACCTGTATATGGGACGGATCAAACTGGTTCTTAGTAGGAAACCAAGGCGAAGTAACGGTATCATAAGGAATAGAATATGTCAGCAATAATTACAGACCCGTTTAAAAAACAAATCACTCAAACTGTTTTTAATGAAGTTACGAACAATACTAACAGGTATTATATAGGAATCGGAAGGTCAGAATCTTGGGATAGTACAGAAACTGTGCCAACTCCAACAGACGCTCCAAGAACTATTAGAAACGTAAGAGCGGGTTTACAATCAATAAAATCTGCAAGTGACGTATCATATGTTATACCAAGATATAACTGGTCATCTGGATCTATATATCAAGCTTATGACGATGATCTTACTAGCATACCAGATACAAATCCTTATGCAGTTTTGACAGAAGATAATCAGGTTTACATTGTTCTACAACAAGCTAAAAACGATGCAGGAACTGCAACAACTTCTACAATAAAACCAACCGGAACTACTACAAAACCTTTTAAAACTTCAGATGGATATGTTTGGAAGTTTTTATATTCTTTGTCGGCTGCAAGAGCAAGTGCCTTTTTATCAGCAAACTTTATACCGGTTGAAAAAATTCTAGACTCTGCAAGAGTTAATGACTTAACTGGAACTACAACGTTAACAGCACTAGAAATTACACAAGCTCTAGTTCAAGACTCTGCTGTTCCTGGACAAATCGTAGGTATTAACGTCACTGCAGGCGGATCTGGTTATGATCCATCTAGTCCACCAACAGTAACTATTAATGGTGATGGTATTAGAGCTGCAGCAACCGCTACAGTTTCAGGTGGAGCTGTTACAAAAATTGAACTTGATTCAAGTACAGACAGCGCAATAGCTATGGGTCAAGGTTATAATTTTGCGAGTATAGCAATCTCAGGCGGTGGAAGCGGTGCAGAAGCAAGAGCTATACTAGGACCTGAGGAAGGTTTAGGCAATGATGCAAGAGATGATTTAAAATCAACTTCATTAATGTTTAACGCAAAACCAAACGGAATAGAAGACAGTAATTTTATAGTAGGTCAAGATTTCAGACAAGTAGCATTGATAAGAGATCCAACACACACTTCAGATAGTGCAGCTGATGGGCCGGCTTTTACTACATCAAGTGGTAAAGCTTTAAGATTCTTAAAACTCACTGCAGCGGCAAACGCAAATTTCTTAGATGTAACAATAACAGGCGGAACGTCTGGAGCTCAAGCTTTAGTTGATGAGGTTGATAGTGATAGGTTATATTTTCATCAGACTGAAACTACTGGATTTAAAGCATTTGCTGAAGGTGAAACGATAACTGGTGGTGGTACATCAGGTGCACTCGTAGCTGCAGGTGTAGATGCTGACAGTGATGCTTTCACTAGAGATGATGTAGATAAACTTTCTGGAAGTATTTTATATATAGAAAATAGAGCACCAGTTACAAGAGCAGCAAATCAACAAGAAGATATTAAAGTTGTAATATCACTATAAGGAATAAACTATGGCAACTAATTTAACTGAAACCACCTTTCCAAGTACTTATAAAGATGATTTTGCTGACAGTGCTGGATTTCACAAGATACTTTTCAACTCTGGAAAAGCTCTTCAAGCTCGTGAGTTAACGCAGCTTCAAACAATATTACAAAATCAAATACAAAGATTTGGCGATAATATATTTAAAGAAGGTGCTGTGGTTAAACCCGGCGGTGCGACTATAAATCAAAAGTATGAGTTTATAAAATTAAATACTACAGTTAATACACTTCCAGCTGATACATCTACGCTTGTAGGTACGTCATTCACTGGTCAAACTTCAGGCGTCATAGTTAAAGTCTTACAAGTTGTTGCTGCAACTGGATCAGATCCTGATACTCTTTATGTTCAATACACCAATACAAGTTCTGGATCATCAGGAATTTCTACTATACGTATGTCAGCCGGTGAGGATGTAAACAACGGATCAGTAACGTTAACAGTTCAAACAACAAATACTGCAACAAATCCTGCTACAGGTGTCGGTGTTCTTATAACGTTGTTGTCTGGAATTTACTACGCAAGAGGTCACTTTGTATTTACAGAAGATCAGTCAAAAATAATATCAAAGTACTCTGATGATGTTGACACAAACATCGGGTTTAAGGCTGTAGAATCCGTCGTAGCTTCTATAGATGATCAAACATTATTTGATAATCAAGGGGCTGTGCCTAACCTTACAGCACCTGGCGCCGATAGATATAAAATACAATTAACCATAGTAGAAGAAAGTGATGTTGATTCAGATGAAAACTTTATTCATATCGCTACAATTAAAGAAGGCGTAATATATAGCGCAGTTGATGAAAGAAACGCATATAATATTCCAAACCAAGTTGTGGCAAGAAGAATACATGAAAATTCTGGAGACTATTTCGTAAAACCTTTTATTGCAAAGTTTAATTTAGATTCTGCATCCACTCACTTAAATCTTGAAGTAAGCCCTGGAATAGCAGTCGTGGAAGGTTTTAGAGCAGCAAGACCGTTTCCGACAACTTTAAGAATAGAAAAAGCTACTGATACAATTGCCATTAATAATGATGTAGTTGGCACAGACTTTGGTAACTATGTTTTTGTAGATAATGGAACGTTCGGTGACTCTGCTTCTTTTGGTATACCAAACATTAACGTATTTGAAAAGTTAGATTTAAAAGACAATTTAGATTACACTGGCAATACCATTGGTACTGCAAGGGTTAAAGCCATAAACGAAGACGGTACTAAACTGAGGTATCATTTATTTGATGTACAAATGAATAGTGGTTCAGCTTTTAGAAGTGTAAAAAGTATAGGAACAAGCACCTCAAGCTATTTTAGACCTACTTTAGAAAACTCAAAAGCGGTGTTGAAAGAAACTAGTGTTAACACATCATTATTTCCACTACCACGTCCAAGACCTCAAGCTTTAACTGATATTTCTTTTGCAGCACAAAGACGTTTTACTGCAACATCAAATGGTTCTGGTCAAGCATCAATATCTCTTTCTGCTACAGGAGAAACATTTACTAACACCGATGATTGGATTGTAGGAACAGATAGTGATGTATATTTAAATGCATCAATATCAGGAACTGGTAGTACATCGGCAACTTTGACTGGGTTACCAGCAAGTCAGGCCGTTGAAATATTAGGTTACGTTAATAAGAGCTCAGCTACAATTAAAACCAAAACTTTAACACAAAAAGCAATTACTGTCAGCATTGACTCAGACGGTAATGGCCAGAAATTTTTACCACTTAATATAGCAGATATCTTTGATGTTCAAGATATATTAAAAGGTGGCGATAGTAACATTAGCTATGCTAATAGGTTTGATCTTGATAATGGACAAAGAGATAATCACTATGCACTTGGAAGACTGCTACTTAAATCTGGACAATCAGCGCCTTCAGGCAGCATATTCATAAATTACAGACACTTTGATCACGGTGTTTCAGGTGATTTCTTTGCTGTAAACTCATACACAGGTCAAGTTGATTATGATCAAATACCTAAATACACGTTTTCAGATGGATCTAGAATTAATTTATTTAATTACTTAGACTTCAGATCTGTTATGGATTCTGCAGGAGAGTTTAGTAATTCAGGTAAAGGTGCAAGAGCTATTGAGCTACCACAGCCTACATCTTTAGTTACTGCAGATGTTACTTATTTTCAAGGTAAAGCTGCAAAACTTGTTATTGATAGAGAAGGAGTAATAAGGATTATATTTGGTGCTTCAGGCTTCACACCGGCTATGCCAGATAAACCTGATAATACTCTTGGTTTATATGATATTGAATTACGTGCAAATACTCTTAATGATTCTGATATATTCATGAATAAAATAGAACACAAACGTTTTACTATGAAAGATATTGGATTTTTAGAAAAAAGACTCGATAAACTAGAAGAATTCGCAACTTTAAGTGCTTTAGAAGTTGATACTAAACATTTTCAAGTATTAGATTCATCTGGTAACGACAGAACAAAATCTGGATTTGTAGTAGATAATTTTACTGATCATACCTTTTCTGATTTAACTGGTAATGTTGCTGAGTACAGAGCAGCACTAGATCCTGTCCATAATTTAATAAGACCTACTTTTACTGAAGACAACATTAGATTAATATATGATTCAGCAACTTCAACTAATACTATTCGTAAGGGCGATAACGTTTATATTGCATTCGATGAAGCACCTTATATTAATCAAAATCTTGCAAGTAAAGCTATTCGTATTAATCCTTTTAACGTTGTCATATATGAGGGTGTTACTACATTATCTCCTTCTTCAGACGAATGGAGAGACGTTGCCAAAGTGGCCGATAGAACTATAACAGGTGGATCGAGACTAAGTACAACTCAAGCTTACAACTGGAACAATTGGTCTTGGAACTGGGGCGGAATACCAACAGAACAGTTAGTTGTTGGAAATCAAACACAAAATATTTCTGGAACAGTAAATAAAGTTGTTAGCGAAGAAACAGTGATAGAATTTGTTGAAGATAGAGTAATTCAAACAGCTCTCTTACCTTTCATGCGATCCAGAAAAGTATTTTTTAAATCTGAAGGATTAAGACCAAATACTCGTGTATTTCCTTTCTTTGACGGTACAGATATATCAACTTTTACAAAAAGCGAAACATTTCAATTCTATGGTGATGGAGACTCAGATTTTGGTAATACATTAAAAGGTGTCACTACTCATCCAGACACCTCGTCAAACTTAACTACCGATGCAAACGGATCAATAGCTGGTTCTTTTATAATTCCAAATAATGATACGCTAAAATTTAGAGTTGGAACAAGAGAGTTTAAAATACTTGATATAAGTGCAAACAAAGAAATAGATGCAGCAGTCATTGCAAAAGCTTCATATACTGCCACTGGTTATTTAGACACTGTAGAAAGCCAATATAAGTCAACGAGAGTGTTAAATGTACAAGGTGTAAGGTTAAGAGATAATGCTAAGTATCAAACAAGTAGCGATGGTGAGCATAATCATGGCCCTGGCACAACAATAAGCAGCAGCACAAGTCTTGGTAATGGTAGTTTCAGTAATAGTGTCAATGGTATTAATGGCCATGAAACTACAGCCAACGTTGGAAGAACTCCTGATGCAAAATCCGGTATTGATGGACACATGGCTGGTGCAGATAACCCTGGTGATTCAAAAATAGTATGTACTGAGATGTATAGACAAACACAGTTAGAAGACTGGACTAAAGCCATGAAAGTTTGGTACATATATCAGAAAAAGTATTTAACACCTGTTCATGAAATAGGTTATCATTGGTTATTTAAGCCTTTTGTTGAAGGTATGAAAAGAAGTAATTCAGTAACAAAATTAGGTGCCTATCTCGCAATGGAAAGAACAAAACACTTGAAACACGTTTTAACAAAAGGTAAAACAAAAGACAGTATAATAGGTAATGTATTCTGTAAGATAATACATCCGATTGTATACTTAGCGGGTAATATTGTGAAAAATTCTAATAAGAGAGGTAGATAATGGCATTAACATCAAAAGGCTATCAACTTAATAAACAGCCAATAGCGCAATCATTTTATATAAATTCTCTTAGCGGAATATACTGTACAAAAGTAGATCTCTTCTTTTCGACAAAAGATACAGCTTTACCGGTGCAAGTACAAATAAGACCTATGGTTAACGGATTTCCTTCATCAACTAAGATTATACCAGGGACTATAAAAGTTTTACCTGCAAGTAGTGTCAATGTAGACACTAGCGGGCCGGATCTTACAGCCACCTCGTTTGAATTTGATGAACCAGTATTTCTTCAAGGACAAGAAGATTACGCACTAGTTGTTATTGCAGACTCAAAAGATTATCAGATTTACATAGCAGAGATAAATGACTTTTTATTCGGCTCAACTGAAAAAAGAGTACAAAAACAGCCTGATCTTGGAAGCTTATTTTATTCTCAAAATGGTGTTACTTGGACCGCTGCTCAGAATCAAGACTTATCTTTTGTAATTCATCAAGCAAAGTTTAAACATACATCCGCAACAATGATGTTAAAAAATGCGTCACTACCAAAAGCTAAATTAAAAAATAATCCATTTACCGTTACTGCGGCCGATGCTACAGTAACTACAAGACATATTGGTCATGGATTACAGATAGGTAATGCGATTTAAATAAGTGGTGCAACTGCTACTGGCGGTATGAATGCATCCAGCATTAATGGTAGAAGAACAATTACCGCGGTTGATTTTACTGGTTATAAGTTTGAAGCAGATTCTGCAGCAGATTCAGATGCTATTGCTGGAGGAGCAAACGTTCTTGCGACAAAGAATATTCCTTTTAGTATAATTTATCCACACGTTACAAAAATTGAACCAGTTAACACTGCTATTGGTGCATCAATTAAAGGAACCACTGGTAAATCTTTCGCAGGTAACGAAACATCTTTTCAAAAACAAACAGATTTTCAGGCTGTAAAGTTAAATCAAAATAATGAAGCACTAGAACCATACTTAGTAGCATTCGATAGTGCTGAAACAGCCGAGCTAGGTGCAGGTAATAAATCACTAGATATGAGAATACTGATGCAGTCGATAGATTCAGATGTATCACCTATGATAGACTTGCAAAGAATGTCTGCTTCTTTAATTGATAACGTTATTGATAGACAATATGATTCATCAACCTCAAGCCCCGGTAATTTTAATGCTCCTTTAAGCTTTATAAATGAAACAAGTCCAAAAGGTGGAAGTTCTGCTGCTAAACATATCACTAGAGCTATAACACTAGAAAATGATGCGGTAGGACTTAATGTATTGTTAAGCGCAAATAGGCCTAATGGTACAGACTTTGAATTGTATTTTAGAACAGCAACTGCTGATGAAGTAATATCTGATAACAATTACACACTGAAAGCAGCAGAAACAACATTGCCTACAGATGAAAATAGAAACGTTTATCGAGAGTATAGATATCTTATAGGTGGACAAAACGGAGTGTTGCCAGCTTTTACAAAATTTCAAATAAAGATTGTTTTTAGAAGTACTAATAGTGCAAAGGTGCCAAAAATTAAAGATTTAAGAATTATAGCATTGAGTGTGTAATGAGTTATTACGCCAATATTGATGGCCATAGTGGTTATGTTAAAGACAAGAGAACTGGTGCTGTCTTAAATACTAACAATGAAGAAATTGAAGCAGCAAAAAGACGTAAGGCCGATAGACTAAATAAAGACAATGAATTGTTTGAATTAAAAAATGAAGTAAGTGATATAAAGAAAATGTTAACCAAAATAGTAGAGAAGCTCGATGGCTAAAACAATAATAAATTTATCAGATCCTGTATCAACTCTTGTAACTAAGACCAATACAATATCGAGTCATATAGGCGATATAACATCATTAAATGTTGGCAGTACAAACGATTCTGATTTAGTACAAGCAATAAATTTTCTAATGACTAGTAAAGACAGCTCCGGTGATGTTACTACTCTTATTGATTCAGCATACGTACAAGCAAGACAAACTACAAACACAACATCAGGTATTACATCGCTTTTACAAAAAGATAGTGCAAACGGAATCGGATTAGATTCTTCTGAAGGTCGATTCTTTATTCCACCTCACACAGTCAATATTAGTATGATTGAAACTTCTGCAATTACAACAGACAAATTAGCAGCAGATGCTGTCACCGGCGCTAAAATAGCCGATGATGCAATTAATTCAGAACACTACACTGATGGTTCTATTGACACGGCTCACATAGCTGACTTACAGGTGACAACTGCAAAAATAGCTGCAGATGCTATTACAGCAGCTAAGATTGCAGATGACGTAATTAACTCTGAGCATTATGTTGATGGATCAATAGATACTGCACATATTGCCGATGCTCAAGTTACAGGTGCTAAGATTGCAGCTGATACAGTAGCTGAAGCCAATATGGCCGATGATGCTATAGGTTCAACACAGTTAAAAACATTATCAACACTTTTAATTATAAATTCATCAGGATCAACGGTTAAAACTATACACGGCGCAGGTGCTTAACTATGACGGTCAGGGTCCCTTTATATTGGGATGGCACAAATTTACGAGAAATGTCATCTTCTATGGTCAGCGGACTTGTTGATAGGGCTGTATATTCATATGGAGCTAATCCTAGTGCAACAGTGACAGTTGTTAGCAGCAGTGGAACTATATCACCAGGCATGGTTGATACAAGAATGACGGCTGGAGCTGTCTCAACAAGCACAACTGCAACACCAAATGAAGCAACTACAGCAGAACCCGGAGAAGCTACAGTCACTTACGATAGAATGAGTCAATCAAATGCGACTGTTAATACTCCAACAGATACAAATAATAAATTATATCCAGTATATTGGACTGGTAGTAATATTCGAGCAATGAACGCTACTGATGTTTTTGATACGTTTATAAGTCCTGCTATTGATATTCTCGTTGATGGAAACGATAGATCAGGTACGTTTAGAATACACACTTCAACATCTCTTGCTGGACACGTATTATCATCGTCTACTCCAGTCTTTCAAGATACACGTGCAAATACTGGTGCATATACTCAAGATGGAATTGGAGAAACACTAGACCAGCCAACGGTTATTAACAACTATTATTTGTTTAGAACAAGTCAAGGTACAGCGCCTTCATATACCGCACCTTTACAAATAAACGGCGATAATAATTTACAAGAATACACCAGCACAACATTAGACTCAATGTTGCTCGAAGAATTAAGGCATCATACAGTCAACACTTCAGGATCACTGATAGTATATAGTGTAAATGGAACCGGAAACAATAAAGGCTCTGGTATAGTTAACACTAAATTAAACGGCAACGGTAATTATCAACAAAGATTTGTAGGTGTTGATGATTATCGAGCGCAAGAGTTTCCGAATGGTACTGCAACAACAATTGAAACATGGTTTTTAAGGATAACGAAAGGTTAAATTATGGCACTTCCAGGACATGAATTTTTAACAGCACATTTTTCTGATAATGAAAGAACAAATGTCGAAGTATATTGGGTAACACCTGATGGATTAGAAACAAGAGTAGAACATATTGAGGCTAAAACCGGCGATCCTAATTGGGAAAACTTATTAACTCACATTAGTCTCGAAAAGTTACATGAAGCAACTTACAAACAAATGCATGATCAAGATATGGCATTTAGAGAAGACGTTATTAAGATAGCTAAAGAAAGAGGATTAATTCACGATTTAACTAACTTGAATGACGTTGAGACAATGAAGTTAATAGTGGATTTTATTTTTGGACCATTTGATCCAGAAAAAGATAAAGAAAAACTTTTTATGTTTAAGCTTAAATTATTTGAAGTTGATAAAATAAAGAAATCATCAAATAGAGAAATAAAAGCAAAACTGAGAAAAGCTGAAAGTTTAATGGATGCTATTAAGGCTACTCTTGAGATTCTAGACGAATAAAGGTTTTTTCAAAATCTTTATTTACCTGATGTATTAAATGAACCCCATAAGTAAATTCTGACATAAATTCATCTAATATGTAATTCCATTGAATTCCTATGTTAGTATATTTAATATTATATCTTTCCAATATAAAAGAAAAATAAACTTCGTTATTTCTTACCCAACCTTCTGAATATTCTCTTGGATATAAACCATCGTTTTTTGCTTCTAGTAAAGTTTTATCGATATCTGATATTCTTTCGCTAAACTTTAATAGATTTGCAGCATTTTGGTTTCCACAGATAACTGCAGTATTACAAATACGATCATTACTGACAATGTCTTCTATTAGTAACATAGCCTTTTTGGCGGCTGCTTTAGAATATAGACTCATAGGATCTATGATATTTTTTTCTTTATATTGCCATCTTAACCACGTCTTCCATTCTTCATCTTGAGCGTGTTTATTTACATCAATATCATAAACACATGGATAATCAAAATCAAACTGTTCAAATATATTTGTTTTAGTTATTGGTATTACGTCTAAATCAAAATATACTACTTGATCGTATTCTTTTGTCAGCTCTTCAAATTTTAATATCTTATCAAATTGTACGTCTACATAATCCGTAGATCTTGGTACGAAGATAAAATAGTCTGCGCCACAATACTGTGCGTATTGTCTTTGTCTTTCAACTAGTTTGTCTTTAAACTTACGAAAAGACTCTTTCTTCCAGTCTGGAGCAGAAATATGATCTGAGGTCAAATCTGACCAAATACTAAATATTATTCTTTTCACACCATTTTCTCACGTAATCAAAATCTTTGTTAATGCAGTGCACAAGCTTTGCATGTTCTGGTATAAAACTCCATCTGTCCATAAAAAAGTGCCAACCAGTTTTATAAAGTTGTTGATATTCATTTATTCTGCAAGCAAATATAGTCTCATTATCGTAACCAAAAAGATTACGAATATCATCAGGCCAAAAATCATCTTCAGTTAATCTTTTCATTTCTGCTAAAGTTTCATGAAAGTCTTTAAAGTAATCTAATTCTTTCAATGATTTTTGATTAGCGCCTATAATTCCAGTATTAAATACTTCTTTAGCATAGCCTAATAAAGCCTGCGCATTCCAGTACTTTGCGAGAGGAGATCTTACACAATGCTTATCTCTATTATTGTCTTTTATGCCCCACTCTTCAGACATTATCGCTATGCCTTTTTTTAAATCCCATACTTCAAAAAAGTTATGTTTAGTAACCGGAACGACATCTATATCTAAATAAAGTATCTCATCATAATCAAGCTGATACAATAGATGCATCTTATAAAAATTTATGATATTATATTCTGATACTTCAGGTCCAAACTGTTTACTGAATTCTATGTACTTATCATCGTAAACGAAATGCAGATAATCAGCTCCACATAACTCGGCATATTTCTTTTGTTTGTCGAGTAGCCAATTTAAATTATTATTAAACTTACCTTGATTTTCGAAATGAGATACAGGATTTTGTATGTCAATATAAAAACTATAAATTACTCTAGACATATCCAATAACCATAAATCTTTTATAACCGTTTGGCATATCTAAAGATCCTCTATACACTACTTTTGATAACTCAGATTTTTCTATTAGTTCTTGTTCACTATTAACACAATTAATATGATCTTCAACGTGAAACATGTTATTACTTTGCAAAGCAAATAAACATTCAGGTTTGTATTGTTTGTCTTTTATCATCTCTGGTAGATTAGGCATATGTTCAGACGATGTGTCGATAACAATATCAGCGCCGCGGTCGAACTTATGAGGTGTTCTTACATCTCCACAGGTTGATTCTAATCTATTATCATTTGTAAATTCTCTATATCGTCTGAACACCTTAATTGATTTTTCATCAAGATCTATATTATGAATTCTTTTTATGTTTGGTATATTTTGAGTAAGTAGTCTCGTAATTAAGATGCCATTCCATCCTCCAAACAATTGAATACGAGCACCTATTTTATATGTCGCTTGGTCGGTTATGAGTGATAGTGAATCAACTAACCAAGTTTTAGATTCTACTTGAGACTGAGAGAAACTATCGAGAAAATGATAAAAATCAATTCCAAGTTTACAAGCCTTGTTAAAGCTATCGTGTATAGCAGGTTCAATTCCAGTAATGTTCGAATCCATTATATCCCTCATCATCTAGTTCATATTCTCCAGTCCATTCGTCTGTTCTTTTCCAACCATTAAAAATACATACATTGTAATTAGGTTCATAAAAATATTTTGGTTTAATATCAGTGCCTGCTCTCCAGTAATTATTTTCGCCTATACCGTAAAGCCTAGAATATACCTCACCTTTTGGTAGATAAAAAAGTTTGTCAGACTGGTTATGATCTAAGTAACCATCAATGCCTTTATATTTCAACATGTAATATTCCATGTTTGACTCAAACTCTTTCCAAATGTTTGTATTGTCACCATACCATATCATAATTGATGAATTGAGATTAGTATCGAATTCTACGAGTTGATAAGGCTTCCAATACGCTTTTATCATACATAGTTTATCTTTAATAAAATAATCTTTAAAGTGAGTAATATCATTTTGTATCACAACATCTAAATCAAAAAATATATTAGGTACATCAGCAGGATGTTCAAACAATGTAAGCTTTGGCCACCATTTTTCTAAACCATAATCTGGTAATGGTTGTATAATTATATTATCATCTATATTGTTTCCATTTTCAGTGTGACAAATAAATTTAAAGTCATGTTTAAAATTCTTGCATACCATTCGATATAGCCGATTGACATGCTCATGACTAAATTTATCACCCCACTTTAGACATACAATATTCATTTATTATCACCATATCTAATTCTGTATTGTTAAAAGTATTTATAGCTTCTCTAGGAGTTTCTACTATTGGCTCTCTACAGTTAAAGCTTGTATTGAGAAGCATTGGCACACCTGTAATATTGTAAAACTCATTTATTAAATCATAGTATTTTTTATTTTGCTTTCTATTAACAGTTTGAATACGAGCAGTTCCATCAACATGAGTTATCCCTGGAACTTCTTCAGGCCTTTTAACTTTTACAATACGTGACATATAAGGACTTGGTTCAGGTGTATCAAACCATAATTTATAACACTCTTCTAAAACAGAAGGAGCAAAAGGTCTAAAGTCTTCTCTTAATTTTATTTCTTTATTAATAATATCTTTAATATTTGGATTACGAGGATCTGCAAGAATACTTCTGTTACCTAGCGCTCTATGGCCACTTTCTGATTTCCCTTGAAACCAACCTACAATTTTGCCGTCAGCAATTGCTTGTGCAACTTCTTTTAAGTTTACTTCCTTTGATCCTTCATAGCTATATTCTTTACCAGCATAAACAGAAGGTTTATGTATTTCTTTATTTAAAACATAATTAGCGTGCATATATGTTCCAATGGATTGTCCTTCATCACCGGGTGCAGGTGGTACATATACGCTGGACCAATTTTCATATAACATTTCATTAACATATCCGTTATAAGCAACACCACCAGCCACACAGATATTATCACATGTTTTTAATGGATATATGTGATCTCTTATTTTTTCTTCTGTGGCAACCTGTAAAGTATGAGCAACATCACACTTCCATCCGCTTTGTTTTATTCTTTCTTGCATGACTTGTTTTTCTTGTATCTTTTCGAAACTTCGTTTAAATTCATTAACGTCATCCCAATATCCATCTAATATCATGTGAATGTCATCTCTATATGAGCCATAAGCGGCAAGACCCATCACTTTACTTGCACCTAGATTTCCAAATCCAAGTTCTTTAGATACATAATTCCATAACGTGCCTATATTCATTTCTTCGGATAAATCAGTTATATTATTTTCTTTGTCAATAAAAATACAATTGTATTTCCATCCTCTTCCGTCTATAGCTAATATGTCAGACTGTTCATACTCAGATAGTAAGTAAGCGTATGCTGCATGCGATTGATGATGATCTATGTAATACAAGTTGTTGTCAAGCATTTTATAATCCCATAGGTTTTTAGGGTACCAATCAATATCATCTTTAAACACTTGTAGTTGAGGTATTTTATTCATTCCACCTACAGTAGTAGTAAATGCGTACATGTCATGACTTTTAGGATTCCAATATTCTTCATAAAATTTTATACCAGCACTATTATCATCTGAATTCATTTTACTTGCTGTGTCGTATTGTGGATACGCGTCAAAATGCCAAGGGATGTTGTGTTTTCTACGAGTATATCTTTCTCGCTGATTGTGCCACTCACCATCATACGTATTGTGATCGTGTGGACTAAATGATGCACTAAATATTTTCATAGATATACTCCGTCATCCAGCGATGTCCATTTTTACTTGGATGCCAGTCTTCTGAAGATATACAAAATTCTTTAATTTTTTCTTTGTCTCTTCTATTACCAGTTAAAGCATCTTGTAAACTTAAAATAGGTGTAGTTTCTCCTATAAAGTTTTTAAGCTTTTTATAATACATTTCATCTATTGTAAAATCATCCATTTCTTTCTTTTCTTCATTAAAATCAATTTCAATATTGTCTTTAAATAATTCTATCATTTGAACTTGTTTGTAAGGTATATTATAATAATCGCAATATATTTGAAAAAAATAATAAGTTTTAAGACTTTTCCTTATCCAATATCTAGTATCACCAAAAAGATCATACATTTCAAATCTCCATCTAGTACTTTTTGATCTAGTGGAATACGTTTGATAATCTCTTCTGCGACATTGAGACCAAGCAGGTATAACTAATCCAATTTTTGACTTATCCGTTGTTTCTATGTAATCAATAATAGTATTAGAAATAAATTCATTTCCGGCTCCTGACTTTGCCAAGTTGACACATTGCATATTAAGTTTTTCTGCAAGCATCTCTGGCCATTTATCATATGAAGCAAAATCTTTTTCTGGGTGCTGATGAGATTTATATTCACGTGTTGTAAAACTACAACCACTTACTAATAATATTTTTTTCATTGCATTACTTTTCCTACGGCAACTATATCAAGTATCTGTTCTTGTGATCTTTTATCAATCGGCTCAAAGCATTTTTTGCAATACTCTTCAAACGCAAAAAGTTCATAGTTCATCATCTTATTAATATTTTCTTCTGTTACTTCATATCTTCTCGAACCATTTATTACTTTTTTACTGCAGTGTCTTATTCTCTGCAACTCAAAATCTACTACAGGAACCTTTGGAAAGGCAGCACATATTCTTCTATCAAATTCTGGTGCTTGTTCCATGTCTATAAAATTAGGAGATCTTGAATTAAATTTTTTTAATTGAGTATTTTTATGATCGACTCTAGTTAAATCATGATTTTCTCTGTATTTAAAATAATTTGGAGTCATAATAATAATGTTATAGTTATTTTTATCGTTCTCTTCAAAGAAATCAAAGTTACCTAACTTTTCTATTCTATCTTCATGAAAATCAAGAACTAAGTGTTCTTGGTAAAGTATATTAGGATCATCAAGCACGTGAGGATATCGTTTTCTTACAAATGAATTGGATAAAATAGTAGGTATTAAGTTTGGATATTTTTTAATTTCATTAAGAACTTCATCTAAATTTTTTATGAGACCCGGTTCTCCACCGAGTAGTTGTATTCTAACAACATAAGGTGAAAGCCATTTTAAAGTTTTACTTAAAAAATCCATGTCAACTGTTAAGTTTCTCATCTCTAATGTCCAAGCAGTACAGTAGTGACAAGATTTATTACAAGATTTTGACAAGTAAAAATCTATTGCTCTTATTTTAAATACATCAATTTCGTTAATGTTCACGCTATAATTCCTATAGTCATGCAAGTTTGGCTTATTTCTTCATCAGTTACGTATGGATGACAAGGTAAAGAAAGTACAGTGTCACTTGCTATTTGTGCATTAGGACATGGCGTTAGATTAAACATGCTATTTTTTGATATCGGCGAATCATAATGAATTTTTGCTTTTAGAGTATTTTTTACTTCATCTCTTATTTCTTTACTTTCAAATCTTACTACGTATTTATGATAATTGTGCACTAAATTATTATCAGCTACTTGAGTTACAACAGGTAAATCTTCTAACTCTTCTTGATATTTATGAGCTATTCGTACTCTACGCATTTGTAATTCATTTATTCTATCAAATCTCATTTCAATATATGCTGCATTCATATAAAACATTTTTGAATTATAACCGAGAGTTTCATAATCTTTGCCTTTACCGTGTTTTCTTATCTTGCGTAAATATTCTGCAGTTGAATCTATGTCAGTAAATATCATGCCTCCACCAGATATTCCTGATATAACTTTATTGTGATTAAAACTAAAAGAACTGATATCACCAATTGCTCCTGCATATTTATCTTTGTATTTTGAGCCAAGTGATTGAGCAGCATCTTCAATAAATGTTATATTATTTTGTTTACAATAGTTTTCTATCTCTTGTGTTTCAGTCATATTACCAAAGAGATGAGTGTAAATGATTGCTTTAGTTTTACTTGTAGTTTTCTTTTTAATCTCATCAAATGACATATGATAAGAATTTAAATCGATGTCACAGAATACAGGAGTTGCACCAGCCATAAGAATACAAGATGCAGAAGATATCCAAGAAAAATCACTTACTAACACTTCATCTCCTGGACCAATATCATAACATTTAAGTGAATAATACAATGCGTCCGTTGCACTATTAATTGCGATTCCATGTTTACGTCCAATATATTTAGAAATCTTTTTTTCTAAAAATTCTACGTTTTTTTCATTGTCTTTTTGAATTGCATCATTAAATAAATTTAAATATAGTAATTCATTTTCAAGATAGTCTTGGTCCCAACCTTCATAATTCATTTATTATACTCTCTACATTTGGTTTTTCTATAGTTCTATTTTTATACGCTTCTGCTCCAGTGTTTGAAGCTTCATATATAATTTCTTTATTGTGATATTTGCACTCTTGAATAAGCCTAGGCGCAGGATCTACCGTGCCTTTAGTATATATGTATTTTTTAAATATTCCTAATAAATTTTCAACAGGTGCAATCACATTATTTAAATTAGAATCATGATCATAATTATCGTATATTATTATGCCATGAGATTTATATTTATAAGCTAATTTTTTAGCAGCATCGTAGTAAGTTCTATTTGTACCAATAAAAAGATGTTCAAATTGATAATTTTCTGTAACTGGTTTATGTATATCAAAGAATATCTTTTTTTCAAAATGTTTGCCTATTCCATTTGGATATACATCATGATCGCATAAGTCTATGACTTCTTCAGGTTGAAAATATTGTAAAGCCTTATAGTATCTCGTCTTATGGTTTTCAGAATATACTGATATAATTTTATTTTTAAAAAGAAGATGCAATATCATTAATTGATCTTGTGTATATGATTTACGATCAAGCCAAGGTAGAGTCAACATACTTCTACCCATGATTAAATTGCATGTCGAATCATCATCAAAGTCATCAAACACTACATTTTTAAATGAGATGTATTTTTGATTAATAGAATTAATGTAATCTTCAGAGGTAAAATGAGGATGTGTTATAACAATCATTTGAGTCTTGATTCCACACAAATTTAAATATTGTGTGTATTCATAACTATAATAAAATAAACCATCGCACGGTCTACTTGTGCAAATAATATTTAATTTCATAAATGTATTTATCAAGATTTGAAATTGTATAAATAAGTAAAAGATGGCAGGGACGGAAGTCCGACAAAGAAATCAACTGGAGTATTTCATGGCCCAATATGAAGAATTCACCATTGATCAGGGTTCTGACGTAACAATTAAAATTCATTGCACAGATGAAAATGGAGATCAAAAAAATCTAGCAGGATTTGCTGTTAATGCAAAATTGAAAAAGAATTATAACAGCGATAGCTCAGATACACACTCTTTTACAACTTCTATAAATTCTCCGACTACTGCAGGAATCATACAGCTTACATTACCAAATGCTACCACTGATATTCTTAAAGCAGGACGATACGTTTATGACGTAGAAATTTCTTTTCAGGACAGCGATAGTACTACCATTGTTGAAAGAATTTTGGAAGGAAGACTCCAAGTAACGCCTTCAGTGACTAAATAGGGGTAGAAATGGCTGGCACAACGTTTATTAAAAAGATTGTCTTAGGAACACCCGTACGTGCTGTTAATGCCGCATCGTTAAATAATGTGAGAGATAGTGCAGGTGGTATAAGAGTCACTGGTACAACTACAACCTTTGGCAATATAATTCCAGATAGTGACGGAACTAGATCTATTGGCGATAGCGCTCATAGGTTTAAAGACATACATCTAAGTGGAAGTACAATTTTCCTTGGCGGATTAAAACTCAAAGATTCTGGAACTCAATTCCTTGTAACTGACTCGGCAAATTCTCCTGTTAATATGGATCTGTCTGCATCAACTTCTCAGATACGAGGATTCTTTAGCGCTGCTGGTGATTTAAGTTATGACTCTTCTTCAGGGCAGTTTAGTTTCGATGTAGAATCAGTATATACAAAAGCAAACTTTGATTCAGATTTAGGTGCAGCACTTGACGGTGGAACAGGTATCACCTACGATTCTGCAACCGATACAATAAGTATTACCAATACGGGAGTTACTGCAGCAACATACGGTTCAGCATCTCTTGTACCAGTTCTTAAAATTAATGCACAAGGACAAATTGATTCTGCAGGTACCGTTTCAGTTGCAGGTGTATCGTCCACAAGTTATGATTCTGCCACAGGTGTGTTTACAATCAATACTGCTGACGGTGGAACGTTCTCTACAACTCTTCATGATTCAGACGATCGTATTACCGAGATACGTGGAGCGATTAGTGCTGGTGGTGATTTATCATACAATTCAGCAACTGGCCAATTTACATTTGATGTTGAGGAGGTATACACCAAGGCAAACTTTGATAGTGACTTTAATGTTGCTATAGATTCTGCCACTACAAATGACTTATCTGAAGGTTCTAATAATTTATACTATACAGTGGCAAGAAGTGATTCAGACTTTGATAAAAATCTTGACTCTGCAACTACGGATAAGTTAAGTGAAGGAAGCACTAATCTTTATTATACTGTTGCAAGAGCAGATAGTGCAGCAAAGGCGGCCTTACTTGGTGGAACAGGTGTAACATACGATTCATCAACCGGTGTCATCGCAATCGGTCAAGCCGTTGGAACTTCTGATGACGTAACATTTAATTCAGTAAGAGGTCCTGCAAGCTTTGTTATCGATCCTGCAACTGTAGGTGATAATACCGGTACCGTACAAATACTTGGTAACTTACAAGTTGAAGGTACTACCACAACAATTAATTCAACAACTGTAAGCTTAAACGATAAGAATCTCGTATTAGCAGATTCTGCTTCAAACGCTGCAGCTGCCGATGGCGCAGGTATTACAATCAATGGTGCAAGTGCCACATTAACCTATGCTGCAACTGGTGATAAGTTTGTATTTAATAAACCATTTCAAGGTCAATACTTAGGATTTGATTCTGACTTTGATTCCGCATTAGGAAGATCTAATTCCACACAAACCATTAGAGGTTATTTATCAGGTGGAACAGGAATTACTTATAATTCAACTTCAGGCGCTGTTAGTATTACAAACACAGGTGTTGATTCTGCAACCTATGGTT
>Ga0181420_1000041_pt1 | contig 39473 bp, 25 predicted proteins | sample 43SPOviralmetaG_FD_130145 | JGI IMG/M metagenome (GOLD analysis project Ga0181420, IMG submission 130145) | Marine viral communities from the oligotrophic San Pedro Time Series (SPOT) site, San Pedro Channel, CA, USA - 43 SPOT_SRF_2013-05-22 | ecosystem: Environmental > Aquatic > Marine > Strait... | reverse complement strand
TACAATAACATAACCAGAGCCAGAGTTAAGACTATATACATCTGCTGATGTAAGTGTGGATGTTACGGTTTTATAGTACCTGTTAGCACTAGCAGTTGAGGTTATTCCTGTTACGTGGCCATAAGTATCTATTGTTAGGTCCTGCACCCAAGTCTCACCAGAATTATTTACACTTGTTGCTGATGATGTGTCCTCATGATTCACAGTGACCCTGTCAGTAGCACTAACTGTAGTTGATATAGCATTCCCACCAGTAATCGTTAGTGTTTCGCCATTACTTATAGTCTGATCACTACCACCATCAGCGGTTAAAGTAAATGTTGTGGTACCACCAACAGAGGTGTTTTTACTTACCTTACCATTTGAATCAACAACTAGGACACTTGACTCCGATGTAGTAGTTAAATCCTCTAAGTAAACATCATTACGAAACCTAGATATAAAATCCCAAATATGCTGGCCTATCCATTTCATTTTTATATTTCAAATCCAAAATTTAGAATCATAAATCTAAACCTTGGGCATACACCCCTGTTCTCACATCTCCAACACGGACAAAACATTAATTCAAATACCGTCAAAGTACTTATTCTTAATGCTAGTTCGTATCTATCTTTTTTATTTCCCGATTTCCAGGAATTAATCCAATTTATCATAGTTTACTTCTTTTATATATTATTACACATTTATTGGTGAGCATAACATTTCTTGTTTTTATTCTCCGTCTTATTCTTACATCTCTTGCCAGATGAGGTTGTAGCTGTACACCTATATTCTTTTAATCCATCATTATCTCTATCCATCCCATCTTTAAATTCCATGTGATGTACGCACTTCCAACTTTTAGCTTTTGTTTCGGTTGTCATACCACATCTTTTACCAGATGAGTTAACACCAGAACACCTAACGGTTTTTATACCATCTTTCTTTTTCTTCTCTTCGTCATCTTTCTTTTCTTTGTCTTTTTTCTTTTTGTCTTCTATTTTCTTATTTTCCTTTTCAATTTTCTTTTTTTCTTTCTTTTCATCTTTAACCTCCTTCTTAGCTGCTTCCAACTCTTCATCTTCAGCACCAACACTCCATCTATTCCAACCACCTAACATTGCCATTCTTTGCCATAACTCATGATTACCTGTTACCGCTTCTTCTATGTTGTTAGCTTTGTTAATTAGTCTAGCCATTGGGAGGTTTGTTAACGCTTCAACGACATTACCAACAATACTTAAAGTAGGGTTTTCAATTCTGTATTTTAATTTTTCACCAACACCTCTATTAAATTTGTCCGTTTGAATAGCGTTATATATCTTCCTAAACTTACTACCAAGAGGTGGTGATAGATTTATAGCTTCAATAATTGTATACGTCTGATCAGCGTTCCAACCCTTTTCTCTTTGTTCATAGAATTTCATTATAGTGTTTTTAAGTGTTGACACAGCTGCACCCCAAACACCAGTACCTCTTAATAAAGTATCAAACGCTCCATTTAAAACTCTTTCAGTTTTCTTTTTCTTTTCTTCTTCTTCATCATCTCCACCAAACATCAAGAAAGCTAAACCAGTTTGTAGTACACCAAATATTATATTCTGTATAAGACCATAGTACATTATCCTAGATACATTAGCTTTAAAGCTACCCCTACCATTAACAAGATCAGAAAGAGCTTTTTTAGTTAAACGCGTCATCTGCATTGGAGTATTTTGCCAAGCTAAAATCAACCTACCTAAAACACCAGCTTGTTGCTGTGATATTAAATCAGGTCTAGAAGACTGTTGTGTTTCTTCTGCTATTTCTTGAAAATCTTTCCAAGCTTGCTGTGCAGCTTGTTCTGGGTGCATACCTTGTTTTATTAAACTCTTTAATCTGTTTCTATAAAAACTTGCACCACCCATAGCTATAGCAAAACTATCAGCTATCTGAGTTGGTAAGAATCCTTTCTCCAACAAAAATCTAATAACAGCCTCTGGTTTACTTCTACCACCCTTGTACGCTTCAGATAACTCATTATAGTTAACGTCTATCTGCAGACCAGACCTCCTTTGCTTCAACATGTCTGAGTTAAATATCATAGCAAAATCGCTCCAGAACTGAGGCTGATTAGCAAACGCTGCAGCGGCTTTAAATATATTATTGTCTTCCCAGTTTATAAAGTTAACCGTAGATATTGTTTGTAGTAAAGCTGATCTGGTATTAAAGAACATGACAGCTCCAACAGAACCATTTATCCAGTTCAAAAATTTATTTACAATTCTATTTTGGCCAGTAGGTCTATTACTACCAGTTTCCATTCTATACATTATATCCTCTAAGGCTTCTCTAGTGGGAGCTCCATATATAGACTCTATTTTATTTAAGTTGTCTTTTGAAAATACAATGTCTTTGTTTGCTATCCAATCGGCTAGAAATTTAGTTCTACCACTGTTAGCTATAGACTTTAAATCCCCAGCTATACTAGTTACAGCCCAGTTTAGATCTGGTTCTCCATAACCTTTTGTTATTCTACTTAGTCCCTCAGCAAAACCCATTAAATCAGAATTGCTATTAACGTGGTTAATCAACATCTCAATCTGAGTTTCAGACAAACCAGGCATAGTGTGACCAGCTTTGTTCCATAGATAAACCCTTATAGCGTCCTCGTTTGTAAAAACCGAATCACCTATTTTGTTATCAAAACTCTTAGTAGTATTAGGCATACTCTTTTTTAAAGCCGCATAATCATTAGCCATGTTCTGTCTAAAAGCATTATAATCTCTAACACCATTTGCAAATGGTTCTAGAAGATATTTTTTAAAAAACCCAAAGTCCTTATCTCCACGTTTTCCTTTGCCTAAAAAGTTATATAGTAAACCTTTAAAATCCTCAGCTGACGGTGGTACAAAGAATTTTTGAAAAATACTTAGATCTCCTTTAGATTTCTTAGCCTCATCTGCTGTTATAACTCTTTTAGAATCTATACCAGAAGCTCTCTCTAACATATCATTAAACTCCTCATTAATAGCGTTGTGTGTGTCAACAACTCTACTCTTCATGCTTTCGTTATTCTTAGACTTAAACTCGCTAGAGCTAACTGTTTTGATATTATCTAATTCTTTAGATATCTCTCTACCCTCCTTTGTTGTTAGGTCTATTTTTAAACCACCAACTCTTCTGAACTCACTAGATCTAACAGTTCCAATTATTTCATATCCCTTCTTCTTTAGATCTTTTTCTATTATATCTATTTGTTTTCTAGCGTTATTAGCCGCTTTAGTGAATTCATCGGCAACTACCTCTGGTAATAGTGTTTTACCTTTAATATCTAGAACAGCTTGAACAGAACTACCTTTCATATCCAATTGCTCCATCACGTGCTTAACAGCATCGACATTTGGAAGAGCATCATCAACGAAATAAACATCATTATAACCCTCTTTGAATTTATCTAAAATCCACATAGCTTTCGCGTCTCCAGAACTTTGACCTAGTCCAGTTATATTTTCTGGTGGAAGGTATATTCCGTTAGCCATTAACCAACCGTGTATAGCAGCGGCTGATTCTTGAGGTCTAGCTGTTAATATAAAATTATTTTTAGAACCAAACTTTTGTATTCTGTTTTTTAATTTCTGAAACAATGGACCCTTGGTTCCACCTTTTACATTTATGAAATCACTAAAGTCAAATTCCCAACCCTGCTCCATCAACTCGGTGCCTCTAGTTGGCCAATCCTCAGAGCTTATAGTTTCTCTCTCTCCGGTTTTAGGGTTAGTGGCCTCAATAACGTTTTTACCATCTATTATTAACGTTTCATCAAAATCAAAAGCAGACATGCCTTTTATTTCAGGTATTTTTTTACTCTTCATAGATTCTGAAAACACGTTAGCCTCTTGTATAACGTTTTGTTTTTCACGCTTAACAACCTTATCCCCCATCTTAACAAACTCTCCTCCTATAACCTCTCCTGTTTGTATGTTTCTTATAGGCACCATACCTGGTCTACCCCATGTTTGAGGATTAAAATACCTTCTCCAAACTTCCATTCCACGTTTATATCCTAGTTGCATAAAGTCTCTTAATCCAGCAGCTATTAAAACTTTGTCCATATCTTTAGGAATGATAGCTACCTGGTAATCATCCCAGTGATCACTAGGTAAACCAGATGGATCGTTTAACAGAGCCTCAATTGTTTCCATTATCTTTTTGTTCGTAGGCTTCATGTGTTCATACTCCAGGTCTGTACCTGGGTTTTTTACATTTCCAACCCCAACACCTATGTACGCTAGGTTAGCTGCTCTCTTCATAGGTGAATCCATGTTTGAACCTAGCATTCTACCCAACATAACTATATCCTCGTATTGGTGCGTACCCTCATATATACCTTGAGCATACATTTTAACTAAGTCCTCAACTATACTTCTGTTTTCTTTAGCTTGAGCTAATCTACCATCATAATCTTGATCCTCTATAGCATTCTTAGATTTCTCTTGAAACATGCTTAGGTTTAAACCTTTTTCATTTTTTATCTCTGTCCATGTTTTGTTTTTTATATCTTCAAAACCTTCAGCTTGAGATATTGTATTTATAAGATCTTGAGTGTTAACAAAAACTTGACCTCTATTAACCTCTGGTACGGGTTTACCATTTCTAATTATAACATCACCAACTTTCGCCTTACCCTCCTTTACGGCCTTGCTTCTACTATTATACCTTCTCCACTTGCTACCGTATTCAATTATGTTACCCTCTTCATCTAATTTATCTTCCCATTTAGGATCTAAAACTAGTGTCCCCTCTGTGCACCAACTACTTTTACATAACACTAATCTACCGTCACCAGCTTTATTAGCTGATGAATACATGCCTCTAGCAAAATATAAGGATCTCAATATTTCATCCACACTCTTACCCTCTGCTCTCCACTTGTTAACAAGCTTAATAACATCTCCTCTTCTTTTATTAACTCTCTCTGGGTCTAAGAAAAGTTCACTAACACTACGAGTATCAGTGACAAACTTGTTTCTATAAGTGTTTAACAATCCACTTTCTAATAGTGTTCTCTCTGTTTTCCCTATTATAAAAGTTTGAATATCATAAGCATCGACTATACTATCTCTATTTTTAGTAGACTCTAATTCATCAAACTCTTTCTTCCAATCGTACCAATCCTGAGCTATGCCATTTATTTCTCTTCTTGAGAGCATGTCTCCATATATACTGGACAGGTGAGACTCTATAGACTCTAAATCATCCATATTAACGTGGTGTAAAGTACCAATCGCTTCTGACCATAAATCCTCGTATACATCTATATTTCTAGGATCAAGTTTTTTACTAAATACTGCTTCAGATTTTCCGTCAGCTAACTTAGCGGCCACCGCTTCTGTTGCCGTACCGTTAGTAACAGCGTCTATTCTCATCATTTGATTAGCTGATATAACGGCTATTTGCTTGACTAATTCACGTATACTTCCATCAGCGTCAGTTCCCGATCGGAAACTGCCATTAGGGTTTATTCCAAACATACTTAGGAACTCGTCTTTACCTATGTTACTTCTTTTTTCTTGAGCATACTTTTGCCCACCCTTTTTGTCGGCACCATCTCCAACTTTAACTCTATCTCCTTTTATGTAAAAGTCACCTAGATTTGTGTTAGCTACGCCTGTTGCCCAACCACTTTTATCTTCACCCTCTGGTAACATCTTAAATAATGTGTCATCGAAGCTACCATCTTCATTTATTGATTTGTCTAATATGTAAGCTTGCGCTGCCCGTCTTTGATCCCCGTCTAAATCTTGAGTAGATAGTATTCTAAGTGGATCAACACCAAACTCAGTTGACACTGCATTTAGTATTTCAAACAAAGGTCCTATTGGTTCTGTTTTCTTTTCTGATGTTGGGGGGAATAACTTAACCTCCCCTTTGTTTTTACCTGTTTTATAAACTTGTGGTTTACCAGTTTTTTTATCTATTTTTGTAAACTTAGTTACATCATCTAATAATCTTTTTATGCCCTTATATGGTCCATCAGTTTTAATCAAAGCACCTATATCTATACTAGCGCTTTTAATAGTATTGGTAATACTATTCATTACATCTGGAGTGAAGTTTAGAGCATCACTTATTATTATTTCATTTATCAATATTTCCTTGGCAGCGTTTTTTCTACCAAAAGACAAGTCCATATTGTCTATGGCATCAAAAGCTGAATCACCCTCTCCACCAATAACATCTTTAAGCGTTGATGTTCCTTCTTTTGTTGATATCTGCTTGTCTAAAGACGGACCTCCAAAACCAGGTTGATCTTTAACCCATTGTTTTTTTACATTCTCTTTAGCTATCCATATAGCTCTATATGTACCAGTTAACCAACCAAACAAACTAACTTTCCCGTCTCCAACAGCATCGTAGTTAAACTCTCTTAAATAGTTACTTTTATTATTTTTTATTTTCTCAATTTGATCTACACCATCTTTAATTAATATTTCTTTTTTCTTTATTAACTCTTCTATCTCAGCTATTTTTTCAGTTGATTTTTTATTCAACCCGCCTGAATACATTCTCGCTAGCTCCTCTTTAACATTCCTAACAAACTCCCTCATTCTCTCTGGTTGAACACCTGAATCAGAAGCTCCTTGCATTATCAAACCATCGTGAGCTCTACCCTCTAATAAATGCAACATAGCTCCACCATAATCTGGCGAATTTTTAAACTCTTCATGATTAACGTATTTTGGTGTACCATCTTCATTTAATATAAATTGATCAAACTCTCTTTTTAAATCAGGATTACCACGTCTGTTTAAATCAACCGCGTGATCAAAAGACTTCATAGCCTCTCTTTCTTTAGTTTCCTTAGCTCCTTTAAACATTTCACCTTTAGCACCATGAGCCATCATCCTCGCTAAAGCTGGACTAACTATATTGTTCTTTAAGTTGTAATCAAAGTCTTTTATGAAATTTAAAACATCTTGAGTTTCATTAAACTCTATGTCTCTTTTAGTATAATTTTTACTCCACCTTCTAAAAAAGTCTTTAAACTTATTAGTTGTAGATTCATTTATTTGAACCTTACCGTCTCTCATCATTTCCGATAATATAGTAAAAGACTCTTCACCTTTCTGACTTTCTCTATACATTTTCATTCTAGCCTCATATTCAATCCTAGCATCACCCTTAAATGTCATCTTACCACTATCTATTATTTCTTGCATCTTTTTCCCCATAACCTTCCTCATCCTAGGATCACCCTTCATTGTCATCCGCATAGCAGCATGAAGAAACTCATGTGCACCAGTATTAAGTTTTCCGTCTGTTAAAGCTAAGTCTTTATTGACAACTACCCTCATGCTAACCAGATTTCTGTTCTTATCAAAAACAGGTATCATAACACCATAGTCGTTACCCTCAGCTAACAAAGACTTGGCTGTGCCCTCTTGTTTTTTAGCTTCAGCTAGTTTTTGTTGAGCATCTGATTTAGCTTCTTTGCTAGCATTTTTATCTTTTAAAACATCTCTTAAAGCCTCTATTTCAGCTTGCCTCTCCATTAAGTAATCATCAACTTGAGCTTTAGATTTGTCTCCAAGTTCCTTTGTATTTATATCAGTAAACTCATCTTGTCCAACTTCCTCTATTACTGTTTGCACGCCTCCTTGTTTGTTAGCTAGTTCAGTTTGCCTTTTCATGGTATCCATTTCTCTAGCGTAATTAGAGTTTATGACGTTAACTCCGTATTGAGATAGTATGTTTTGTTTTGTAACCTGTCTCATAGAGACCTTTTCGTTAAGCTTTTTTATTTGATCAAACTTTTCTTTATCAGACAGTTTGCTATCCAGCATAATCTCTTCAGCTCTCTTTCTAGCGTTGTAGTTTTGCTTTTCTATATTTACTAAAGCTTTTTTCTCGTGGTCTTTTAATAAACCAACTCTTTTTATATCTTGCTCTATTAAGTCATTAGCCTCTTTTGTTAAACCAACTATCTCCTCTTCTATAGCTAGTCTTTCTTTAGATTCTTTAGGGAGTTTGCTAGCTCTCTTAGATAGGTCTTCTATTTTTGATGTTATCTCCCCCGTTTTCTCGTTTGTATCCTTTGATCTAAATGGAGCGGACATAGCTCTACCCAAAGAAGGAACCTTCATGCCTTGAGAAATAAGCATACCACTTACAAAAGACTCTGCAACACCATCCCATACGTTAGCGTCTTCAACACCGGATAATACATCAGCAAAATTACTAGATACTTGAGCTACGGACTCTGAGAAGCCTTCTTCAAAAACATCTTTAGCACCAGCTTTAGCATTATTCCATGTGAATACATTTTGCTTCAAATGTCTTTCCCAACCAAGTTTAGCTGCCTTAGAGTTTTTTAATATACCTTTAAACTTGTTCATTTGCCCAAGCGTAATTTTCTCAGATAAAGCCTCTGTTGTACCAGTGAATAAAGCGTTTGTAAACATTGACCCCCAAGAGTGGTTGTTTCCATATAAACCACCCGTTCTTTCATACTCATCTTTAGCATCATTTAGTTGCCTCCATTTAGAACCAGTACTGCTAGCACCCATTATCCAAAGCGAATAACCACCAGTTGCCCACATAGTTGCTAGTATAGGTATTTGAGAAGCTATAACACCAGAACTCCACTCACCAATATCACTTAAAGAATTTATATCCTCAAATCTAGTTGGCTTCTCTATTCTATCATTAATTTTTTCTTGCTGCCAATTATCTAACCAATCATTCCACTCATCCCATTTTCTAGTCTTGTTCTCAGTGTTAACAGTTTTACTAGCCTTACTATAAGCTTCAACACCTGGATTGTCAATAGCTTTTAACACTTCTCTAGGCATAGATAAAAGCCAATCTCCAGCTTCAGCTATACCTTGACCAAGGTCTATAACAGCATTAGTAAACTGGCCAGCCATAACAGTTCCTTGTTGATAGTTTCTTTTCAAGGCACCTATAACGGTTTTCATATCACTATCTGTCAAGTTAGTGTTGTCTAGTTGTTTACCTATTTTATTAGCAAACTTTTCATATTGACCTCTCTTTTTTTGTAAGAAATTAAATCTATCTAATTTCTCTTGGTATGTAGCTCTAAATTGCTTCACCTCAGCGTTATAACCATCAACCCCTTCTTGTGTGGTTAAGTCATACTTGCTTTTTAATTCTTCTAGCTTCTTTGTTCCGTCACCTATTGAGTTTAACCAATCAGCATTACCACCTATCTCATTATATATATTTTCCAAATCACCATAAACAACATTAAACTCGTTGACTTTCTTAGTGTTCTGCTTACTCATAGCTTCTCTCTTGTCAACAGCTAGTTCAATTAATTCTTTCTGTGTATCAGATTTTACAAATGGGTTGTTGCTAAATTTTTCAATTTGTTCTTTAAGATTTTCCTCGAGATACTTGTTCATTTGATCTTGCTCGAAGAAGTTATCTACATATTCCTGCTCTTTATCCTTATCTACCTTTAAAGCGTTATATATGTTTTTATACTCTTTACTATTTAATATATCTATACCTTTCTTGGTTAACCCACCATCTTCATCATACATTCCATCTAACTTAACTCCAGTTTGTGTTTGATACTTTTTTAAAGCTTCTTCTTTCCTGTAACCCTCTTTACCATTGATAATTACGTCAAGGTTTGTTCTATTTTTTCTAAAATCTTTTTCAAGAGTTGTACCTTCTAATTTAGATTTTTTATCTGTATAATTTTTGTAAGCATCACTTAGTTTCCAATTAGCATAATTAGGATCTTTAATATCATAAGACATACTTTTATTTGCTGATTGAGCTGTTATAAACTTATCATACTCTTTTAATACAGCTGCATCAGAATGACCATCTAATCCCCAAGCTTCTCTAAGTTCATCTATTTGTTTTTGAGCTAAACTTTGATTAGGCTTTATTTCATTAACTTGATCTTGATTGACACTAACGTGTGATAAAAACGCCTCCAACTTATCACCTTGGTGATCAGCGTTTTTCTTCATCCAATCATTCATCTCTTTAGCTGCCCTTTCATGATTCGTTGTAGACATACCTATGTTGAATATCTTGGATTCACCATTTAAGGCTGTAACCTCTATCCTATCCATACCTATGGTTTTTTGTTCAAATGTAAAACCATACTCCATCCACTTGTCTCTAAGATCTTTTATAGCAAATTCTTCTGGCTGATGAGTTATATCAGTAGTTATCTCAGGCATTGGCCCAAAAGTCTTATTAAAGTCTTGTTGATTATTTAGTTGTGATTCCGATAAAATACTTTCCGATTTGAATTCCGTATCGTCGTACAGATTTTGTGCTACGGTGGGTTGCTCTGTGTTCGCACTCTTCACAGAGCTGTTTGACTTTCCCGTTAATGGGGTTGCATCTGGGAATTCTGATTCAAATTCCTCTATACTATTAATGTCGACAGATCTTTCTTCTCCATCGACATTGTATTTTTTTACTTCCTTTTCTTTAGGTTTTGCATCTGGAAATTCTTCCAAAAACTCATTTTCATTTTCTTCTTCGACAGTGTATAGTTCACCGTCTATATAATATTCTTTTGCCATACTGTATCGTTAGTTACCCGTTATTAATAATTAGTTTTATGCTTCGTCCTCGTCCTCGTCTTCGTCTTTGTCTTCGTTTTCGTTTTCTCTAATCTCTGTTATTTCCTCTTTTGTCTCTTGAGTTTTCTGTGATTGAGATTCATCTTGATTTTCGCTCCTTTGTGATTGAGGTATATAATTACCATTTTTATCAAATGCATTATTAACTACCTCGCTAGTAGTCTCTGTGTCTTCATCTTCAATAACAGAACCTCTTTTGTCTTTTAAACCCTTTTGGTGCTGGTTATGCAAGTATTGAACCATCCACTCTGACATTTCTTTTTTACCCAACTCTTCATTTGATATAACAGCTTGAGCTATATTCTCTATTTCATCATCACTCAACTCACCATCTAGGTTCAAGTCTCCCTGTAATATCATTTCTTCTGTTACACCTAGGTCAGCGTATGTTCTTCTACCCTCATTGAAACCACCTATAGCTTCTTTTAAATCACCATGAAAAGTTCTAAGTGGAATTATCTCATCGTATACTAGAGATTGATACTCTCCGCTAGCTAAAACAGACCCATTAACTATATCAGATGCTTTCTCAAAATCAAATTCACCAGGAGTTTCTTCTGGCAATGAGTTTTTAGCTTTATTATATATAGCACTTCTAGCGTCTTCAAGATTTTTCTTAGCTGTTGCATCAACCATTTTCACCATGCTATTAACCTGCTGTAGTGAGTTCCATTTTTGTGGATTAGATTTTATAAAGGTATTCATCTCATCAATCTTAGATTGCAGTTTACCCATTTCATCATAGTGATCTTGAGTATATAGTAAACCTTTATCATCTAAGTTTTCTAAGTTTTTTAGTTTAGCTTGAGCTTGGTTCAACTCTGTTCTTGCATTATTTATTGCAGTGTAGTCAGTCATCATAATGCCGAAGTCACCTTTGTTTTCACAATCATCAGTGCCGTCTGGGCATTTCTTTTTAGTTAAACGTTTTTTATCTTTTAGTATTTCTAAAACATCTTTACCTTGTTGTGTTCTCAAGAAACCCTCACTAAGATTCCCGTTTATGTAATCAGTGGACAAACCTAGTCTCCATTGAGCGTATTGATCTGATTGTTGCTTCATTTTTTGAAGCTGAGCCATTTCTTCTTCTTTTTGCCTAGAGTTACCATCTAGGTACTTTTGTTTACCTATACCAGCTTGATCTCTCATACCACCAATTTCACTAGTTGGTAGAGCTCCACCGCTGTCTATTATTCTTTGAGCACCAGAACCGACGTCCCATGATTTTAACTCATCAGCTATAGCCATTAAGCTTTGGTGTTGCTTGTGTATCCAACCTTGATATACTTGGTTACCGGCAGCATCGTAAGCTCCTCTAGCTAAAACTGGATCTGCTCCTTTTAATGGTGATGATTTTGACATATTAAATTATATTTTTAAATTCAACATCTAACTTAGAGTAGTCTACCATGTCATAACCGCTACTATGTTTAATGATTGCTTCTTTTGGAATTTCATCTGACATAACACCTTGATATATTCCTTTTCCTAACTTATCGTTAATATATTCAAATGTATACATCTTAATACCTCTTGGTGAACTACCTATATGCTTTATATTCTTCTTAAGTCTTCTGTCTGAGAAACCAGCTACAAGACTACCTATACCACTAATTGTTTTTCCTAGAGCATCAGTTTTTTCAGCACCGGCCTGAGCAGCTTGTTGTTGGTATGCTGCTGTTTCTTGTTGCGACATACCTAATACCGTAGCATGTCTATCTAACTCTCTAGCTTGAGATATTGATTCTCCCTCTGCAATTTTAGCATCAATACTAGCTTGACCTTGTCTGGCCATTTGATCAACCTCAGCCGCACCCTGCGCTTCTAGTTGCTGAAGGCTTCCAGCTTGTTGAGCTGCGGCCATTTGGTTTTGAGCTTCTTGTGCTCCTATAGAAGCTGAAGATTGTTGAGCTTGTAATTGACCTTGTTGAGCTAACGCTTGAACAGTTGATGCTATACCAGAACCGCCAGCTGAAGCAGCCATAGTGTCCATTATATTAGCTTGAGACTGTTGAAACTGTTGAGCTTCAAATTGAGCTTGCTGTTGATTAACTGTTAAGTCTTCCATTGTGTTTTCTAAACCAGCATATTGGTTTTTCATACCAGCAAATTGATTTTCTAAATTAGCATAAGGATTGGATAAGTCAGCCTCCATGTAGGCTTTTTTATCCAATGCCATTTGGTCTCTAGCAGCTTGCTCTTTAGCTTCCGCAGCTTTTTTTCTTTTACCAGCGCCAATAAGACCTATAGCACCTACTGCTGTAGACGCTAATGCTCCCCAAATTTTATTTGGAGAAGCTTTACCACCGGATTGTGTACTTGGAAAACTCATATTATATTATATTAAATTAAAATTATTCATCTTCTTTTTCAACTTCTTTTTCAACTTCTTTTTCAACTTCATTACTAGCCTCTTCTTGTTCTACTTCTTTCTCCACTTCTTTCTCTACGCTTTCAAATTCAGTTCCCTCAGTAACACCATCTTTTGTAATACCTAGGTGATTCTCAGAGTAAGTGTCAACGTATTTACTTTTCTCTTCGTCAGTCGCTTCACCACTTTGAATTCTTTTTTCTAAATAAGCTCTATCCTCAAAATTAGTAGAACCATCACCTAACCCTGGTTGATCACCTTTGAGAGCTCCTTCTGGCATACTAGTGTCATCAGGATTTATAGCCTCCATGTTAGACGACCACTCTTCAGGTGATTCATCAGCTTGTCTACTGTGATATGATTTACCGTCGAATTCAAATGTTTTATCACCACGTTCTCTAGCAGCTTGGAATGCATCTCCAAAGCTTGCACTTTCCTCTGGCTCACCCACAATCTCTTCTTCTATTTTGTTTTCTTCAACCGGATTAAAACTATCTTGAACAACCTCACCAGTATCGTTATCTGTAACAGTTGTACTACCATCTTCCTCGGTTGTTACCGTTGCATTTTGAACGTTCTTTTTTTGATTTTTTACTATTTCTGGAGTATCATCTATAATGTTTGTTTCCTCAGTAGTCTCGTTATAATCTAAAGTATTTGGGTCAAACGAGATTGTTCCATCTTCATTAAAGTTAGTAGTGGCATTTGGATCGTAATCTGGATTTAAACTTTCTTTTCTTCTCCAAGCTTTACTTTCAGGAGAGTAATTATGACTATTACCAACTAAGTTACCATGTCTATTAACAACGTGCCAATTTCCATATGGATCTTGAACCTGCGACATACCCTGTTTTCTTTGATGTGCTTGAAGTTGCGGTTTGCTTCTATCACGCTTTAAGTCACTATGAGAAGGATCCATAGCTAATCTATTTAAATAAGCTTCATGTTCTCTTTTCTGTTTTCTGCCTTTAGCTGTTAATTTACCTTTTTTATTTTTATCAAAATTAAATCTTCTATGACCATCTTTAATAAAGTCAGCTGGATTTTCTATATCATATTGATCTTGATTCCAATCCTGGTATAAAAGAGGATCATTCCAATCAGCGTCTTTAGGAGCCTCAGTTTGATTTCTCATATTATGAAACCGCATGTTTTTAGAATAATATGGATCGGAAGATGTTCCTTCTTTATAAAGCCCTTTTCTTTTTAGTTCATTAATTCTATCCGCGGTTACACTTTTGTTAGGAGAACTTTCGGCAGCTGATTTAGCTTTCACCTCATGATCACCACCCCAAGGGTCTTTAACACCCTTATTATATGGCGATGCACTACTCTTTGGTTTTGACGAACCCATCATTTTGAATCCGCTTGCTGCGTCTGATCTTAGTTTAAATTTTGACATTTTCTTAATTTTTATTATTTATACCATTGGTTCGTAATTAGGATTCTTCTCCCACTCACCACTAGCTTCGTTGAACCTAAGAGCTTTATTTCGTTTCTCGTGCTCCTTTTTAACTTTTGATGCTTTTTTATTATTTTTCTTTTGTTGCTTTGCGTTTTTCTTAGCCTGTTTAATTTGTTCCTTATATTCCGGAGTTAACTCTCTACCGTTTATATATTTCTTTTTTTCCATTTTTCCAGTTTCTGGATTAATAGTTTTTCTTGTAGAAACAACAGCCCCCTTACTATACTCTAGTTCACCAGTTTCAGAGTTGTAACTAACTCCACCTTTGTTTGTTTTTTTATGAACTTCCTTTTCTCTCTTTAAACCAAGCGGTCCGTCTTTTATTACCTTTTTAGAAATCAAATTACCTCCCCTACCTTCAACTAGTTTCATTGTTTTACCTTGATCATCTCCAGCTATAATTTCTCCCTCTACTTTATCCCTACCTGTTACAGTGTCCTGTATATTGTCAATCGCACCCTCTGTAAGACCATCTCCGTAATTCTGAAGTTTTTCTTTACCTCCCCATTTATCATCTCCACCTGTAGCCTCTGAAACACCAATTGAAGCTGCATCTGAATCCGTGACACCACCATAAGGTATAGCTATATCATCACCATATTGTTGATCTGTTCCCATAAAAACAACCTCACCAGTATCTGGGTCAGTGTGTGATGGTCTAACGTCGCTAAACTGGTCACTGCCATAAGGAACACCATAACCGGCTACTTGTCTTTCATTCATACTCTCCCTGGTATTGTATTTATCAATATAATAATCACTTTTGTTTTCAGGATCGTCAGATTCGTAGTAATCTCTTTGAATAACATTCCCTGTGTGGCCTCTTGTTCCACTAGTAAAATCGGACTCTTCAGGTATTGCTTCTGTCACTGGATCTAAATCGTCTGTGTAATCGCTTTTCACTATTTCACCGGTATTAGTATTATACTCATAACCACTACCCTTGAGATTTTCTCCAGGTTCAAATCCACCCATTGGGTCATCTGGATCAATAGACGGGTCGTCTGACGGTTGTGGAGATGGCTTTGGAGCTGGATCTGTTTTTGGAGTCTCTGTTTTTGGAGTCTCTGGTTTTGGAGTCTCTGTTTTCTCCGGTTTTGGAGTTTCTGTTTTCTCCGGTTTTGTATTTTCCTTCTCTTCTTTATACGGACTAGCTGAGCTACCCATCATTTTAAAACCACTACTATTACCAGACCTTAATTTAAAACCCATTGTATATTTCTTTAATTAATATTTACTTTTATATAGTTACATTTTTTGTTGATTATTTAGCTACTTTGTGTTATCTCAGCACCAACTGAAAATAACTCAGCTCTTTCTTTAGAATTATTTTCAAATTTCATTTCACTGTAGTACCCTAACATAGATGACTCATTAGCCTCTCTTCTCTTTCCAAAAAACAAAAAACTACCAACTGGTATTTCATCAATAAACACTGAAAAGATATCTAGTTTAACTGCTAAAATAGGATCATTGTCCGTTATATTATCACTTGGTGTTGCAAATGATATATTTGTTATAGCTGTTATTGCACCAACGTATTCTACTTCTCCAGTAGACAGCTCCCATGTTTCATCGTAACCAGCGTATTGCTGAACGGTATTAGTAATGTAAACTTGATCACCAACTTGTAGTGATTGATTTACTGGATAAGGTAAGTAAGTATATACAGTTTGTGCCATATTTTAATTATTAAGATATTGTAAAATGGTTAGATAAGTCCAAATCAAACGTCACGTGTTTTGACCCCAACTGTTCTATAACTACGTCAAACTTTACGTCTGCCTTAACGTCAGTAGCATCACCAGCTATGTTGTCATCTCTTACGATGTTTGATATGTTTATTAATGTTCCGCCATTAGTATTATAATCACTATTAGCCCAACTACTGTTTCCACCTGAGTTGTCAAAAACTATGTTACCAACAGGAAAAACACCAGCCCTATTAACTATAGTTAAACCATGACCTGTTATAACTAGATTGTAAGTTACTGAAAAATTTGTTTCACTAGCTTTAATAGCACCATTATTTGTGACTATGCGTTTTAAGATATAAGGCCTAGCAGATGTTATGGGTGTTCCATTTATGGTCATATTGTCTTTCCCCGCTGAAGTGGTTTTTATTCTAAATGTAATTATAGGTGATATAACTTGATTTATATCTTTCCTGTACCAACCATCCCACCCAAGGGGAGAGCGCTCCCATTGTTTTTTAATTCTACTTGATTCTAACTTACTAATTGATTTTGCTTTTATATTTATAGAATATCTAACGTTATCTGAACCATCTAATTTATTAAAATATTGAACAAATTCTTTTTTCCCACTAGAATCTATTTTGCCTCTATAAACCTTATCAACAACCACACCGTGACCGACTTTTTCACTATCTAGTAAGTCTTGTATTAAGTACTGAGCGTCTAATACTACCGACTCAGTGTAGTTTAAACGTTTATTGTTTTCATCTATATAGTCATTATATTTCATGATTACAAAATCAAAACTAGCCCCTGGCTCACCTGTTACAGTAAACTTTCTAACACCACCCTTGCTGTCAATATTGTTCTTATCGTATTTGACGTTGTATATATACTTGCCTGCGGTAGCAGGTCTTTTGCTTTCACCATTAACTTTTTTCCACGTTCTATTTGTAGTTGGTATAGAGTATTTTAACGTATTGTTTTTACCCTTAGAATTACCCTTAGCTGTATAGAAGATATCATAGACATGCTCAACACTTAAACCACGGGTATCGATATTTTTAGATTTTAATTTTAAATTTATATTACTACCCAACCCCCTTTCTATATTAGACACATCTGGTAAAGCTGAAGCATTTTTGTTTATATACCTGTACTCATCTTGGTCGGATGTTATTTTTAACTGTCCAACTAATGTTGGTTTTCCCTTAACAACTCTTCCTCGAAACCTAAAGTGTTTTTTCTCTTGGTCAGTACCAGCATCAGTGGTAGTAATGGTAGCATCCCTTCCAACTGGAATTATTTCTATAGTGTTTTTATTTTTTAAAGTATCTTTAGCCATGTTAAAACGTTATTTCTACATCGTAATCTACGCACTCTTGATTGTTGTCATTAGGCATAGCGCTTCCGTATATTTTTATTTTTATATCAGATGGTTGTGCTCCTGGAACATATCTACTAAATCCAGCTAAAACCATACCAACAGCGTTACCCTCGTAATCAGAAGCACAGTATGGTGCTGGAATTTTAGCTGTATCTTTACCATAAGGAAATGGATCGCCACCCTCGTCATTCTCCCACCAATCCCATGGGTATCTCCATTTATCAAAAGAGGTAGAAGAATAAACACCATCACCATCGATATCACCAAAACTGCCAGTCCAACTACTTACTGACCAATCACTCATAACACCGCCTGCTTGTACATTACTATTCATTAGCCATACGTTTGTGTCGGTAGAAAACATCTGGTTCGTGTTAAAGAAATATATTCCGGAGTTGTTAATGTGACTACCATATTGATAACTTCCCCACCCAGAGAATCCACTTGCGTTCCACACTGTTTCTGTTGGTGTTGATGATGGTAGTATCTGGTTTAAATTATTATAATTATACGATACCCAATCACCTCCATCATTCTTTACTTCTATTGCTGGTCCATAGTAGTTGTTAATATGTGAATATATAGAGACACCATACACCACGTTAGTTGTGTTGTTTACATAAGTTGTATATTCTCCAAAAAAGTTATTAATTAAATACTGTACATTATTTCCTTCAAAATTATCTAACCAAGACCAATAAGCATCCCCAGCTGTTGTGTTATTGCCTGCCACCCAAGTACTAGGATCCTCTATTACATTACCTCCAATTTCTGGTAGCATATACTGCGGACCATGTATCCACATTTGTTGTTTAAACATTGCTGGTGATGATGGCATAACTTCTCCAGCTGCAGGATCATATCCCCATCCATTATCAGGACTACTACCACCCGACCACAGTGGGATAACACTAGTGTGTGTAGTACCTTGATCTTGATCAATTCTATTACCAAATACACTTGGCTCAACCGAGTCGGTATTACCATATTGTTTCACGCTAAGGCAATTAGAATTAAGAGTGTAACCTGGTTTTGGAACTATCCAAACCCACGTTTCCCCAGATGTATCAGGCGGGTAAATATTTGACATCCCGTAGTCACTACCATTTGTACTCGCTATTGGTATATCAGCTGAAGCACCACTTGGTTTCTCAAAAGTAATCCTACGCCTCCATGAAGTATTAGTATCGTTATCTAAGTGAAAGTTATGTGTACCAGTATTATAAAATCCATAAGTGTCACCCCAAGAACCAACCCCGGGCATCCCCATCCACCACTTTCTTCCTGTAGCTGGAGCAAATACAATTGTACAGTTGCTATCTGCACCATTTGCCATTTCAATTTCAAAGTTAAATGACTGGGATTGTACCTCGTTACCATTATCTTCAATAGGTATTTCTAGTGCGTCACCATCTATATCTAAAACAATTGTAAACTCTGGTTGCCATGTAGCTGGAACTATAAAAGTATCAGTAAATATAACTTTAACAAAAACTCTACTAGTATAATTATTTCCTTGATAATCTTGAGATTCAAAAGTAACCTCATTATCACTAGAGTTTACAGCACTAAGACCACCGTCCCATCCACCTCTAAATATAGTAACTTCATCTATGTAGTCTGGAAATATATTTATTCCGTTTACAACTTGATCGTTCCATTTATAGCCTAAGATGCCCTGCATTTGGTTGTTTGTCCATATCGTGTTGCCATCAACTCCCTTTAACTTAAACATATCTGGCTCAACATACCATCCAGCATCTGGAATGAGTTCAAACATTAAGTACTGACCAGTTGTTAAACCCGTTACAGCTTCACCAACTATTCCCATTCCATTACCCCCTTCATCAGAGGGTAGTGTTTGCCCAGAGTTTGATTGTAATGTTGTTACTTGATTTATTGAATAATGTACACTTCCGCTCATAATTTAATTTATTAATCTGTTGGTTCGTCTATCATGTCCCCTGTTGCAGTGATGGTAACTGTATAATCGCAACAATCATCACAGGCTACTTCTGCTGCTGGATCATAATTGTTAGCGCTCTCATCCATACAACCTGTTATAATGTTTGGATCTATAGGTTCCTCTATTGATGTGCCTAGACCTTGCATGCTGAATTCTTTTATGTAGAAGCTTTCTTGATCTGGACTATACGATAAACTTGACCAATTTGGTCTAGGTGCTCCTTTTATATGAGAAAACCATTTCCCCTCCTTGTCTTTAAAATCTTCAGCTTCGCCAGAGTTTCTAAAAGCTCCCTCTAAGAAAGACCTATCTGTTCTTATTTCAGATGCTGTCCACCCATCTTTTTCATTTAAGTTATAATACTCATTATCCCCTTTCCCACTATATGTTATAAACCTATTCACCTTAGCTTGAGTACCCTCGTAGTTAACCGCTCTAAAATTCTTAACTACACTTGGCATGTCATTAAAGGTAACCCAAATTTCAGATTCTTTATAAAATTTGTCCAATACATCATTTGTCTGTTCCTCTATATTGTATGGTGGATAAAATGTATTTCTATTTTTTACTCTACCAGTAGTGTTGTCTGTAACATCTTCGTAGTGTCTATATGCACCAGCTATATAAGTGTTACCAACGTTGAAAAGATTTCTAGAAACAGCTGTTATATACTTACCTCCAACGCTTCCCCCTACTTGAGGTATAAAAGATTTAAAACTAACCCAGCCTTTACTTTCTTCACTAAAGGAAACTGTCTTAGCATCATTACTCTGTTTGTAGTTTAATGTTAAATTATACTCACCGTTAACAACATCAAAAGTACCTAGTAATTTATTTGTTTTAGGTAATTGATCTCTAAACCAAGATTTCATACCAACATTTGATATTGGTGTCAAACCATCCCTTGATAGTCTCATTACGGCACCTCTCTGCATGTCAGTGAAGTATAATCTATATTGATCCCAAGATAAAGATTCTGGATTTTTAGAAATACCATAGTCACCAGCAAACGGCACAGCTGTACCAAGAACTCTATTAGAAGCTAATAACTGAGGGTTTCCATCAGCGTTGTACAGCGCGTCTTTATTTGTTGTGACTTTTAAAACTTTATCTTCAGTTAAAACAACCATATCAGTATCTCTAGTTTTTAAAGCTTGTATACTACCGTAAGATGGATTAATATCTTTGGTTATTTTTTCAGCCATGTTAAACTCATTAAGTTTATTTGTGCCTGATGTTGAATTGTATATACCCGAGTATATCATACCACTACCTCTTCTTTCTCTACCGTAGTCTAATAGTACAGATGAAACCTTTACTCCGTTATCTACTTGATTAGCATTGAAGTCATCTCTTATTCTATCTGACTCAACCCCGTTTCCGTAAGACCAACAATTATGCCAGCTTAATTCAACTGGATATTTCCAAACATCTGAGTCTATTTTAAAGAACCCAGTTTGTGTATCAGTTTCTCTAAATAAAGCTTCTTTTGTTTGAGTTAACCCAACAAAGTTTCCATCCATCCAAGCGCCTTGACCTAAATCGGCAGCTTGATTCCAAACTAAATCTTCCCCATCCTTGTTCATAGGCTGCATGTGAGAAACAATCTTAGCCATAGTAACCGTTCCGTCGGGATGTGTAAACGTGAAAAACGTATCTTCTTCTAAACTTATGAGACCATACGGAACATCAAAGCCACCGTCATACGTACCAAATTGAAGAAAACCATCGGTAACGTCTTCAAGATTTGTTAAGTTTGGTGGTATTAACTGGGTAGCCCCTAATCCAACAATAGAGTTAGTTTTAGTGTAGCCAAGGTATTTTACGTATAATCCTTTAGCGTCAGGCGTAGCATCACTTTCTCCAACAACAAGTTGAGGTAGCCCATTAGTTATTGTACCTGCTGATGTTTGGTCGTAACTGTAATTATAACCCCCGTTTTCAAATCTTCTAAGTCTAACCCTAGAGTTATAAGGAGCAAAATTAGCCGTGTTCTCACTAGTTAGTTTATTTGGAATAGCATTTGAAGCTTCGTAGTAGATATCTAAACCAACGTCTTCTTTTGGTTCAGTTTCCCATATCGCTGGATCTCTTGTTGGTATAACAACCTCACCTCCAGATGTAGCCTCTGATAATATAGCTATTCTCATAGCTTCTCTACCATCATGACAAACAAGACCTCTTGGATCCCATATTGTAGTGTCAACACCTAAATCACCTGTTCCAGTATCTGAATTAGCTAATCCACCTCCTTGCGTATCAAATCTTCTAAACTCAACTCTATAGCCAACTCTATGACAAGAACCTTCGTCTCCAAGAGGATTAGCTGATCCAAGAACGTTATTTACACCCATCATGAAATTGCAAGCACTACAACCATTACCTATTGTAATAAAACTATTTATACCATCTTCCCAACTCTCACCTGTGGCTGAAGATGGCGTTTCATAACCATTAGCATGGATAGGGTTTATATTCATGAACGACGCAACCAAACCACCACCTGGGGTTGCTGATGATATTGTGCCACCCCCTACTGCCCAACCTAATTGACCGTGATTTCTACTATTATAAGGCATCAACCCATCATTAGTTGCTTTACCAATTATCATGTATATAGTGTTTGTCGGATCTTTTAAAAACTTAAACAAAGTTCCATAAGAGGTCATAGCTTGTTTAAATCTATACTCATCAGACTCAACCTCCCCAGGCCAATCCGTACCCTGCATAGCAAAACATAATCTTCCAAGCTGGGAGCCAGTGGGGTTGAAAATATTACCATCACTACCAGTACTACTTATAACACCAGGGTCGAATCCAGTAGGTTTCCAATAAGATATGCTTGATCCATCGTTATTGAGTTGTGTGTTTCTACTCCTCATTCCATCAATCCAAATCTTAGTACCTGTTCCACCTTGACTACCACTGTTTGATTGTGCGAATCTCATAAACCACTCCCACCACCTATGTGTTTCGACTGTTCTATTATAAATTAAAGAACCCATATCATCTTCTCCATAACCAGAAGTAGGAGGACCCTCGGTAGACCAACAACCAAGTGCCATAAACTCAGCATCATAAGGATGGCAACCCTTTGATGAAGAATTACCACATCTAGTACTACTGTTTGATCCAGGAAACATACTATTAACTGCCGCGTTTTCACCAACAAGTCCGCCAGCTTGTGTATTAGTTATATTTTGTTCACCTATATTTGTACCCCCTCCACCATTAGAGTTGTCAACATTTGTTGGTATAAACTCCGTTGAACCATCTGACCACGTAAATTCTTCTTCAAACCCATATAAAGCTTCTATATCATCATCACCATCTCCAAAGTTAAGCGGATTTGTAGTACTTCCAGCTACACCGGCTTGATTCATCCATTTATAATTTCTTCTAGGCATAGGATCAACCGTTGGATTACTAGGGTCAGAACCTACACCAGCGTATTGAGATTCCATATCAGATGGATTATACTCTGCGTTGTCAACATAAGCAACAGCAAAAGAATCTGCTATATTGTATTCTGTTTGTATACCAGTTAAATTTAGAACAGTAGTCATAAGCATGTCGTCTTTTTCTAACTTAACAAAGAACTTACCGTCAAACTCTGGTTTGTTACTAACAGCCATTTCTCTAAACTCTATCATGTAGGTTATATCTGGCAGTGGGTTCGTACCAACAGCGTTAACTAATAGATCAAACATATCAGCACTATCTTCAAATGGTTTATCCCATCTTATTCCAGCTAGTCCATCATCTTCGCAATCAGCATCATCATCATCACATTCTATTACGTTAAAATATGTTAATGTTCTCCACGTGTTACCAGCAACCATCTGACTACCACTAGTAGCTTTCCATCTAAACTCTAGCTCAGAATCATTACCAACCATACTGTATGAATCTAAAAATCCATTCCAAGCAAATGGAGCAACTCTCATTTCTGTTGCACTCATTAATTCTATAGGGGAAGTACCTATTGGGTTCATCGAATCACCAAACATATCTTGAGCATGTTCCCATTGTGGAAAGTCTAGTGGACCTGAACCCGAGTTAGTGGCAGACATTGTCCCTAGATCGATAGTACCCATACTTTTACTCTTTCTTTTAATAAAATCAGGAGCTTCGTTTTCTATTGCTATAACTTTATATCTAGCTTTTTCAGTAACAGCCTCATCTTGACCATGTTTATTTTTTAGTATTAAATAAGTATCTTCATCTATTTTATTTCTATCAGCTGAAGCAAAAGATATCCAAACGTTACCATCTTCAGCGTCGTACCATCTATCCATTACAACATTGTAATACTCATTAGATGTTTCTTTTATATAGTATTTAACGTAACTAATCCAATCATCCGGTATACCCTCATTAGTCTCTCCCCACAACTGTTTTAATTCAACAGTGTTTGACATTGCGGAAAAGGTTTTAGGAACTCTAAAGCTATTAGGTATGTGTTCCCATCTGTCTGAACCTGGATATATTTCGTTTAAGTAACCTGGTGAAAAAACAGGTGTCTCTCTACCGTACTTATCACCATAAACTATACCAACTTGATAATCCCTTATGGTCTTCATAGACTTTAACGGTTTGCTAGAAGTTGGAGTTGTGTAGTTTTTTAAATTTTGTATTAGTCCAGGTTTGTTTATTATTTCATAACCTTGTACATAGTTACTGTAAACAAGTCTATTAGCAGCAATTTCTTGTGCTAGTGCTGATCTAGGTACATTATCCCAAGCTCTCAAGTTTTGATTGTTAGCTACTGTTTTATATATCATCTCTGATGTTATATTCATTCGACCAAAACTAGTTTTTGTGTCGTCTAACTCGTTGTTTATAACATAGCGATCCCATTCTGGATCTCTACCTTTTGTTATTGTTTTAACTATATATACGTTGGGGGATTCGGTGTTTTTATACAACAGGTCAACCGCCACCATGTCAGAACTTCTAATTCTTTGGTGCGGTATAAAGTCTTCTATTGTTAAGCTCCTAACAGTGTTGGACATACCTTTATTATAACCATTTTTATGATCAAAAAGAAAAGGACCTGGTAAAAAAGCTATTTCAGACCAAGGTCCAAAATTAGAATACTCACCATCAACATATCTATATCTAGTACTAAACCTACCAAACTTCAATTCAAATAAAGGGTCTCTTTCCTCTAGTGTTATAGTCCAATCTCCTTGTCCATCGATAGTTGGCTCACCTGTAGCCTCATCTATATCTATAGGAGTCAACTCTTGATTTATGGTCAATAAACGTATAGTTAAAACTTTGTAGCCACTTTCTTCGACAGCTGTAGTGTTTGGGTCGTCGTCTGTCCAGTTAATATCATCTATAACAGCTGTTATCCAACTGTTACTAGAATCCCAAGTTTGTTCGGTAAATGTTATTATATCATTAACTTGATAATCAACAAGATTAAATAATTCTGGATCATTATCACCAGTTCCAGCTAGATCAGCCGTAAAAGGTATAGTTAAAACAGAACCTAAAGCTATATTAGCTAACTCTTCTTGACCAGGATTATTCCATGAGCCAAAATCAGCAGTAAAAGTATTAACCACTGTTGTACCCTCTCTATCGCTAACCTTCATATGAACAGTTGGCGCCATCGTGGGTGCTTTTCTAATAACTGTTACGTGTTCTGGTTTCATGTTATTGTCGACAGATGGAGACAGTGGTTGCTCGGGAACACCTATTGATGTTGTTGATGGATCAACGTAGTCTATTAATAAACTACTATCGTTTGGATCTTTTAATTTAATCTGAGTGTGCTTTATCCACTTTGATGCACCTATGTTAGCTTCTGATCCAGCCTTACATCTTGTTATATTTATTTTTTTAGGTTCTCCGATATACGGGTCGATAGCGGTTGGATTTTGATTGTCTGTCCAGAATAGTAGATCATCAACAATATTTATACCTGTTATGGTTTTTGATATATCGCCCGTGGAGCTAGGGAAGTTTAAAACCCTAGGTGCACGCAGAGTTACATACCTAACGTCATTCCAGTTTAAACTATTTATCTCGTTATGAAAAGTAACTTTATCTCCATCAACCGCATAAACTTCTGGAGCACCTGATCCATCTGCATTACTTATTATTACTTGACTACTAATGTTGTAAGCATTAAATATCATTCCTGGTTTAAAATACTTACCCATTCCTGAGCTAAACGTTGCAGATACCCAACCCTGAGGACTTGGCAGGGAATTAGCTGCCACAAGATCTGTTTTAGGTAGTATTGCACCATAATAATCCACAACCACTGGAGTTATGGATTCTGAAACCTCAATTTGAGCTTGAGTTATATGTTCGGTTTTATACTCAACTATAGTGTCTACAAATATTTTTGTGGCTAGCAGTGGGTCACTTAAAACACCCATTAGTGTTGCTGCCGCGTAATCTTGTAGTTGTGAAACCACAGTTTGCATATCTGGTGACGCTATAAAATGATATATACTATTATCTTTCTCATTAACACATTGCCCCACAAATCTACTTTGAACATTAAAATCTCCACCATAATCTTTTTCATAGTGAATTTTATCACTATTAACTATTTTAACATTACCCTTTATGTTTTGAACAGCACCCGCATTACCAGTCCCACCATCAGTAGCCGATGATGAACTATCAGAACCAGTGGTTCTGACCTGTATATTCATTGCGTCTCTGTACTGACCGTCAGGTAGAATTCTCTCATCGAGATCTTTATTCATTTTTCCACCCGAAAAATCTTTTTTAATCTGCGGCATAATATTATTTTATTTGTTTACTCATTCCTTTTAAGATTTGAGTGAATTCTTCCATTTTAATATTAGATAGTCTAATTTTTGCTTTTCTTGTTTCAGCTATTTTTTCAGCTCTAAATCTCATTAGTACTCCATCTGGAATACCAGTTCTACAACCCAACAAGCCGTATGCTATCCATTTATAAACTGCTTCCTCACAAAATTTATGTACAACCATCTCTTCATCTGTACCTAGTCCATCGCTGATGTATTTTAAAATAATACCAGAACCAGATAGATCAGAGCTAAAGTGTATGAAACCCCTCTGATTATCTATAAAGAAAGAACCATGTTGATGAGCAAATTGAGGATCTAAACCATATCTTCTACCTCTATAATCAACTTGTACATCATCTCCGTCACTACTATTAGTATTAGATTCTTGGTTGTTAAAACTTGACAATAGATCACTGTCACCACCATCAGTTAAACTACCATCACTATCATACAAGTAATCTCCATTTGCATTTTGGCTAACACTAAATGGGTTGGAAGTTTTTCCTGTTGGGTATATATTTTCTTCAACACCACTATTACCAACTTTAACTAATTTAACGTAATTAACATAATCATGAGGTAGTGATATCTTTAAAGTATTAGGAACTTGTATTTCTTGAGCTTTGATCGATCTAAATACATCGTATGATAATTCTTGCATCGCTCTCATTGCAAAAAACTGTATATCAGTTCTATTAACCTTTGTTAGTATCTTTCCTTCACCTATGTATATAGTTGAAAAAGCATTTATAATACTATCTAATGTTACAAATTGGTAGTTACCAAAATCGCTTCCATTATAATAATCTTGATGTGTTTGGTTATCTAGTAATCCCATATTTAATCGTTTTGAGTTTGATTAGTTGCAGCTTCCATTCCTCCACCAGCTTGAACTACCTCTGGTTTATTAATAATCACACCACACAACTGGAGAACCTTAGCTACCAAAACTTCTTCTTCCGCTGCATGTAATTCAAAATTAGTACTAGTGGTAGAGTTATATAAAGCTGTTCCGCTTGCTATAATATAACCCCACTTAGGTTTTAAGGGTTCTCTATAATAGAATATGTCTATAACTAATTGCAATTGAGAATCAGCGTGATCCGGATAAAACATCCACGTATTATCGCGATGTCTATTCCACACTCTTCTATTAATCGTTGGTTTTGTTAATGGGTGATTTAATATACTAAATATCTCATCAGTTGACATCTCTTGTACTTCAGCTAAATTAGATTTATCTATAATCTTATGTACTCTATACATATCTTGAGGTAAGCTAGATGGATTCATGGATAGCGTTCCGGTAACAGCTGGAACTATTGTTGCACTTGTTATTCTTTTGAATATACTTAGTTTCTCCTGTAACAACTCTAATTCATCACCAGCTTGCACATAAGTTTTTGGTTTCATTTCAGCTGTTTTAAAGTTGTGAAAGTAACCATCAAATATTTCTTTTTGAGCTCTATCTGCCATCAAGTTGAACTCTTGAGGAGTTATATACCCTCTTTGCTCTTTACTAGTTAGAGCTAACACCTTTTGATATACTGAATCTACGCTTACCATTATTATTTGTTTTTATATGGGAATTGCTTGTTTAACCAATCTTTACGCTTGTTACAACCACAGTCTTTTTTTAAACCTACAGCACCCATTGATATTTCCATTAATGATTTTAAACCAGTGGCTGTTGTAATTTTTTCCACTGTATCTCCTAAACCTTTTGACTTTTCCATATTATAATATATTTTACTATATTATAGTTACATAATAACGAGAAAGGTTAGCATCTAAATAAAAATAGCCACTCCTTTCGGGTGGCTATCTTCGTTAGTTAAAAGAAGGTTAATTCATTCTTTTTTCAATATTTTTATAAACGTCCATACCTTCATCTGTTTTAAACCAGGCAGCAAGCGCTGAATATGGGTGTTCGTCAAATGGAACTGTCATTAACTTCCTGTCATTAGATGTCCATATAAAATATCTTTGATCGCTAGATAGTCTAATGATATTAGCCTCAGCAGCTTTTATACCAAAGTTTCTAAGCATAACATTATCGTCTACAGTTAATTCTAAGAATAACTTAGGATTATCCCTAGCAAATAATAGTAAATCTCTTTTAAGTTCCTTAGAACTTAAGTTAGATACCTCAGATCCCTTTTCTGCTCGCAACACAGCCTCTGCCATATCAACATCCATTTCTTTAGCTATCTTTAGAGCTTCAACTTCAAACTCTAACCAATCTAATTGATTTTGAGCTATCTCCACTGGTTTGTACTCATAGTACAAACTATCTCTATGGGGGTGATACAGTGAAAGTAATTTCTGTAATGTTGTTTTCGACTTAGGAACATATAAAGTACCATTTTGAAAAACGATATGCTCTAATCTTTGATCACCTTTCATTTCATCAACGAAAGGAGTTTTTTGATTTTGACAGTATTTTAACTCTCTTTCATATCCCTTTTCTTCATCAAACCAATATACGTTAGATGATCGCACAGAGTATGTTAAAGGTTTCTTTCTACCTTTTAAATAGTATACTCTATCTTTGATTTCCCAACTAGGTTTTTTAGGTTCAACCTTAACTTTAGGTATTATTTTTTTCGGTTCTTCTAATATAACCGTTTCTTTTGTTTCTTTTTTCTTTGCCATAATATAATATAATAAAAATTAGTAAAAATATAAGGGCGATACTAGACCGCCCTTATAAGTAAAAAGCATCTTACTTCATTAACATAAAGTTGTTCGCACCTTGTGTGATCAAACATCTTTCTGATAAAAAGTGAATTTGCATTGCATCAAGCGCCGATGTAGCAGCACCAACAGAACCAGTAGTCCAAGTTTTCATTTTTCTATTGTCTGTAGGAGAAGCTTTATATCTAACGTGTAAGAATGGTCGTTTTAGGTTTTTACCTAACGATTGATCGTACACAGTAGAAGTACCAGCAGGAATCATAACACCTCTGATTGCAGCTCCAGCCGCAGCAGCAGTATTAATACCTCCTCTTGTAGCTTTGTCATTCAAGTATCTAAAGTCAGATTTGTAGAAGTCATAAGAACCTCTTCTGAATCCTGAGAAACCTAAATTTAACGCCATGTCTTCGTCGTTGTCGAATACTCCATAAGAAGTACCTCCAGCTCCGTAAGAATTCATTGAAGCTAACATATCATCCATTGCTAAACTAACATCTCTGTTAACAAACATCATGTATTCTTCAATAGCACCTTGTTTGTCAAATTCTTTTAGTATAGCATCGAACTCAGCTAAATCAGTTGCAGCGTTAATACCAGATACACCAGTAGTAACATTACCTCTTTCTTCAATAGCAGCGAATAAACCTTCAGTTCCAACAGCACCACCTTCTTGACCTATTTGAGCGTCAACAGTAGTACCAGTACCATCATAAGCTGTTTTCTCTGATTCAAGCATTGCCATTTCTAAATAATCATTAAATCTAGCTCTTGTATCAGCTTCAGCTTTTAGATACCAGTAGTAACCATTTTGTCCAGCTTCACCAGTAACTTCAACCCATCCAATTCTACCAGTATCAGATCCAGATATTTCGTAGTAATCTTTCATGATAATTGGTTTATTAGAAAACGTTTTGAAGTCAGGTTCGTTAGCTCCACGTGAATCGTTGTTACTGAATGTACCATCAGCATCATCATATCTAGTAGCTTTACCGTACTCAGAACCATAAACTAATATAGTTGTTGATTCATTAGCTTGAGTAGTAGCATCGTCAGTTAACGTACCACTGTAAGGTACTACTTGAATAACTGAGGAAGCCTCTACAACAGTAACCATAGCTCTAATAACTTGAGTAGCGTTAGCGATAATTATTGTATCATTAACTCTAATACCGTGATGGTGGATTCCAGCAGTTTGAGCAGTATGTATACCACTAGCATTAAACTTAGCTTTATCAATATCACCTTGTATTACTATTTTACCAGATGCCACTTTACATATGTATGATAAGTGTAGTCTACCTTGTTCTGACCAAATTACTTGATCTGAAGTCATAGCCTCTTCCGCTCCAACTTTTTCCAAGAAACCTGAGATCGTTCGTTGACCGAAAACTTCAGCTTCCTTTTCCATTAAGTCAGGCAGGTATTGTTGAGCCCAACCACTTGTAGTTGTACTCGTAAAATCGATATAGTTTGATTGTAATGCTTGCTGTCTTTGAGCAGGCACACTATTCAGACTATCTCCGGGATTAATTGCCATAATATATTTTTTTTAAATTGTTATTTTTTCTTGTTAATTTTAAATTTGAAATCCTTAGATGAATCACCAAGAGCTCTAACCTTTAATCCAGAAGTGACACTGTCACCATGAGTTTGTCTAGGGTCTAAACTTATGTTTTTATCTGCAGCAATAGTATCTTTTATAGCATCAGCTTTTCCTTGTTCGTAAAAATGCTTAGCAATCGCGTCAGCATTCATAGCTGTAAATAAAGATTTATGATAACCGCCAGCGTTATTTACTGTATCAGTCTTTTCGTCAACAAACTTGTTTACGAAATTTCTAATATCACTTTGGGTTGTCTTAACTTTATCTACATCTTTAACGTTGAACCTGAATTTTTTGTCTCCAACTTGATAATCAAAACCTTTGAAATCATCATTAAAAACGTTGTCAGTTTCATTTAGGAAATGTTTTTTACTACTATCCTCTATTTGCTGTCTTTCTGCAGACTCCTTGTTGTGTCTATTAAAAAATTCAATAGCTTTCTTTTGTTCTTCTGTCAAACTAGTTCCAGCTTTGATCTCTTCATAGTATTTAGACTTTTGCCCGTCTAAGTAGGTTCTAGCCTCAGCAACTTGCTCTTTCAAGGCTATTTTCTTTCTTTTTATATCTTTTGCATCGTCAGTGTCCTCATCATAACTAAACCTCTCTTCTAATACAAAGTTTCTTTCCTCTGGTGTCAAATGTGATTTAGTAGATCTGTAATACTCGTCTAGCACCTCAGAATCATCTAGTTTAGATACGTCTCTATTTAATTTAACGTAGTCGTTTAGATTGCCACCTGTTTCGTTCATGAACTCAGCTACTTTTTGTAACTTTTCTGGTAATTTATATGGAGGTTCAGGACTATCAGTAGGTACTTTTGGAACATTAATTTTCTCTGGTTCGTTAGTAACTTCCTGTATAATAGGTGTATCTTCTTCTACAGTCTCTTCTTTAACCTCTTCTTTTGGATCTGGATTAATCACAACCACATCTTCTTCAGTAGGCTTACTGTCAACATCCTCGTTGCTTAACGGTGGTTTAGACATGTCAACTTTAACAACATTATCTTTAAGTTCCTTAGCTTTCTTTCTAAGATCAACGCTTGTCATCTCTGGTTTTTTAGGTTCCTCAACCTTAGTCTCTTCGACTTTGTTTTCTTTTTCTTCTGCCATAATAAAATTTTATAAAATATTAAATATTAAGCACCGAATCTTTCGATACCAGCGCTTCCTGTAACTATATCATTACCTGATGATTCAAACTTTTTAACGGATTTAGCTGAATTTCTCTCTCTTTCTATCTTCCTTTGGTTCTTCATTTTTCTATCTTCCCTTCTATCTTTTCTATCTTCTCTCATTGATTCCATTGAGTTTGAGTTCTCAGTATCATGCATTTTTAATTGTGAATTTAAACTAAATTCGAAGGCCATTAAATCTTTCTTAACCTTAGCCTCTTCTTGTAAATATGCTATTTTCATAGCATTTTTTGTTTGTTCTAAACCAGCTTCAGCTTCAACCTTAGCTTGAGTTTTAGCAGCTTCTGCTTGAGCAGCAGCAGCTTGTTGTTGAGCATTCGCTTGAGCTTGGGCCTGCATTTGCTGTTGAGCCATAGCTTGATCTCTTTCTTGTTTCTGCTTTCTCTTTATCTTTAACATTTGATTAGCTAACTTTATATTCCTAATGTTACGCACGTCAATAGCATCACTTAACTCTATTAGTTTTTGACCTAAAGCAACTTGTATGTTATTTTCTAAAATAGCCTGTTCTTCCTCATCTGGCATTAATTCTATAAATATACCAAAGTCATATAGATGTAATTCTTTTATTTCATCGAGAGTGGCAACATTATGAGAACCTATAGCTTGAATAAAAGCATTTTTAGTCGGAGAATACTCTATTATGTCAGCTATTCTAAGAGATAAATCCTCTGCTGCTTCAGATGTTAAAAATAACATTGATTGTAATAAATGTCTTGTTGCTGTATTTGAATTAGCTGCAGCCATTTTCTGAACTCCAACCAAGGCGTTTGGATCTGGAGAAGCTGCATCTCTAGCTTCGTTAAGTCCAGTCACATCTCTTATCATTTGTAAGTAATAATTGTAAGCACCTATTAAGCTCTGTATCTTGTTTCCACCACCGGCATTTTGTATTTGTTGAATTGGTACTTTTGCTGGATTCTGTTCGCCATCAGCTGTGTAGCTTCTACCTAAAACACTACCTGTTTGAAAAAACATGTTTAGCGCTTCCTGTGGATTGTAGTTTGTTCCATTACCAAGATCTATTTCAGCTAAGCCATCTACATCTAAGAACACTCCATCAGGAACCATTCTTGCCATCACTTGTTGTAGCTTTAAATGAGTAAGTTGAATCATATCAGCAAAACCTGTTATTCTACCGACTAAAGATTCTATTCTACCCTCGTACATTCTTGGTGCAACTATTTGGTAGTTCATTTTAACTTTAGCAAAGTCAGATCTAGTTCTCATCATATTAGGAGCCATTCTCCATCTTAATAGCTTTTGACTTCCTAAAACAAAAACCCCCTCAAACAAAGCTTCCACAACTCTTTCTACCTTTTCAAAATCTCCTTGCTTGTCCTTAGGTGGGTTAAAATTACCATCCTTTTTTATAATCTTTTCTCCACCACTAGATGTTTTCTTTAGTTTATATATATTATTAGAATGTGTTTTATAATTAAAGTAAAGCACTTGGACCTGGTTCTTATCTCTATGTGGTGTATTTGTTACTGGATCGTAACTATAGTCTGTTATTTCTTTTATTTGACTTTCTGTTAAATCTGGAAATTGCTTAACTAACTCGTTTATTGGGATTTCCTTTACTTCGCCAACATAATATATATCATCAAAATACGGGGATTCGGTATGAGACCAAACTAAGTTAGCTGGATCGACATATTCAACTTGAGCTCCCTCGCTAAAATCAAAAGTTGTCTTAGTTGCACCAATTCCTAAAACACATAAATCTTGTAAAGTCCTTCTTCTAATAAGATCATAATCACTACCCTCTAATAATACGTTTATAGCTTGTTCCTCCGCTAATTCAATTGCTTGTTTATACGTTAACTGCATATGAAGTGATAGTTCCTCCTGAGTCTCTGGTAACATATCCATGTCACTTTCTTGTAAGTTGAAGTTAAATAGTTCTTGAACCATGTCATTATAGCTACGAGCCTCCATATCTCGTTGTATCTTACTCATGTATTCTGTTCTCTTTGCTATACCGAAAGGATCTTGCGAATAACAGTTTATTTCATATGATCTATTAGCCATACCATTTACAACAATGTCTACAAACTTAGGAATAATAGGCACGGGTTTCCAATCTAAGTTGAGATATGACAAATCACCATTAATTGATAATTCATTTTTGTATTTTTCTATAGACTGCTCCCCTCTAGCGTATAATCTTAATGTTCTAAATTCATTTAAATTTCCATTAAATTTATTTGTGTTGTCAGAAAACCATTCATGCTTTATGGCTTTAGCTACTTTTTCACCGTACTCTTGACTTAGTTTTTCTAAATCAGTAACAGCTTGAGATGGGAAATTTACGTAAGTCTCTCTCATATTTCTTGTTTTATTATTTTAGAGGAAAATCCTTTATTGTTGTATTTTGATATATTTATATTAACTGGTGTTTCTTCTCGCTTAGGAGTTGGTCTATACAAATGCCTGTTACAAGCCATGACAGCTAATCCAGAACTTATTGAAGCATCATGCTTTGTTCTTTTTGTTATATCAAATCTAGACCAGTCATTTAATGTATCGTTAAAATACATTGTACCATACGTACCATCTCCTGTTAAACCAACATGATCATTGATATACATTTCAATTGCCGCGGCGTGAGCTTGTTTTATATCTTCACTTGAGTTGGGTATTCCGCCTACTTCTTTCTCTGCTACTGATAATTTATTCCAAATTTTATCAGGCCTGTTCATACTAAACCCTCTGTAACCTCTTCTTCTTAGATAATATAAGAGTCTAGGTTTATTGTTCTCTGCGAGTAGTGGCATTCCGTAAAATACTAGTGCCATCAATACGTCTTCAAAAAATATATCAGCTGTTTGTGGTCTAGCTATATATTCTAAAAAGAATGTGTTAGCTGGTGCATCTTCCATAGAGAACTTAGTTAATCCATGTAAAGCTCCTTTCGATCCAGTACCATCTACCGTTCCTGATATATCATACGAGTCACAACCAAAAGCTCCCATGTGTTCGTTGCCAGGATGCTTTTTACCGTTTTTAATAATAACATTATTTTGTAATTGCAAACTAGGTACCCAACTAACATTGAATCTACCATTGGGATCTGGATTAAAAATAACTCTTGTATCCTTAACCCCACTAACCCACTGAAAGTTACCTTTACTTAATACGGATGAATCCCTATTGCCCTCATTAAAATCTATTTGTTCATATATTTTAACAAGATTAAATAAGCTATTATTTGTCTCGTCTCTAAAAGCATGTTCTTCTGTTCTAGGAAATTGACGATAAAATTCATTTAAAGCATCTTGATCGTCTTTTAGTCCTTCAGCTTCATTGTCCCAGTGGTCTATAACACCATAGTCTATCTCTATTCCATGGGGATCGAACTTGGGTTCTTCAGGAGTATTAAACACGGGTTGTCCATATTTGTCAATAAATCCCTCGTAGTTCCATTCCATAGGGATAAACAAAGAATATAATCCTGACTTAGTCTGTCCATTGCGATTTCGTTTTGTAACATCTGAGCTATTGTATAAATTTTTAAAATTATCACCACCTTTGTCAAGAGCATTACTTGTTGATCCCATCATGCACTTACCTATAATCCTACTACCTAATCGTAGACAAGTTTTTGTAACTCTCCAGTTATTTTTTATATTATCAGGTCTCTCCCATTTACCACTTTCATCATGAACTAGTAAAGAAAGTTTTTCACCATCATAACTATTATCACCTGTATTTTTCCAATCTATAGTAGTATCTAGTCCCTCCATGTCATCTTGCTCCTCGTGTTCCCTCATTTTTCTACGAGTAAACTTCTTAGCAGGAACCCTATACGCTAACTCTGATTTTGGACGATCCATACCATCTTGTATTGGTTTAAAGAAGAACGGATAATTTAAACTAATAGGTACCACTTTATCAGTAAACATCTTTTTTGCGTCACTACCAGTTTTAGATAGTATACCAAATCTACTATCACTAGCTAATGTTGCTTGATTAACTGTTTCAGCTGAACTCATAAAAGAAAAACCAGAACGTCTATTTTTTAAGTAACACATTCCGTAACTTCTTTTATCTGCTTTGCAAGCCTCCCAAAATATAAAGAACAACCTATTTGCTTCTCTATAGTCTGGAGCGCCAACATCAATCTTACTCCACTGTAGATACATATAATGTGTACCTGTTATATAGGTTGGCTTACCATTGTTCATAAACCAAAAACCATCATCTCTTCTTTTGAATTCATCATCTATATACCCATAATGTTTTTCTTTAAAATCATCTGGATAACTCTCCCAATCAAACACTGTTTTAATTCTTTTAAAAGCTTCGTTTTGTGGAAATTGTTTCCACATTTGCCCAACTGGATCTTTACTACTAGAGTAAACGTTATTAGGTACTTTTGGTAAAGCAATTTTGAAACCTTGAATCTCTAACACTTCTCCAATTGTTCCATTTTTAGATATAACAACAATATCATTTTCTTTATTATAACCATACTCCCATTTCTTAGACTTATTAAGTCTTTTGATGGTATTTAATTTTATAGGTTCTACAACCTTATATAATGTTTGCTTGTACATTATTTAGATCTTCCTTCTGCGAAACCCTTAAAAGTGCTCTCCTTTTTCTCCTCTACGGGTTTTCCGTCAAGCATAGCTTCTTCCTCTTGGATTCTGGTTAATATTTCAAATGCATCGAATATAGCTAGTTTCTTTGTAGCTGCTGCATTCTTTAATCTATCTGCTGATATATCTTCGTCTGAATCAACTATCTCTTCTCTAGCAACTTTAATTAATTCTTCAACCGCCTTGTGTCCAGCTTGGATTATATTCTTCTTCGTTTCCTTGATATTCATATTTAATTGTAATAAATTTATTTAGAACTCTATATAGTCTTTCACCATCTATAACAAACTCATACTCACTACTTGGTTCAAATCCAACTAACTCGTTTTTAACAAAAGTTCCGTCAGAGTATTTAATAATTCCAACTAGTGGTTTTTCTACATCTAAACTTAATTTATAGTGATGCGGGTTTGTTGATTTAATCGGTTTAACAAAACTATATCCGGGCGTAGCTTTTTTATTGTACAAAAAAATTTGGTCTTCAGATATAAAGTATTTATCTTCCTTCCAATAAGATCTACTATTTCTTTCTCTACCCTTAATATCATGCCACCTTCTAAAGATATTATGATGAACTATTACTTCATCACCCACGTTGATGGGTGATTGAAATAATAGTGGAGTAGCGATTACTTTTGCTTTCCTATTAACAAAATGATGATTAAAGATTTCAGTGTTGAGTATTAGTTCTTTATCATCAATTTTTTTAGAGTTATTATAACGCTCACCTTTTGGCGACACTATAAAATCTTTATAAGCTCTCATTAATACTCTAAATTATACTCAATAGATATTGCCATGTTTTTATTGAAGTCTTTCCAAGGTATAACTACATCCCCTTTTTTGATGTAAATACAATACTTATCTTCTTCTTCTATTATATCACATATCTTGTGTCCACCGTAAACCTCTTGACCCACAGCATAGTGCATTGAATCATTTTTATAGTCCTTACCTATTGTTATCTTTCTAATTATATTATTTTTCATTTTTATCTTCTTTTTCTTTCGGCCAATTTATTGTACCGTCATCTATATTGACGTCATACGTACCGTATTCTCTAAGAAGAAGATCTTGTATTTCAGATATATTTACCTGCTGTTTTTTCATTTCATCTAAAGCTGTTTGCTTTGAAACCTCCATTTTGCCAATATTAAATTGTATTGCATTTATAGTATTAACAACACTTTGCATTTGCTTCAAATGCTTATCGTGTATTTTTACTGCCTTTTCTTTTACCTGTACTGTTTTATCTTTTGCCATTTTTATTTAATTTTATTTAATTATTATTTATTTATAAATCATACTTAGTCATTAAGTAGTTTTCTATACTTGTATTTTCTGCATCTGTTACAGCTCTTTCTATTAGTATCATTTCATACACATCTCCATCAAAACCATTAATAGCAACATTACCAGCTGCATTCCCTTGAGAGCCAATTTGAAAGAAAGATCCACCTGAGTCAGTTCTATTCCATGTCATTTTTCCTTCTATACCTATATCGTGACCAGTTAAACCGAGACTAGTATTTGCATTTTTATAAAACGACGAACTATCGCCATCAGATCTTATAGTCCAAAGTTCAGTATTAGTTGTTAGTAGTTGGTCAGTTACCATAGCTGCTCCGGGTCCTTCTGAAGTTGATTGAGTATAAAAACTAACTGTGGGCTCATCATCTGTTCCACCACTTACATTAGCATCAGGATGTTTAAGAAATACCATGTTATTCTCGTTACTATCGTCATATGCTGACATGTGTATAATTATCTCGTCACTAGTTGGAGTAGCTATATCTGCTTTTGCAACATAGTATAAAGTGTAGTTATCAAGTCTCATCACACTTGAATTAGACAATTTGTTTGTCTCTATACCACCAACACTACTTGATCCAGATTGATGCCAACAACGCAAAGCATCATTCGAGCCATCAAATTTAGCATAGGTCTTACTATTTGTTCCTCCAGTTTTATAAGCTGGACGGTTTCCTGAAAAAGGTGCTTCTAAAAAAACTCCAAGTTTATTACCACTTGTAGATGAGTTATCTATTCTCTTTATAAGATCACCGTCACTAGAAACATTAGTTGAGCCAGTGTCTGTGTACATATTTCCAGCAACAGTAAAATCCCACCAACCTACAGTGCCTGATACTGAGTTTGGATCGACAAACACCGATTCGCCAGAAATAAGTGAACTAGATGATATTGAATTTCCTAATCCTAACATTATTCTCCTATGTAAAGCATTATTGGTGTAGCAGCGTTATTAATCACCTTTGTCCATCTACCATATATTGTAACTCCTTTTGGAAAAGTAATAGTATCAGCAACTTGACCACCAACCCCAGATTCCCCAAGATCAGGTGATAAAGCCAAATCATGAGCGGCGTCATCTGTTCCAATAAACTCTAAACCTGCTGCAACATTGTTATCGGCAACTAAACCATTAGTTGCATTAAAAACTGTATCTGCTAACATTGTTATAGCTACAAATACTTTTCCTGTTGGAGGTGTTAGGGTTGCTGTTGTAGCACTAATCATGCTGCCCATTTGTCCGAAGCCATAAGCGACTTCTGTTGAATTTAATCCCATGTTATTTATTATTTATTTTTGTTGTTCATTCTTTTTTGACGATCCGCCGAAAAAGAAATCGACTACCGTATTAACTTTTGCGCTCATTGCGCCAAATATCGTAGAGATAAAACTTATCTCAAATTCTCCAAGATCCAAGTCTCCCATTACGAATACTCTAAACATCATGAAGCTCAATCCAAAGTACGCTGCCGTAAATAGAGTTGCAAGTATCTTTTGAATAAGTGCATCGTCTTTGTACATATCTCTAGCGCTCTTTCTGTCTTCGACTTCTTTTGCGAAAGCTTGTTTTTCGGCGTCGAGTAGTAAACGTTTGAGAGCATGCTTCGCTTCATCTCTTTCTTTGTCTGTTGTAATAACTTTGTCAAGTATTCCTTCTGCATTTTCTACTACCTTACCGAATAAGCCACCTATAAATTTTCCTATCATCGTTCATTATCTTTTATCATATCATCGATAGACTTATTCATTACCTTATCGGTGTATGATTTGTTA
>Ga0181420_1000040_pt1 | contig 39826 bp, 30 predicted proteins | sample 43SPOviralmetaG_FD_130145 | JGI IMG/M metagenome (GOLD analysis project Ga0181420, IMG submission 130145) | Marine viral communities from the oligotrophic San Pedro Time Series (SPOT) site, San Pedro Channel, CA, USA - 43 SPOT_SRF_2013-05-22 | ecosystem: Environmental > Aquatic > Marine > Strait... | reverse complement strand
TTACTATGATTCCATGCAAAACTAGGAGAATTGCCATCAGCATGTGTATGGGATGTACCATTTGATGGTGATGCACCATTATAATCGATAGTGCCTATTGTGTGTATTGATCCGTTACCTGTAGCATTCGTATGACCACCAGCCCAACATATCCAATTCACTCTACCATATACCTCGCTATTGCTTGGTACTGCATCATCAGCCACATCAAGCATTGTGTATCTAAGAATGTCTATGCCAGTATTTGCAGAAGGAGCTACATAAAAGCAATTTTGGTACATATATTGCTGACGTTCTCTTAAAGATTGTACTGCTTGGCTACCGGTTAAATTACTACCAATTTGTACTAATCCACCTTTTCTTATTTGCGCTGCGTTAACATAAGGAGGTGAGTTCGTACCAGCCGAATCTGTCCAACCTGAATGCTGTAATGTTGTACCTGCTTCGATAGTTAAAATTGGATTTGATGAACTAGATCTAGATGTGCTATTTGTAGGGCTAAGTGCTATAACAGCCGCAGAATCTAATCCACCACCTGTTGTTTGTCTTGCTTGAACGTATGCTGAATCAATTAAGTTAATTGTTTTTGAAGAATCGATTCCAGCTGCGCTCTGTCTAGCTTGCACATAGGATGCATCAACTAGATTTGTAATATTAGCAGAATCTAGTCCTCCTGTTAACACGCCTCTAAATGCTGTTATTGCAACTGTATCTGCAGCATTCGTAGCTTGATTTAAAATAACTGATGTTCCATTTGTTGCAGTATAATCAGCCGAATCAATAAGCAGAATGCCATTTCTGAATACTTGTACTTGATCGTTAATATAACTTAATGTAAGATTATTATCATCAGATCCAGCAATGGTTGTTGTAGGACTTCCTGTTGTATAAACAAAATTTGTCGATCTAAATGCCATGCCGCCATCGCCTTGAACAAATTTGCTTATATTAACAACATCTCCTGAATCTGTAGCTGAAGTTAAAACAACCGATGTTCCATTTGCTGCGACATAGTCATCTGAATCTACAAGCAAAAGGCCATTTAAATAGACTTGTACTTCACCTGAATTATATGATAAAGTTTTATTATTTACATCTGCACCACTGAATGTAGTTGCTGGCGTAGCTGAAATATATTTAAATTGAGTATGAGAAAGAGTACCGCTATTTGCAACTCCGGTAAACTTTGTAATACTTATTATATCTCCAACAGTGGCTCCGCTATTTAATGTAAAACTAGTGCCACTAGTAGCCGCATAATCGACTGTGTCTACTAAAAGAACTCCGTTTTGAAATGCTTGAATTGCTCCTGCATTGTATCTTAAAGAATTACTGTTGTTATCATTGCCGCTAAATACCGTTTGTCCAGCTGTAGCAGTGTAGGTATATGTAAATGCAGTTGATACTGCGCTATCACTAATTCGAGAGTTAATTAAAGCTAAAGTTGCAGCTGAGTCAACTCCACCACCAGCTCTTGCGGTAACGTAGGCGCTATCAACAATCGAAATAATTCCTGAAGAATCTTGGAATCTATCTCTAAGTGCAATATATGCAGAATCTACAAGATTAACTACATGAGATGAATCAAATGGATTAACTCTAGCATTTATAAATGAACTATCAATTAAGGCTTTTACTTCACCTGAATCAAATGAGAATGGTTGCCAGGTTGTTTGTACCGAAGTTGAAACCCAAACTGTTTCATTATCCCAGCCGGGTGGATAACCACCGTCAGATGGTGTAAAATCTAAATATCCTTTACTATAATTGCCACCAGTATCAGACACTCCAGTTACAGTTCTGGCATCAGCTCCATTGATATTGGTAGCAATCGCGCTACCAACTGCAAAATTTTGGGAAGGAAGTTGGCCAGTTGGAACAACATCAAAATGTAATCTTGTAATTGTACCGTTATTTGTTTGTACATGAAAGCCAGTATTAATATATACTGCAGCTGCAGCAATGTTTGTTAAAACATAATTTCGGTGTGGATTTACCTGAATTGCTAAATCACCAACCTTTGCTTCACCATTTAAAACACCTAATCCAGTATGCGTAGCAAGAGTATCAAGCTGTGATAATGAAGTAATTCGATGAACCGAGTTTACAGATCCTGCAGTTCTATCAGAATCATTAGCAGATTGAATAAGTGTTATTATAGATGCAGAATCTGTACCACCAGATAAGTCAGTCGTAACAATATTTTTATTGGTAGTATTTTGAACAAGTGCAGATATGGCTCTATTTCTAGAGCGATAACTTTTTTCTCCTGTGGCGCCTTTTCTATCTGCCATGTCTTATATTTATCCTTATGCTTGAGCGAAAGTAAACTTCATCTTTCCACCATAGTTATTTCCTGATGTAAAAGATTCTGATGTACTTTCTACCACTGACTGTAATGTTGTAAATCCAGCTGCATCCACCATCGAATAAGGCCCAAATCTATGAGATGCTCCTTCTACAGCAGAACCGCCGCCGGTGGCACCAATACCATCGTAATATCCATATTGATTGTGCCCACCGCTGGCACCAACTGATCCGACTTCGAATCCTCCCCAATATCCTCCACCGCCTGGCGCGTAGTTATTACCAAGGTCATGCATTCCACCTCCACCACCAAAACCTCCGTCTGCATAGCCAGTGTCTTGTCCATACAAGCCATTTGTGATGATCCCCGGCAAATTGCTATGGCTACCAGACTGGTTTGTAGGCGCTGTATTCCATCCGGCTCCACCACTACCTTGACTAAATCTACCTGACGCAGATTCTACTGCGGCTCTACTCGGTATACCAGCCGCAACAGTTCTTGTAGTAATAGCACCGGTATCAGCAATTGCTGGAGCTGAACCATATACAGATGTTACAGAAGTATAGTTTGAAAGAGCACTACCGCCAGCAGCTATAGCCATTGGAGTGTAACTATTAATACTACTATTTGCATGACCTGTGTTATATTTAGCTATGAATGACATACCAGCACCTGAACCGCAAGATCCATTATTAAATTGATCTTGACCTTGTGAACCTATTCCAAATAATAACTTTGTTCCAGAAGGAATCATCCAGCCGTAAACAAGTCTTCTACCCCAACCTCTGTTACCTGCAACTGTATTATTAGCAAGACCTCCAGATCCACCAGCCATCTCAACAGTCAAGTTAGTGTTGAGAGCAAATTCCATCGTGTAGTATCCGTCAAATAATGCAAATGGTTGTGCTCCTGATCCAACCAAGAAAGTATCATATGTAGAAGTTCCTGCAGCAGTTCTAATAGTATTCCACTGAGAACTCATAGCTGACTGAACTTCTCCAGTTCTAGAAAATGAACTTCGTGAGATAGTAAATTCCATATTTTGTAGTATCCAGTCATATTTTACAATAGCTGGTTTTGATAAAATAGAAATACCGTCAGTTACTTTAAATGTTACATCTATGCTTGCGCCATTTGAATCAATATTACCCGCCACTGAAGCCGCAATAGCTTGAGCTTTTGTTTTAGGCGTGAATGTAAATACACTTGAATCTTGAGTCATAGCAAAAACATATTGAGCAGAATCTGCAAGAATAATGCTATTTGTAAGAGGCAATCCATCTGAATCGGCAGCTACTGCTTTTACAATTAATGGTGTTGCAGAATCTGCTATTGTCAAAGTTCCGGCCGGTTCACCAACACCTGAACCAATACTATCGGCCCAACGTGGATCAGCATTGACTATGCTTTGACTATACCAACCAGTTCCATTAGAAAAATAAAGTCTATTATTTGATGATACAAAAGCTTGATCACCTGCACTCAATCCTGTGAGGGGCAGTGCACCTATAGAATCATAAGTAGTAACTCCTATAGCGCTTACTTGTGCAGAATCTAGTCCGCCAGTTGACAAAGCAGCATTATTAGAATTATTTGCTTCGGTCACACCGAGTATTGCGGCTATATCACGTGATCTACTCATCTTTATTATCCTTTAGATTATGCATCAGGTGCTGTAAAAATTGAAACTGTACCTACATTATTCTGACTAGTGTCATCACGTGGTGCACCAACTGCAACATACCTGCCGGACGCGTCCATTGCTAAACCTTCACCAAAATAATCACCGGTACTGGTATTGGTACCACTTAATACTTTTACCTGAGCCCAACTACTTCCAGTTCTTTTGTAAACTATAGCTCTACCTGTAAAGTTAGTGTTCGTCCACTTATTAGCAGATGTAGACACATGAGTGCCGCTATCATTAATCCTTACATGATAACCATTTTGGTCGCCACCAGTAGCACCAGATGATGGTTGGAAACCAGCTTGATTTGTCCACGTAGTTCCAGATCTCGTATACACATAAATCTTACCGTAATTATTACCAGAATATGGTGCTCGATCTGCACTAATTACCATATAACTTGCATCATTATTAATATCAATTGATGCGCCAAAATTATTATTAGAAGTAGCTCCGCCCGGTTCTGTGAGTTTTACTTGTTGTGACCATGTAGTACCAGATCTTGTGAATACATAAGCAGCACCGGCAGCCGATCCTACGTTTGGTGCTGTAGCGACTAAATAATCACCAGCAGAATTAGTTGCTATATCATAGCCAAACGTGTGCCATGCGGCTCCATCACTGGCATTAAGCCTTGCTTCGTAAGCCCAACTACTTCCAGTTCTTTTATATACATAAACAGCACCTTCAGCATAACCACCAGAATTTGAACTATCATATCTAGATGAAATAAATACTCGTGTTGCTGTTGCATCGAGTCTTACTCTCCAACCAAACCTAAATTCTGCAGTATCGTTTTGACTTACAAAGCTAGTTTGTTGAGACCATGTACTACCAGATCTTGTAAAGATATAAACTTTTCCATGAGCGGCGCCGCTAGCGCCGTCGTTAGTATCATGTGCCCAAGCGCCAACTGCAGCATAAGTACCGTCTTCGTTTAATGCAACACCTCTACCAAATTGTGCAGAAGCTTGAGGGTCGCTTGCTTTTAACGTTGCTTCGTTTGCCCACGATGCACCATTTTTCTTTACAATATATGCTGCTCCACTTTCACTTCCACTAGTTGCTTCACGATTGTGGCCACTAATTAAATAATTGCCATCAAAGCTAAAACTTAAATCTTCACCATTATACGTACCGCTTTGACCTAATGATAACGTAGCTCTATTATATAGATATTCTGTTACAGATCCTGCCCAATTAGGTTCAGGTAAAGAGAATGCTAGCGTAAACGTATTTTGTACTGTGGCTTGGTTTATTCCATCGCTTGCCTTAAATGTTAATGTGGCGGATCCATCAAATCCTAGCGCAGTAGCAGAATCTTCTGTTCTTGGTGTAATAGTTACAACTGACGAATCTTGAGATACCGTAGCAAATTTAAATAAGTCTCCGCCAGATTCCAGTGTTAGGAATAAGTTTGCATTTGAATTGTCAGAATCAGTAGCTGTCATAGTAATTACAGTTGGAGTACCATCAGTTGCTAGAGCAATTGAACCGTCTTGACTTAATGTTAATGTTGGTGTGGCATTTATCAATGCAACATTATACCAACCAGTACCATTAGAAATATATAACCTACTAGTTGTTGTTACATATGCTTGATCACCCGCTGTTAATCCAGTTGTTGGCAAATTATCTATTGTTGAATAGACTGTTATCCCAGCTTCACCAAAATTATTACTATTTCTAATGTCTGATAAGTTTGTCATATTAGTTCTCTGTTAATACCCATCCTTGGGCTACATTATAATATACTAAACCAATCGCTGATCGATCTAAATTTATAATAAAGTTTGTAGCTGAACCTTGAATCTTATGGCCATTCCTATTTATAATGATATTATTAGATGATGCATTACCAGTCACATCGATAATTCTGATTTCATCACCCATCGTAGCGTTAGTAGGAAGTGTTACAGTCTTTGATGTTGATGTATCAATTAAGAGTTTATCACCTGCACTTGCTGCAACTGGTGTTCCACTTGGAGCAGACCAAGAATTCGTTCGAATTACATTGCTATTCGATACGAAACTTACTATTTTAACTTCATCGTTCAAATCTGCTGCTGTATTTAGTACAACAGACATACCATTATTAGCTATGTAATCATCAGAATCATTTAGTAATAAACCATTCATAAAGACTTGCATATTATTAGGCGAATACGCTAATGATGCACCAGCAGTATCATTACCATTAAATATTGTTTGACCTGAATCTGCAGTAAATTTATATAGATCCATATTTTGGCCAGGATTACTGAACGCTGAAACAATTAATTCATCATTCAAATTTGCCGAATCAGTAAGTAAAACACTAGTACCATTAACTGCAGTAAAATCTGTATTTCTAAGTAATATGCCGTTCAAATGAACTTGTATAGCCCCAGGAGCATAAGCTAAAGTATTACTATTAATGTCAGTACCAGAAAATGAAGTTTGGCCTGCAGTTGCAATAAATTCATAATTTTTGACATTTGGTGAAACTGCTACACCTTTACGATTAACTAGCGTTACAATATCATTTGAATCTGTTGCAGATACTAAAGTAACTGTTGTACTTCCATTTGTAGAATAATCATCAGAATCTTTTAACAATAATCCATTCAAGTAAACATCTAAAAATCCAGCTGAATAGTCAAGAGTATTTCCTTTATCATCATTGCCAGTAATAGATGTAATAGGATTTGATGTTGTGAAATAATATTTTGTGTCTACTAAACTAGTATTAGTTGAGACTCTACCTCGCCGCTCAACTATAGTAACACTAAATCCTGCTGTTAAACCACTAGTAAATGTAACTGCAGTTGTAGTTGCAGTATAATCGACATTTACAATTTGTAAAATACCATTTATATAAACGTCTAAGTTTGTTGCGTCACGGCTAGTATGAGTAAATACAGTTTGATTTGAAGTTGCTGTATATTGAGATCTTTGTGTTGTAAACTCACCACGAGTAAAGTCTACCTTCGAGCCAATATAATCAGAATCAATTAAGTTAATTGTTTTTGCAGAATCGAGTCCCGCACCACCTGCTCTTGCAGCCACGTATGCGCTATCAACTGTGCTTGTAATTAAACTAATTGTTGCAGCTGAGTCTGTACCCGCAGTTGTTCTAGCTTGTACATATGCACTATCAACAATAGCCAATATGCCAGAAGAATCTTGGAATCTATCTCTTAATTGAATATATGCACTATCAACAAGTCCTAAGACATGTGCAGAATCAAACGGATCAACTCGTGCATTGATATATGCAGAATCAACAGTTCCTAAAATATTATTTTGGACATATGGTTTAAATGCAGCATCATTATAGTGATATACTAAAGGTTTTAGACCACCGATTGCATTTACTGTACCTGTTTGATCTGTATATGCGGTTCCACCTCCACCTCCAGATGTATCATAAGCATCTTGATATGTTGTTCCATCAAACATACGATATAGAGTTGCCAATCCACCAGAGAGAGTTGTAGTGGCAGAACTATTATTAACATTGCCGTATGAGTGCACCATCACTGCTGAAGCGGGTATAGATCCTCGAGGATTTGTTGTAGTGGCTACTCCGTCAGTACCGCTGAAATAACTACCTAGATCGGTATTCATATATCCAGCGCTACCGTTTGGTACGTCATAAAAATAAGCTACTATATTATACCACGGTGCAGTTGATCCAACCTTAGGAGTATGACAAGCAAACATAAATGTGCCAGATTTACTGGCCCATGGATTAACCCCTGGACTTGTAGTTGCTGTAGCATTTTCAACTACAATCACGTCACCCTTTTGAACATGATCATCGAATGTTGAATGCGACCATTTAAACCTACCATTACCAACATCATTTGCTGATGTGTATGAAAGACTATTCGTTCCGCTAGCTAGATAAACTGTTTTAGACCAAAGCTGACCACCACTAAAGTCATGAGAAATACTAGTTTTAGTTCCAGTTCCATCTCTAAATTGTACAGCAACATCACCTTCGATAGGAGATGAAATTGCTACTCTTTGATCACTATCTGAAACTTCAGTAATAGTTGTATTTTGAATAAATTTAAGACTACTTACGTATGCCGAATCAATAAGATTTCTTGTGTATGCAGAATCAATTGTACCAGTAATTTGGTCATTAACATAAGGTTTCCAAGCCGAATCATTTCTAAACCAAATAAGAGGATTAGAATTTGTTAATGCTGTAACTTCACCTTGGTAATTGTCTGATGTGTTAATTGGCGTACTTGTAATACCAGAAGTATCCCAAGTTGACTTGATAGTTTTTTCAAACATTCTATATAGCGTAGCAGTTCCACCAGTAAGTTTTTGACTTCCTGTTGTACCATTAACATTAGGATCTCCTGAATACGCAACTACGGCATTGGCCGGTATTTCGCCTCTTGGATTTGACGCATTATCAAAATACGCTTTTAAATTCGTATTCATATAACCAGTCGTACCTTGACCAGACCAATACACTGGAACCGCAAGCAGAACTTGAAGGTTGTTAGCATCAGTAATAGATTTAACAGCTATAATAAGGTTACCAGATTGTTGCGTTTGCCAAGCATTAACCGTATGATAACTATTGTATCTTTGAACTGTACCAGATGCAACTACGATAACATCGCCTGGTTGAGCAGCTGCAGCAAATGTTGAATTATTAAGTGTTAATTCTCCACCTGTATAGTTTGCTCCAACAGACCATGATACTATTGTAGCACCACCAAAGTTATGAGTAACACCAGTATTTCTACCTGGTCCTGATTGGAATTGTACTGCTACATCACCTTCTAATGGAGATGATATTGCCTCTCGTGTAGAACTATCGGTTACTTCGGTAATTGTACCTCCGCCCCCGCCTCCGCCCCCGCCTGCGCGGGCTTGAACGTACGAGCTGTCGACAATAGCCAATATACCAGACGAATCTTGGAATCTATCACGTAATTGAATATAAGCAGAATCAACTAAATTTACAATAAGAGCGGAATCTAAAGTTTCACTACCAATAATACTAATCACATTTGCTGAATCTAATATATTACTAGCTGTTAAAGCAATTTCTCCACCAAGACTATCAATTATTCGAATGCCACTAGAATTAGTGTGTATTTGATGGCCGCCGAGATGTATAGTATTGCCTGATAAATATAGGTCTTTCCATTTTTTAGTTGGTGAACCAAGATTATAGAAGCTATCAACATTTGGTATTAAGTGGCTTGGCACTTGTAAGAAATTAGAATCAATAATCCCTTGGAATTTTGCCGAATCTAATCCAGTATTTCCAAGGAATGTCATTGCAGTTATAACATCACCATTTTGTGCAGAATCGAGTAATGTTATTGATGTGCCGTTTTGTGCAGTATAATCAACCGAATCAATCAACAAAATACCATTTAAAAATACTGATAATTTATTAGCTGTATAAGCCAGAGTTTGATTATTATCATCTGTACCAGTAAATGCAAAATTAGTCGCAGAGTCTGCAGTAAAAGTAAACACTTGTTGAGTAAGCGGTGTTCTACCAGAATCAATTCTTGCGTCAATTAATGCTATAGTGGCTGCAGAATCTACTCCACCTTGGCTAGTAATAGTGATTGTTTTTGTTGCGCCTGTTCCGCTTGCTGTTACAGATGCACCAACAAAATTCAAAGTAGAAGCTGCTGTGCTTAGCGGGCTTCCTTCATCTTGAATTGTTATTGTTGGTGTTGTGCTAGATTGTCTAGCTTGAATGTATGCAGAATCAATTAGATTAGTAGCTTCTGCAGAATCTAAGAAATCATATGTTAATTGTCTAGCTTGAATGTATGCAGAATCAATAGTGCCAATAATTTGATCATTAACATAAGGTTTCCACGCTGAATCGTTCCTAAACCATATTAAAGGTTTGGATTGATTTAAGACAGTTACAACACCATCAGTAATATCATTATACGCGTGTGGTGCACCATTTGTGAAACCCGAAGATGGGTTTGCTTGGAAAACCGATTGAACAGTACTGAACATGCGATAAAGCTTTGCAACTCCACCTGTCCAATAGAATCCCGACGCATGTGGATTACCTCCACCGGCGCCAGCTGCTACTGCTGAATTAGGAATATCTCCACGAGGATTAGAAGCATTATCGAAATAATTTTTAAGAGCTCTGTTAACAAGCCCTCCTGCTGGATGGCCGCCAGTACCGCCTGGCTGAGATCCCCAATACCAGCCAAATGTATGCATAACTTTAAATGATGTGTTATCAATTAATTCACAAACAGCTGTAACTAATGTACCGCTTTGTGTATAACCATTATCTGCTGTGATTGAAGAATTTTCAACAACAATCACATCACCTACTTGAGCGTGAGGTGCAAATACAGAACTTGTAAATGTTTGTTGACCATTATTATAAGTAGTACCACTGCCTCCAGAATATGTCATAACGGCGCCGCCGGAATAATTATTTGTTATTCCAGTGTAAACACCAGGTCCTGTTTGGAATTGTACAGCAATATCACCTTCTAATGGTGATGATATTGCTTCGCGTGCAGAACTATCAGATACCTCAGTGATAGTGCCACCGCCAGTTGTTGTTTGCAATGCTTGAATATAAGCAGAATCAATCGTACTAACTAATGACGTGTATGCAGCATTAGCTGCTGTTGATGCACCATATATTGGTGAAGATGAACCATATCCAGTAGTGCCAGCAGTGTTATCACCAACAACGAATGGATTAGTAAATGATCCTTTAGTACCTGATGATACTTGCGCTGAATATACTGAAATTAAAGGTAGTGTTCCACCATTTGCTGCAATCGCCGCACTAAATCCGCCAGAATAATCGGTATCGTTTGTCCAAGTGTATCCAGTTCCTTGAAAACTAAGAGTAACTGTGAGGTTATTTCTAACAGCATTTACAGTTCTTGTAAAATTAACAGAAGTACTATTGCCAGAAGTATAATATTTACCGCCAGCATCTAAAAATCCAAGTATTCCGCCACCAAAATTAAATGGGAAAGTTACGCCATTGAATAAAAGTCTAAAACATTCAGCTGAAGCAACAGTATCAAATGTCCAACTTGCGTTATTTGTGCCAGTTGTTACACCAGTTAATCCAAGTGCACCTAATGGACCAGTTGCTGAAAAAGTAACTCTTGCATTAATATAAGCAGAATCAATAAGATTAATTGTTGATGCTGAATCAACACCACCAGACCCAGTTGCATTAATAGTAATAGTCTTTGTAGCTCCAGTACCAGAAGCTACAACTCCAGGACCTACAAAGTTAAGTGTGCTTGCAGCAGTAGATAATGTAGAACCAGAATCTTGAATCGTTATTGTTGGAGTTGTAGTAGATTGCCTAGCTTGAATATAGCTTGAATCAACTATTGCTGCAACATCTGCCGAATCTATTCTACCTTCACGGTCAACAATATAAATTGGACCATTCATTCCACCGTGGTATTGACAATTATAATGTAAATAATTGGGTGCATTCATTGGTACAGTGAATAGTATAGATCCACTTGTCGTGCCATTATTTGTTACACCAGAATTATATAAACTTCCAGTTCCAGTTGTATTTTGGGTATTAATATTAAAAGGATGACCACTCGCATTAACATTAAGTTTATAAGTTAATCCGCGGGTTAAATATAAAGTTGGATTGGTAGATGTTGTTGGAAAACCATCACCAGTGAAATTATAGTTACCACCATTACTTACAATATTAATTATTGTTTCGGCTGGTCTATTCGTTTCAATGTATGCGGCGTTTATTAGATTAGTGGCATTTCCAGAATCTAAGAAAGGTGCTTCAGCAACACGAGCTAAAACATATGCAGAATCTACTTTATCAAGAATTGTTGTATTAATTGAAATATTGACAGTGTTACCAGAATCATTCAAAGATGCAGCAATATCGGAATCTGCTCTTGCTTTTGTATAGTAAAGATTTGTGCCTTCAGTAACATTAGTAGTTGTTTTTAATGCTAATGCTGAATCGAAATCACTATCAAATCCACTATAATCACCATCGATTGGTTTATTAAATACGAATTTATCACCAGCTGCATTATAAGTTAATGTAGCATTTGCTCCACCAATAGTAATACCTGCACCGTCTGCTGCAGCTGCATTTGCTGCGCTATCAGCAAGAACAAGGTTTTTATCATTAATAGAAACTGATGTAGAATTGATAGTAGTCTGCGTACCTTCGACTTGCAAGTTACCAAGAATTTGCACAGTACCGGTATTATCACCAATAGTTGCAGGATCGATAATAAAGTTTTGAGGACCACGTATTTGATTAAACGTTACGTTATCAGTTGTACTTAGATCTTGATCTGTTTTTACTCTTAGTCTAACGTATGCTGAATCAACGTGATTTGAAATATCAACTAGATCAAGGACAACTGGTGTATTTTGTAAATTATTATAATTTCTAACATAAGATAAGTTTTGACCTTCGAGAGTCAATGCATTATATGATTGTTTTAATTGAACATGCGCGCTGTCAATTATGCCTTTAATCTCATTGCTATCTAAAGCTACAGAAATAATATCAGAAGAATCTAGTACATTCGGTGTATTTGTAAAATTACTATAATCTAAATAATATGAAGGAGCTTGGCCATTTAATTGAGTAGCATTATATGATTGTTTTAGTTGAACATGGCTACTATCAATTAGCAAAAGTGCATCTGCAGAATCGAGAGCCTGTGTTGTAATAAGTCTGCCTACTTCAGCAGAATCCAAAGAATTTTTGTATATAAGATCAAGTGTTTCAGCTGAATCAAGCGAGTTAGCTTGTACAATAGCTAATACTTCTGCAGAATCAGTTGATCTTCTAGTAATAAGATCATTTACTATTGCAGAGTCGACAAAGCTTTTAATATTATTATTTGCATCTTTATAGTGAATTTTACCATCAGCAAAGTTAATTGCCAATTCACCATAATCGAGATCACTAGCGGTTGGGGTTCTTCCAACAACGGACGATCTTTTAAGTAGAACCTTTGGTGTAGCCATCGTAATTCCTAATAAGGATAAATTTCAAGATTATCTAATCTTGATCTATTTATACAATTAATATGTGCCGCAATCTATAATATTTAATTCAACCTGACCGGTTGTAACAACAAAATCTATTGAATCAAATGATGCTCCACCAATATTAGTCGATGTGGCTAATTCTGTAGATAAGGTTAATACACCAGATGCATCATCGTAAGTAGCATCTAATCCTTCTGCTGCTGATAATAATGATGCAACCCTATCGTCAACTCTTTCATTTGTGAAATAAAGATTAGTTGCACCTTCACTGAGATGATCAGTATTATTATCATTAAAATCTGAATCAAATCTTGCAGTTGTGTAATATAAATTTGTTCCTTCTGGTAATGCACCAGTATTTGTAGATCCTAAATCTGAATCAAAATTGGTAGAAGTATACACATTCTCGACATCAATGCTAAATACGCCTGTCGATGAATCATATGCTAAATCTCCTTGTGCAGCAAAATGTGCTCTAACCTCAGAAGAACTTGGTCCAGTATAAGTAAATTGTCCAGATGCCGAATCGTATGTTAACGAACCATCTCCACCAGCATCATTTACTGATAGAGAATTTTTAGCTCTTGCTTCAGTAAATTATAGATTGCTTGAACCTTCACTTAAGTTATCTGTATTTTTAGCGGTAAAAGCGGTATCAAATCTGCCTTGAGTATAGTATAAGTTAGTGCCTTCGGCTACGTCGGTTGTTGTTTTGCCTGCAAGAGCAGCATCAAATCTAGCTTGTGTATAATATAGATTTGTTCCTTCACTTAAATCTGTAGTTGATTTTGCATTAAAATCTGAATCGAAACCAAGATATTTACCAGTAAGCGTGCCAGAAACAAAATCTCCAGCTACATCTAAATTTGGTGCAGATATGTCTTTATTAAATACCCATTTATCTGTAGTAGAATTATAAGTCATTGACGCATTAGCGCCAGCTAAGAATATACCACCACCATTTGAAGTGGCTGAATCAGGAGAGTTATCAGCAAGAGTAATTAATTTATCATTAATTGTTAATTCTGTTGAATTAATTGTAGTAGTTGTACCATCAACTTGCAAATCGCCTTGGATTACAACTTTACCAGCTGGACCGGTGTCACTGTTTGGATCGAGTATAATATTACCAACAGCTGTCAATATAGAATTATTAAGAGTGATTCCACCTATTGTAGCTGATGTAATTGATGGATTATCAGATAAATCAATATTAACTTGGGCAATGCCATTTACATTTAAAGGATTTGAAACTGTAGTAGTAATATTACTACCAGTTGTGCTACCTAAAATACTAAGATAATAATCTGGTTGATGATTTGATCGCCAAGGCTTCTCGCCTGTATTACCTTTAATCATGCCTGCTGTTGCACGCATGTATTGAATATTTACAGCATCTGTTAGTGCGGTTGGATCAGCAACATTGGTAATCTTATTATTACTAACGTTAACGACACCAGCACCGTTTGTTGTAAGAATAATATCGCCTTGAGCATCAAGGGTAATATCTGTATTTGTATTTGTGATTTTATTATTATCAATAACAAAATTATCAACTTTTAGTTTGTCGATCTTATTATTGGCATCCGTAATGATGGCACTACCTGCAGTTAGTGTGCCTTTAGGATGGTCCATCATGTCCGTATAATATTTACCGCCAATTGTGTGGACTACAGTAGCAGCATTTTGACTATCGTTATATGGTCCAACACCAATAAAAAGTCTATCACCACCACTAGAATCACCAGCCGCATAGGTATAACCCAACTCTCCGACCATTAAAACTTTCATAGCCGGAGTTACATTAGAAGTAGTACCACTAATTCTATGGAGAATTCTATTATTATATGTTGGCATTAGAACGATGCTCCTTGAATTATCAACCGTCTAGGATTACGAACTAGATGAAATTTTTGTGTTGCTAAATCATATTCTAATAAATCTCCATCTTCATGTTCTGCGCATAATACATCTGTCAAATCACATAAAGTTTGTGCCTGTGCTCCTGTAACTTTTCTTACAGGAGTACCAATAATAATCTTCTTAACGAAGGTCTGTTCGGTTGGATCTGCTGACATTATTGTTGTCCCTTACGTTACTGATGGCGCAACCACAATTTTACCTTCTAAAATTCTCTCGGTAATTGTTGCTTGATTAGAATCAACATAGGTAATTTCTACATCATAAACATAATTTCCCTTTTTAAGGGCACTGGTTTCAACATTTGTGAGTGACATTGTGATAATGCCATCAGTAGTTGGAGTATTAATAGCTACAGCAAAAGCTTGAGTATCAGCGCTATCACTATTGAAATTGCGCTTCATTGTAGCTGCACTCGAATAATTTGTTAAATTTTTCTTATTACCTGAGGGATCGACAAGGTGTAGCTCTACCGCTATATCTGAGCCTTGATCAAACCTAAAATGTTCGTACTGTGCCATGTTCCACCCGCAAAATGTTTCTTGATCTATTTATAAATAAAACTAATTGTGCATATTACTCTATTTATACATGTACAAAGAGCTCATTTTATGGTATAATAAGTAGTATTAGTTAAGGAGGGAAGAAGTACCCGTGAATAAAAAAATAGAAAATGATGCTGGGTATCTTTGGGTCTTTGACTATGATAATGAAGAATTTGAAAGAGTTCGAACTTTATGTTTAACTGATACAAATAATAAACTAAGAGAAAATTATACAAAAGAAAAATTAAAAATTTCTGACCACGTATTTTTTGCTATTCAATACGGATTTGACAATGAACCTATTGCCATGGCTGGAGTAAAAGAATACACCCCTAATGTATGTCGCATATTTAATAGATGGTATCTTTTTCCAAAATCTCGTGGACCATGGTCGAAGCGTGAAGAATTAATATCTGCTTTACGATTTATGAATGGATCTATGAGGGAACTTTTTAAATTAAATTATAAATTATATTTTATTAGTATGCAACAGAGAAATTCTAAAAAAGCCGGGAGACAATTATGGTGGAAAGCGTTTACTACTATGATACATTCATTGAATAAACGTTGGAAAAGCTATGATAATGGATTAGTACAAGTTCATGAGGGTAATCTGGCCTCTTGTTATCAAAATATCATCTATATAACATATAAAGAATTTCAATTTAAAGATTGGAATCCAAAGGTAATGTCATATGATGAACACGCACTAAGGATGAATTATGAAGCCAGTTTACGAAATACAACATAATTTTGACGACGTAAGATTATTAGAAGAATTGAAAAGTCAAGATCCTACAGTTTATGCTGACGAAAAACATGGATCATACGATAATTGGAAAATCATAAATCAAACTGTCAGATGGGCTGAAAGAGAAATGCAATTCTTTTGCAATCAATTTAAATTACCATATGGTTCTCCGAGATATTATCACCTTGATGCAAATTCAGTATTACTGCCTCATATTGACTACAACACCACATGCTCAATAAACCACATTTTAAATGACGAAGCTGCACCAGTTACCTTTAACGATTACGGAGAATTTACATATAATACTGCATTACTTGATACAACAAAAATGCATGGTGTTAACAACTTAGGTAAAAAAGATAGATACCTATTCAAGATTTCATATTTTGAAACTACATACGAAGAGATTATTAAATGCTTACAGAATTAAAAGATAGATACGATTCTAAAAAATTATTAGATTGTATTGTCGGACTAGAAGAACTCGGCCAACAAATTCATGTTAGTTCTATAGATGGTAAAAGATATTCATTCAATTCTGGAGATCTTACAAAATATAAACTAGACCAAAATGATTTTACTGTTATAAATGATTTTTTTAAAAATACCTATGCTGAAGAAGTTTATAACGATCTAAACGAAAAGTACGATATTTGTCGAGGTAGATATATGACTCTCGATGAAAGTTTTAGAGGATATTCATATCATTACGATATAACTGATAGAATTCATATCCCATTGACCACAAACGAGGACGCGTTGTTTATTGTAAATGATAAAATATTTAAAATGCCAGAAGTTGGTAATACATATCAACTGCACACTACAAATAAACACACAGCTATGAATTTAGGCAAAACTCCTCGAATTCATTTTACAGTTTGCTTAAAAGCTAGTGCTGTAATGCGACAATACTATGCAAGGATGACGCAATGAAAGAAGCATTAGATCAACTATTTAAAACACATCCACATCTTGAAGGTCAACCTGAAGATAAATTAATGGCTATGATATTTAAATATATTTCTTTGCCAGCTGTGGAAGAAGAAAGGTATGAAGAGTTACATACTAGTCCAATCGTAGAAACCGATATCGATATCGATTTAAATCAATTCGATAAAGACATCGAAAAATATAGCCACGAGTTTACTCAATGGGGAAATACTCACACATCTTATCCAAGATTTGGAATACCTCTTGTTAATTTAACTGGTAAACTAGATGAAATAAATGATCCATCTCGTATGCCACTCGATGAACATTTTATGTTACATCAAAATATCGATAAAATATTATTTGACCATGATATATTAGAAAAAACTGAAGTATGCAATATGCCTTCTCTATCGCCGCTAATAGACGTGTTTGGTGATTATTTGTGTAGAAGCGCAATATTAAAATGGGATACTATGGGGCATTTCAAAGCCCATGTCGATGTTAAAGTTCCTTCTCCAAACTTAAGATTGTGGGGAACAACATCAGCAAATATGCAGTTAAAAATGGATGGAAAGGTTATAAATAGTATCAAACCTGGAAAGATTTACATATTTGATTCATCATTAATACACGAAGCATTTGCAACAGGTGATAATGTATACCAATTCTTTATTGGTTTAACAATCGATGCATATGATACGATGATGGATAGGAGACTTTAATGGCACTTATTATTTGCGGTACACAAGGATCTGGCGTAAATACGTTCGAACAACGATGCGATTACCACAACATTGCAAGTGATAATTTATATAAAATTTATATTACTCATCGTCGTACAATGAAATCAACTTATGATCCTATTTCTGGGCCGTTCTTTAGTGAAACAAATATTGATAGCATGATCGAAGAATTAGAATCACAGTTTCCTGCGTTATATGATTATTTGATGAAATTTCTTATTGATCGGCCTGTGTGGACTCAATGCACACCAGAATTTGGCAGATGGATAGTAGAAAATAAATCTAGTGATAATCATAATGTACTTATTGTATCTGCACCAATTGATACACAGTGCGAACGTCTATTTGCTAGAGAAAAAATACGTGATCCTCGATTAATTGGAAAATCTAATTCTTATCAGTTAGTAAAACCAGAATATATAAAAGAAATAGAATCACATGCAGCTGACGTAAGTTGGTTAGAATCTAATGCAGATTACCATATGAATAATGATGGTACCCTTGAACAATATAATGCAGCGATTGATATAGTATTAAATGAATGTAATTTACTCGAATAGAACACTAGCATATCATCACGACGATACACTACTTATAAAAGATATGTGGGATTTGGGAGTATCAGGCTCTCAGATTGCAATGTCTCTTGCAAAAGCTCAAAGAATTTATGAATCTTTAAAATATTCATTTACAGATAATGAAACTTTTATTATGGGATGGAATATACTCATCTTAGTATCTGAAGATGCGTGTGGTAAATTTAAAGAAGAAGATTTTGAAACAAATCTTGACAGATTAAAATTTCTTACGCAATCATTTAAAAAGCCAGAATTTGAAGTAGGATTTACAATCTCTACTGTATCACACATACCATTCAAAGATACCGAAATATTTACATCTTTATGGCCATTCGAAAAACAATGGATTGGAGATGGTGATTATGTAATGATTAAAGAGCCATTTCCATCAGGCTTTGATAGTTACCACGTAAAAACTCGAGGAATATCTTTAGAAAAAGCATTTAAACATGCAAAAGATAATGGTCTTGAAGTTAAAATGTTTGATTATAAAACTAAGTGGTCAGATCTAGTAAACGATATGATTCATTGTAAATATGTTATTAGCGAAAGATCTACACTTTTAGCACTTGCCCTTTTTACAAACACTCCGACATTTATGTTATCTGCACCAGCTCATAAGATATATCTTGATGGCCAAGAAAGACCTGTGTTATTTGGTAATGGAAATTTAGGTATGACATGGAACGTAGACCACTACGATAAATATATCACACAAAGTTATATGACAGTGCCATTTTTTAATGTTGATCAAAATGATAATTTGGATAGGATTGTAAAAGATGAAATGCATAATTGGTTGGGATGAAAAATTAAAAGCTCAGTATAAAGTTTGCAAATCCACTTTATTAGTTGATACATTACCTACTCAAAATATGTTTTTACCTTTTAGAGATGGATCAACAGCCTTTACGATGTCACGATTTTTAGTACCAGAAATGATGCAATATCATGGATGGCATTTATTTTGTGATAGTGATTTTTATTTTTTAGATGATGTTCGAAAATTATTACATTACGCAGATTCTAAATATGCAGTTGTAGTGTGTAAACATCCTGAGTATGAACCAAAATCTGATTTAAAAATGGATGGCAAACAACAAACTTCATATAAAAGAAAGAATTGGTCTTCTTTAATGTTATGGAACTGTGATCACCCGTCTAATAGATTGCTTCGACCTCCATTTATTGCGGACTGTAATCCATTATGGCTGCATCAGTTTAAGTGGTTGAAGGATGAAGAGATTGGTGAAATACCTTTAGAATGGAATTGTCTTGAAGGTTATTACGAATGTGATGATGCAAAGGCTATACACTACACAGATGGGGTACCTTTATTTGATAAATACAAAAACACACCTCATGCCAAACTATGGTTAGATAGGCATGAACTTTTATTGCGTTAAAGTAGGAACTCGATACGACTCTACATTTGTAATCAAGCTTGAAAACATGATAGCTAAAAACTACCATGGAGATTTCAAGTTCTCATGCATTACAGACGATAAAACCTTACCCTCACATATTCATACAATACAAATACCTGATTTCGGATTAGAGAAATGGTGGGCCAAAATGGTTTTATTCGATGAGACTTTTATTGAAGAAGGTTGTTTCTTTGACCTTGATACTGTAATTACTGGTGACATAACAAACTTATGGAATCCAGGTAAAATGCCTAAATTTATTCATACTGATTGGATAGATTTAAAACAATTAGATATGGACACAATTGGTAATAAACAAAGATATTGTTCCATAAATTCGTCTATTTTGATGTGGAACCAAATAACAAAAAGACACCATATTTGGGAGTATTTTATTAAAAACAAAAATAAAATTATGGATATATTTACAGGTATTGATTCTTTTATTGAGCATCGTTTTCCAAATGATTATGAACTTATACAAAGGCCAGAATCAGTACATATTCTACTTGACAAAAAGCAAGATGAATTAGGGGAAGATCCATGGATACAAAAACATTGGAATTAAGGCCTGATTGGACTCAGCCGCAATATCCAACAGGACACAAAATAGATTTATCAAATAACGTTTGTTTTGATGCAGCGCTGCCTACATATGAGTTTGATTTAAATCGATATTCAGACACAAGTAAGTCATATAAAATATTATCAGATTATTATGATTTGTATGCTCGTCAGATTGCTATTGGTTTAGGCTTAAGCGAACTGATCATGAGAATAATGCTTATAATAAAAGAAAAAGGATTTAGCTTTGCATCTGGTCCAAATACATGGGCTCCAGTTGAAATGTGTAGAAGACTATACCAAATACCCACTGGAAACGACGTTTGTTATATTGCGAATCCTCATGGCACAAACGGAACAATTATAGAAGATTACGATGAACTAATTTCTAAACATAAATTGGTAATTATCGATGAAGCTTATGCAGATTTTTGTGAGCAAATGCCAAAGGCTAAATATGGTTCTCCAAATGTTTTAGTACTAAAAACTTTAAGTAAGTCTTTAGCATTACCAGGATCAAGGTTTGGGTATGCGTTTGGCCACGAAGTTTTGATTAACGAAATACAGAATTTAAGACCTGCACAAGTGTCATTACCAGGAATAGAAAGCAATCTAATATCGATTCTTGATGAAATACCGAATCACGTAAAAAGAATGAATGCTACTAAGGCATATATAGAAAAGAATTATGACTGTATACCTTCACATGCCAATTATGTGTTGATTAAAAATTATGAAAAATTTGCTCGTCATTTTCATGTAAAAGAACTTGATGGTCATTGTCGTATGGCATTGATCAACCGCAATATGGTAACTAAGAATGCTCTTGACAAAGAACACCCTTTCTTCGATTGAAATAAATCCTGTTGATATATGTAATAGAACATGCGGATTTTGTCCACGTGGTCATGGATTTAAAAATACGAAGGCAATGATGGTAGATGATACAATCATTGCAATTAATAAATCTTTACAAGATATAGATTATAGAGGCACTGTAACCTTTGCAGGTTTCGGTGAACCTTTATTGCAAAAAAATTTAAAAAAGCATGTACAATTGCTTTCAAATAATGTACAATTAAAACAGATAAAACTAATAACTAACGGAGATTTTTTAACTCAAAAAACTGCATTTCAATTAATTGATGCTGGTGTCAACTGTATTAAAATATCAATGTATGATGTAGATGATAGTGAAAGATATGAAGCCTTCTTATCTCAGTATAGTCATGTAGAAAGAATATACAAGCATTACTATGATGGTTTACCAGAAGAAGTCGAAGTAAATCGTACTGACATTTGGCAGAAATCAGAAGAGCTTAGTATTAATAGAGCATGCTATTTACCTTTTTACAAAATGTTTATTAATTGGAATGGAGCTGTTGGCTTATGTAGTAACGATTGGTCACAATATAAAGTATTTGGTTATGTACAAGAAACACCAATACATAAAATATGGGAATCAGAAAAATTCAAAGTGTATAGAAATAATTTAATGAAAAACAAACGTGCACTTAATCCATGTATAAAATGCAATGTAAACGGCCAAATATTAGGAAAGGAAAGTTTTGAATATTACAAGAACAATGTCTAAATGTCCGATACCTTTCTGGCGTTATTCTACAATGATTATGCATGTTAACGAAGAATATCCTCATCGTGTAAATGACTTCGCGAAATCATTTTCCAAAAACCAAGTAATGGCAAAATCTTGGCTAGTAGAACATTTATATATGGTTACTGGTACAGCAAACAATATTACAATACTTGGATCATGGTATGGCACAGTTATTGTACCTTTATTATTGAATTACTACTCAAACATTAAAACAATAAGACTTATAGATTATGACGAAGAAGCTCTTGCTATAGCGAGGTTTATGTTTGGCAATGATGTCACAACCCAAAAATCTGATGTTAGTTTTGATTGCGAAGAAATAGAATCTGATATTATTATCAATACTTCATGCGAACATATGTGGCATATGAAAGATATAAAGTTGAACGGTTTGTGTGCCTTGCAGAGTAATAATTTCTTACAAGAAACTTCGCACATAAACTGTGTACACAGCCTTGAAGACTTTGTACACCAAACTGGCCTTCAAAAAATAGATTATGAAGGTGAAATACCTTTTGACGACTATCATGACAATAAAAGATTCATGTTAATAGGTAAACAATGATCCATGTGCTTTGTAGCCGTTGGGGTGAAACATATGGACCTATATACGTCAACCGGCTTTTCAATATGGTTAAAAAACATATGCCATTTGAATTTATATTTCATTGTCAGACCCAGGACGCACAGGGAATAGATGAGCGTATATCTATACTCCCATTCCTACGAGACCTACCAGAATCAACGCCAGACGAGATGTTTGCATCAGATAACTGGTTAAATAATAAACCTCGTTTGTGGGATAGGCCAAAACTAAACTATTTCAAACCAAATGGTTGGGGATTGGATGGATTGAGAATAGCTTTAGATCTTGATATGATTATACACAATGATATGACACCACTTATCAATATGTTTAATAGACCAATAGTTGGTAGATCATGGTGGCATAATAGAAATCACGAGGCTAGACCAGATTGGAAACGTAGAAATGGCGCATACACAAATGGTGGATTTTATATGTGGAAAGATAATCAACTTGAAAATATATGGAATGACTGTTTAAAAAATGCAGAGAAAATATATCACATTTATACTGGTGGCACAGATAATTTCATTAGTCAAAGACATTTAGATTTATTTGACTTTGTTCCATCTTCAATGTATTATTCGTTTAATCGTGGATGTGAATGGCCAAATGATTTAGATAAACATATTATTAGAAGAGATAAAATTATGTGTGCATTTAACACCGATCCTGGAGATGCCACAAATCTCGAATTGCATGATGCAATTAAAATATATGATGAAGTAAAACAATTATGGCAATAGATGTATATACATGCCGTATAGGCGACAAATATGGATTTGATTATGAAATTAATCTAATAGAAAAAATAGATCGATTACACGTAATACATTCAGAAAAAAATGGATTAAAACTGCAATGGAATAAATTGAATTTTTTTAATCTTGATATCGATGAACCAATTGTAGTTTTAGATATTGATATTGATCTTATAAATGAGTATGAAGACATATTAAATTATCCTATTGAAAGAGGACAATTTTTAAGTATGAGATCGTGGTGGGAAGATAGTAGCGATTGTGAATTAAACGGAGGATTTTATAAATTTTATCCATCTGATACTAAATACATTTATGAAAAATTTATGTCGAATAAAGAATATTATGAAAACTTTTGGATAGAATTAGGATCAAAACCAGGACCAGTTAATGGAGAAGAAAACTTTGTAGAATGGATGGTTAAGAAAGAACTTGACTTAAAATTTGTGCCTGATACTTGGGTAGGCCGGATGGTAGAAAAGCCAACCAAAGAATGGCTGGCTCAAGCAAATCGTAAATATCCTGGTTCTTATTTTTATTTAGATCAAATAAATCCTGATGTCAAACTATTACACTATACTATGTAATTATTGAATTGTAAATAGTTAATGCCTCAAATGGAGTTGATGATTCTCTAAGAGAAGTTTTATCTACATCGCTTGCTGAATCTACAGCATCAATTTCAAACATTTCCAGTTTTAGATTAAATAGTTTCTCTACGTGATCAGCATTAGTTGGGTCATACGTAAGTAAAAATGCTCCAATGTCTGCCATAATTTTTGCATTATCTTCTGGCCCAGTGGCTCTTACATAACTAATCTTTCCTTGTTCAATTAACTGTCTTTGATATTCTTCAATTTCTTCACCAATTTTTTCGTAATAGTTATCAGTCCAAGTCTCAATCTGAGCAATAGAACAAACAGTCATTAGTTCTTGAAATAACGCTTGATCAGCATCAACTAGAATATTGATATTCGTAATACTACCATCTACTTCTTCGATAAAGGCCTGAATGTTTGTTCCTTCATCATTAGTAAAAATGGCTTGTAATAAATTATTTTCTGTGATCATGTTATTTTCACTCCTAAATAGTGCGTCTTCACGTGTGTTGCTGTTCCTCCAGTCGGCACTCTTTGAGATCTATAGTTATCTTGCAACTGTTGATCTCGTCTTACTTGTGATGCGCCCGTCAAACGAGTATCTAGCATCGATGAACCACATTGTGTACCAGAGTTATATTGGAATCTAACTTGAAATCCTTGAGTATTAAAAGCAAGAGCTTTCATAGCATAATTAACTAATGTTTCGAAATTAGTTTTAGTCATTGTTTGCAAATCACCATTCGCAGTATGAGTTAGAGGTTGTCTATACTGATTACCTATACCCATTTTCGTTGGGTTTGCGAGTAAAGAAGTGACTCCACCAAAAGAATCAATAGCATCAACATAAACTGCGCAATCATTTTGTGGGCTTTTACCGCCTAATTTTTCACCTGTTACAATAAAATTATCTGATACTACATATCCGCTACCTGCTGTATTAACAGAAGTCGCATATTGAGATCCAGCTATTTTTTCAACATTCAATTTAAATCCAGTTCCTGCAACTGTTCTATTGTATGCAGAATCTCTATATCCAGTAGGACTAGCTTGTCCACTTGAATCAAATACAAATTGTTGACCCAATCTATTAGTGTTTAATTTATACAAATAGTAATTATTAACTACAACATTTTGAGTTCGAGCTTCTGGCAAATTTCCTGCATTAAAAGCGGCAATATTGGCAGTATTATCAGTATAAACTGGTGTATTACTTACTATTGAATATCGAGGATTGCCAATTGTCAATGCATCATGGATTATATAAAGTGGTTCAAATGTAGTCATGTTTTGACCAGCAACTTGTTGTAAAACTGGTTTAGCAAATGTGTCTAAGAAATCTTGATCAGTAAATGGTATAAACTCTGAACTATCTTGGCTATCTCCACCTGCTCTATGACCGCCACCTGGATTTGAAAATCTATGGTATACTGGCCAATTCGAACCTAACTGATTCTTCAAAAATGTCAAGTCAAACGGATTTGCGCCTTGACCAGGTGTAGGATTTGTAACAGTTTGTTCTATACGAGAATAATTAACTGTAGTTGTAGAAATATTACCTAAGCTACCATTATTATTAGAAAATCTTCTACTATTATTTGTTACGGCTGAAGCTATAACATGGGTTTCAGATAAGTTGCCTAAATTTCCGCCACTTCCTTGAACCGTAAGTTGAACAGCAGGGCTTTGCAAAAAAGATTTTTTTGCTGCCGCATAGATGTCATTCAATTCTACAAGGTTAAATTCTTTCAGATTCCCAGAATCTGTATAATATAAAGGGCTACGTACGGCCATAATCTATCTTCCTGGTGTGAATAATGTTTTCAATACTACGCTAGCTGAATCTAAAATCAAAGTAGTTGTTAAGTTTTGTAAATGTCTGGAAGCAATAGAGCTATCGTGTATTTCGGCACTATCGATTGCTCCATACGGCAATCTAACTGCCATGTTAGAGTCAAAGCCAGTAGAATCTCCGGTAACTATAAGTGTTCTAAGTTTAAGATGGTGTCCCGTACCACTATCAAAATTTAGATGAGTAATATCTGCACTATTGGCTTGTAAATACCCAAAGTAACCGCTATCAACTTGTAGGTGTTTAATTATAGCGCTATCAACTCGAATTAAACCAAAGTCTCCCGAGTCTAGTTTCATATATTGCATATTCACACTATCTTGCATTTGCGAGACAGAAGAATCAAGGAAGTTCAATACAGACACTACACTAGAGTCTGCATTTGGAATATGAGTCAATATATTCGGATTAAGATCGTCAAGATCACCGACATATCCTTGAAGTGCATTTGTCTTTTGCACCCAAGTTCCGATAGGATTAGTTAAGCTTACTTGTATAAATCTTGGCATTACAGTTTCTCTATCAGTTTGTTAATTAAGTCTTTCATTTCTCTTACTTCGTTTCGTAACTCAACCACTTCGTTATTTCGAGATTGCCTTAATCTCTTAGCTTCACGTGCAGCATTAATAGTAGCCGTATCTGTATTTAATATAGCGTTCGAGTTTATATCTCTAACTAATGTTTGTGATCCTTCGACCTTTATATATTTCCTCATTATACAGCCAATGCAATTACTCTTAAGTCTCTGAAAATTGGAGGCTTTGCAGAATTAGTAGATTTCATTACAATTTTAATCACGAAGCGAGAGAAAGAAGTTGATAGACCATTTTGACCTCCTACCAAATATCTATAATCTCTAAACACAGTTGGATTTTCATCTGATGGTAGTTCTGTTTCTTTTGCAACTTCGATCCATGGAGTGTCATCAAAGTTTTCTCCATCATTAGCAACTTTATAATAAACATCAAAATCTGCTGTTGATGGACGATGAGCAGAAAGTAATATCTTCAAGCCAATAGCATCTTCTTCAAGAGTTACTGGCCTTACAATATGCTTACCAATATGTGATCCACCGATTGCAGCAGTTTCATCAACAAAGTTAATTGGTGTATTATGTTGCGGTGCATTGACTGGTGCATTAGCTGAGTCTTGCATATCAACATGATTATGAATTAAGAACATAGACGCTCTTTGCATATCAATTAAAGGAGAAACGTCTGGATTGCCAGTCGTCAAACCTAATTCTATAGTAGCTGATTTTACGCCAGCTCCTATGTTACTTGTTTCTAAATCAGCATTTGCAATCATTGCTGGTGTATTAAAGACATTATTCTCTCTAACATCAAGATCAGTAAATACAACATCCTTTGCATATGGCGTTTCTGTTCCAGCGAGCGATTTGCCAGAAGTAAATTTACCTCTTATTGTCATTCCAGTGCTAATTGGCAATAGTGGCTCAACGAATGGCACTACTGTTTCAAACATCATATTCCGAGTTGACATTACTGCTGTGCCACCAAAGTTAAATGCGCTACTAGGATTTGTTTTTGATAATGTGATTGTAAAGTTATCTTCATCAACTGCAACTACTGTGCGAGAACCAAGAATATCTGAACCAACTAATCCACCACCATATGCAGTACCTGAATCAAGTCCATAAATTTTTACATTATCACCTGATATAAATCCATGATTCTTTTGATTTACAATGAGAGTGCTACTTGCCGAATCAAATGTAAGTGGATTTTCATCCATTAATTTGCGAGAGATAGGAGCATTTTCTAGTACTGCCGTACCACCAGCTAAATCAAATTGTGCTTGATGGATTTGGAACATCATATCTTTGGTTTGTGCAGGTTCCCATGTTGATGAATTCTGTGATAAGAATAAAGAACCAAGAGTTGGTTGCTTTGTAACTTTCTTTTCTGTAGAATTCAAAACAAACTGTTCGGTTTCTGCAATATACACATTATAATCTGTAGTTTCTGCTTTAACAATAAATGCATATTCAGTATATGGATTTAAGAAAATAGGCTCTTCAAATCTAAAATCTGTAGGAGCAGATGCATCATTACTAACTGTCACATTTCCTGGATTAACAAAAACAACTGAACCAGGAATAGTAGTAGTCGATGACGGATGACCATTTTCTACTGGTCTTAATTCTACTTGTACTGGTATTGAATTAGATTTTGATGCAAAATACAACCTAATTCTTGTAACATATATTCCATCGACTTTATCAACATAAAAGGTTTGTGCTAGTGGATCGCTTGGCCCGTCATCGATCATATCTCGTTGGCCACGAACTGTAATAAATCGGGTTGAGAGAATATCTCGCTGCCGAGTTTCAATAAGACCTGCTGCACTAAATGTTGTCTTAGCAATAGAAAGAGCATCTTTTTCATTATTAGCTGTAATATCTAATAGTTTAAATTCTCTTTCACCTGTTCTAAATCTGAGATTTGGAGTAGATGGGATAAAGAAAGATCCTTCTACTAAACCTTGTGGAGTAGTAGTAAGTGTTGATGGACCATTAGGATGCTGTGTTGCAGTATTTAATCTATTTCCATATTCATCTGATGTAGTAGCAAATCTTTGGAATGCTTCTGATTTAACCCAATCGTTTACTGGTACACCATCAAACCATGGCCACATTTGCACATTAGGACCCAATCCTTGAGCTTGGAAGAAAACCATTCGCGAGCGCATAAATGGAATAATAGCAACATTAACTACTCTATCTCCAATAACCTCTCTAATAGTTTCGTCCCGTACTACTCTATTAGTATGAACCATATTTCCCATTTGCCTTCGTGCAACCACTCTGCCTCTTTGGTTGCCAGCCCAATTCCAATTCCAGTTGTTGAAATTAAATGCTTGACTTCTATCAATTCTTGTTCCACCTTGAATAATTCTTGGTGCAATATAAACAGTTTCTTTCCATTCATCAGATGAAGGAGAAAGGAACATATTACCTCTGTGAGTAATAACGGCGAATGGATTAACGTTAATAGTTTGTGACACTACAGGTTGATTAATATAACTTTGTTCTGTGTATTTAATATAAACATTATCGCCTTTTAATACTGTATTTGTTGATAAATCTGAATCATAAATTAGACGAGCATTTTCTTCATTAAATGTAGGTCTCATAATTCTATCTGATGGATCAATTGATGCTTTATATTCTGAATTTGCTGTAAATGATACTGAGTGATCTAAAAAATTATCAACTACAAATCCTGATTTTGTTCTATCGGTACCTGAAGAATCAAAGACTGAAAAGTTTTGTACATCAACTTCTAATAAACTCAATGCAGTAGCTTCTTCAAGATCATCAACTCTATCTTCAAGTTTTTGGATATCGCGCATTGTAAAGCCTTTAGCTTCAATGTTACGCATTGTCATATCATCTACATTTTTTGAACCAGCATTCAATTCGATACGGTATAATTCCAAAGTTTGTTCTGGAGTATTTGCAAATTTTGGTGTTAAAGAAGGCGTACCTTGAACTACAGATATAATTCCTTGTTGGTCAATTACTAATTTATCATATCTAGGCAAATAATATTCTGTATCTAATGTGACTAGACTAGTATTTACTGGAATTTCATTTACTCTAGCAGTTGCTGCAGCAAATCCAGTATTGTTATCATCTTTACGAGATCTAAAATCTAAAACATCTGTTAATGAAACTACAGATCCATCAGCTTTTGTGTGATCAGGAATTTGACCATATGTGACTTGACCAGTATAAGATGATGCATCAAAATAGTCTCCAGTAGCACCGTGATTAAAATATGTAAATCTTACGTACACGTTGCCAACTGGTGTTTTTGCTGTAGTCTTTAAAAGTAATTTACCAGTTTCATAGAAGTTATCTCTTTGACCATTATCAACAAGAAAGTCTGCTCTTAAATCACTACCATCAGAATCTACTGTACGAATTCTTTGTACTTCAAAAATATCAGCTTTACCTAAATTAATGTATGGTTGTCCTCCACCGCCAGGATTTGTAATACTTGCAGCCATTGTTTGAGTAGCAAGAGATTTGGTTCTTGTAACACCATCTTTTTGTACTTGCACAATTGCTTCTATAGCTGTACTAGCAGGTCCACCAGTTATTGACGCTGATTGTGTTCCAGAACCTGTGACAGTAGTTGGAGTGAATGCAACACCAGCAACTGCAGAAAATACCCATTGATTTGCATTTGCAAAAACTTCGCCACTAGCTAGAGCAGGGAAAGTAGTATCACCATTACCATCAGTAGTTGCAGTTAATCTTCTTTGTGTTGTAAGTGTAACATCAGAAGTTGCCTTAACTCTATTTTCTGGAAAGTCAAACAGTAAATCATTATTAGCAGCATCTTTGATAACTGCTATGGTATTTTCAAGTTGTAAGTTAGCAAATGAATTTGCGGCTGTACCAATTGATGCTACGTCTCTAAAGTTTTGACTTGCATTCATCTTAATGTCCATCAGATAGAAGCGAGTTAAAGCTCCGTCTTCTTCTACCGATTTAACACGTGCAGTACCAATTGTTGAACCACCATACGACCTAACACTTCTTAAATTTTGCAAATCAAAAGTTTCTATATTTGGTAATCCATTTATAGAATCAACTAAAACAAAGTTGCCAAAACCTGCACCAACAGGTTCAGCATTTATAGTAATAGATGTAGTAGCTTTCGGTACTTCAATTACTGTAGGATCCGCTCTGTGTGCTCTATAGCCAGCAACATAAGCAGTGCCTGGAGAAACATTTAAATTAAAGTTAGAATATGACGAAGAATCATAATTAATTCTAAATGGTTTTTTTACAAAATCTCCATTAATTTCTTTTACACGAAGAGCATCAAATTCAGCGATTTTGTTATAATCGTTTGTACCACTAACTGCTTCAATTAATTCTCCATCACGGATCTTTCCAAAGAAAACAAATGTATCAGCTGAATCTTTATCAGACTCATTTTTCAATGTTAACCTAATTCTATAACGATCCGCGCCTGGAGCAGTTAGATTTGGATTAGCTGTTTGATTATCATAAAGAGCTAAAGTATCACTAACCGTTACAATATCTTGTGTGACTACAAAACCTACGTTTTCTGTTGGAGCAGAATCATATTTTGAAACTAAGATTGATTGTTCATCAGCTTGAACAAAATGTCCTTGAGTAAAGAACGTACCACGTTGCATCGAAGCCCGCGTACCTCTACCTACAGCTTTATTTGATGACGTATTTGTGGTTTGAACTTTTAGTGTAACACCACTACTAGTTCCAACAATATTTTCTCCTGGAGTCAATCGTATTGGCGCAGTGCCAATAGTGCCTGAACTTTGATTAATATATTGAATATAAAGAGTAGCAGGATCACTAGTCAATGCATCAACAGGTAAAATTTCTATTACTTTTACACTAACATTTGAAGTTTGACCAACAAATGTATCGTCAATCATTGAAGTAGTACTAGAAGGTAGACTAGTAGTTGCGTCAATTTTTACATATTCATATTTATTATTTACAAACATGCCTCCTGGTACAACAGAAGCACCTTCTTTAAATATATTTCTTCCGAATCTTTCAACTTCTTTTTGGATAATAGTTTGCATTTGCGTAAGCTCACGAGCTTGCAATTGCTTACCGCTATTAAAAAGTATGCGATGATAATGATCGCTATCTCTAAAGTCATCTCTATATGTTGTTGCAAATAGATTTTTAGTAAAATTATTAGGCATCGCTCATCCTTTAGAACTGTAAAATAACTTTTACGTCTTCTGCTTGCACATTCGACCGTAAGATAGCTGCTCTATTATCTATGTATAATATATCACCGGTGTTAGGATTAACTTCTGGATTGATCTTAGCAGAATCAATAATTCCAGTACCTACACCATTTGTTTCATTAACAACTTCCCCATCTTGGAAATCAGAAAAACCAGTTGTTGTAGTTTGATGATAATAAATGTCTGATGAATCTATATCATCAATGTATGCTTCAGCCAAAGTAATTTGACCTCTGATAATTTTGTCTTTAGTAAAAGCTTGTACTACGCTTGATAACTTCATTCTTTTTAGAGTATTACCAGTTGTTGCTGTAAATACTGAACCTGCATCATCTTTAATATCTTTGACCAATGTCACTTGTCTAAAGTCTTGATCTGTGATGAAGTTACTATCTGTTCCTTCAATACGAGAATGGAACATAATAGCTGCAGATTTTAAATCAACTCGACAGTCTGCACCAATTCCGGAATCTGGACCAAGAACCGCGCGGGCAGTAGCACCACCGCCTCCACCACCAGTAATTTCAACTTCAACTCGAGTATAACCTAATCCTAACTTTTGAGTAGTACCGCTATCAGCCATTTTAATCCATGCTAGTGTGCCAGTTGCTGAATCAATTCTAGCTATAGCTTGAGCTCCAGTACCAGAACCAAGAATATTAACTGTTGGATTTGATGTATATGCACTACCAACTGAAGTAATAATAACTGATGTTACTGCACCAACTTTGGCAGTATCTTGTATTTCTTCTTGTTTTAATTGAATACCGGTTGATGATGAATCAGTTTGCAATTGTTTTTTAACTGGTAAAAAGTTAGATGACATAAACGAGTTTGCTCTTGATGCACTAACAGTAAATAGAAATTTCCAAACATAACCATCTGATAATCTAAATGAATCATTGTTTGCACTTGTTGGTTCTACAGTAGATCCAACTGCCACTCCACTATTATCTCTACCAGTTTCTAAACAAATATACACATTGTTATTACCATTCATTACATAATATGGATTAGCAGGATAGCCAGAAACTTGACTATCGAATTGTGAATATATTGTGCCGTTTGACCAATTATATCGTGGAACTACAAGAGATGTTGCTTGAACTTTCTTGACAGATTGCATTTGGTTTCTTGCGCCAGTAACATCACTCGCTCTGTTAATCGGAGTTGGTACTGTATCAGCGCTATCCCAAATTTCTGATCTGCCAATACCAATATAATATCTCGCAGTATTTTGGGCAAACTGATCAAAAAATTGTCTAGCTAAAAGAGTTCTAAGAGCATCGGTTACAATTGCTGGCATGATTAAGATTCCTGAATTCTAAGTAATACGTGAAGGTTTGTTGAAGTATGACCTGCGTCTTGGGTTAAAGCTACTGAAATTCTATCTCCTGCATTATATGAAACAGCTGCTGTTTGATTCAAAGTTTGAGTTCCATTTCCTGTAACTTCAATTGATTTTGAAGTTTGTGTAACGCCATTAATATCAATATCTAATAAGAAAGTTGATGAGCTACCACCGTATGATGATGATGTAAAGTTGGCCGTAATATGAGTAGTTGTGCCAGCAACTGGCATTAACATTCCGTTTGGAGGAGAAGCTCCATTAGTTGTAAATAAATCTTGATTACTAGCCCCACTTACCGCGCCATCAATGGCAAAAGTAAGATATTGTACAGCACCTGAACTTACAGCAGATCTATTAATTGAAAACCATCCATCACTATCGGCTAATTCAAATCCATTAGTTACTGAGTTATAGTGCATCGCACCTTTTCTGTAATGCGAACTATAGAAAGCATTATTTTTATAATTATTTCTTTCTGTCGTAGTATTTTGTGGTACAAAAAGTAAACCTTTATTTCCTAAATCTGTAAATGCTCCACCAGCTGGTGTGTTTGTGGTTACTCTCCATCCATTATGAGCAGCATTTGATGATGCAGCCATGTGTATTTGATTTGCATTGACAATTATTTTACTATCACTACCAGATTTGATAGTTCTAGTTGCGGCAGAATCAAAGGAAAGCGGTTGACCTGAATCCATACCGAATGTAGTTCCAGGAATACTTAGCTTACCACTATTATCTGTTAATCTTAATGATCCAAGATGTATAGTGCTTCCGCTAAGATGCAGGTCTTTCCATTTTTTAGCTGATGTACCAAGATCACGAACTTCATTTTGGTCAGGTACAAGATCGTATGGAATCGATGCATTAATAGCAGTAACAATTCCTGTTACTTGAGCAGAATCTGGTAAAGCCGAAATTGCTGATGCTATAGTTGAATATTGTACTCCATCTAAAGTATCAGCATCTACATTAAGTGCATCAACAAAAGTTTTATTTACTCGAGTATCAATTGCTGAGTTGGCTCTTGCTGTTGTAAAGTATAGATTACCAGGACCTGAACCACCGTTTGCACCAGCAGAATCTTCGGGTGTAACATCTGTTGTTGCACCAGTCAATAGAGCTGTTAAGGCAGCTAGTGTAGTATCAACTGGATTTACTCCAATATCATTGTCTAATTTAAATTGTGTAACAGCTGAATCAATTGAAGAATCAACTTGCACCGATGTTTGTAGTGTCATACCAAGTGCACGAGCTGAATCTAAGCCACCGCTTTGTCTAAATTGTATATATGCAGAATCAATATATGCTGTAACATCAGTAGAGTCAAGACTTAATCTATTTGCTCTAGCAGAATCTAAGAAACCTGCACCAAATAATGCATCAATTGCAGAAGCTGAGTCGAGAAGCTTTGTAGTACCTCCACGAATTCCAAGAATATAATCGCGATCGGCTTCTTTCTTAATATCTGTTATAAAGGCTAATGTGCCTGTGCTATCTTGTAATGTAATATTATTAATACCAGAAGGATCAGCAGGAATTAATCGAGTGACAGTTGTCATCGAATCTTTAGTAGCACCATCAAAGAGAATGCCATCAAAACCAAATCCAATACCATTGCTATTAACACTTTGCAAATTAAGCTGCAGTGAAAGAGCCGTTATGTTTGAATATAGTTCAGTAAAGTTGGCATTAATTTTGGTAGCGCCAGTACGTAGATCATCTCCGGTACCATCGTTGCCTACTGTTCCAGTAAATATGTTTTGTCTTGCCATTTTCTATCCTGCAATAATATTAATCTTATTTATATATGTTAATACTGCTTATTTGAGGTTAAATAACCTATTGCTACATAATTCTGAGGACTTACATAGTCAGCATCATATGTTGGGTAGGACCTCATATCGAATGTTTCAAATGCATTATCATACCTAATCCCTGTTCCAGCAGAATCTAGGTTATCAAATGTGAGTCCATAATCTGCCCATTCTTTCAGATCTTTATAAAGCAACATAACATCATTAATTGTTGCGTATTGTTTTCCACCAACTGTTGCAGCCATTGCTGAATCAGCCCAATATCCAGTCAGTCGATATGGACTAGTTCTAAACTGCGGTTCATTCATATGGAACTTGGCGCCAAAATTAGATTTAGCTCCATGCGCGGTGTAATTATTTAGGTGTGATATATCACCTTGTGCTTGTGGCGGATTGATACTACTAATTGCATCTGCGCTATCAATAACAAAGAAAATATTTTTAAATGGATCTGGAACAGACTCATCTGTAATAATATTAATTGTGTCAGTACCTTCGATTGCAACTTCGTTAGCAAGATAAAAACCAGTCGGATGTACAAATCTTCTCCACAGTTGTTCCCATACACCAATCGAAAGCGGTGACTTAATTAAAATTGAGAATACTTGGAACTTACCGCCATCTTGAATAACCTTACCGTATTCTGCACCAAGTTCTGATTCTCCAACATTAAAAAGAAATTTCTTTGGATAAATGATCTCAACTTCTTCGTCAAAGAATCCGCGGAAAAATCCTTCACCAGAAAAAAGAGAACCTTTTACACGAAAGAAATTTCCAAAGTTTCGAATGGCTTCTCGTGGAAATGAAAAATTACCACCAGATACACCAAGTGCCAGAGTTTCAAATAACTGATCGAGTCTTTCTAAACTTGCATCTTCTGTTTCTCGAATAGTATTTAATTCATGAATCATTCCATCAAAATTAGTATCAGAATCTTGGAATTCATAGTAACCCTCAAGAAATGCAATTAAATTAGGATAGTCTTCCCTGAAATATTCAGGCAAGATCTCTTCTATCAAGCTTCTTCTAAAATTGATATCGATTCTATCAAAATGTTTGAGGGTTTCTTCTTTAGCCATTAGTTATCGACTTCCAATGTAGTGGTCTGTCTATCAATCAGTGCTGAAGTTGATGAGTTGGTTGAATCAAGTTTCAATACATAATTTCGTAGAGGTTTAACAAAGCTTTGATTTTCTGGTACAACAGAAAGTCGTAGGTATGTGCTACCTAATATAAGAGCTTCTGGATTAATTCCAGTTATATCTACTACTCCTGATGGTGCATCATATTCACCAACGTTATCTTGTAAAACATTTCCTGCCAAATCGTATATTTGCAATTTAGTACCAGAAAGTTTATTTCTTAATTGTGCCACAACTCCACGGAATTGGAATGTATCTGAAATGACAGTATGGTTAATATCATCTGGATCTGCAATTCTCATAGGGAATGCAAGCTTATGTGAAGTTGCAACACCAACAGATGGAGTAAATCTTAATTGACATTTTACTTCAGTTCTTGATGATAAGATAGCTGGACTTAAGGCATCTACCTCGGTCAAAAGATTTGATCTACGAAATACTGATTCAAATCTTTCAAGGTTATTTGCAAAAAAGTTTTTCTTAAAATTAAATACATCTGTTTCTACAGAAGCTAGAGTATTACCAGTAAGAGCAGGATCAAAATTAAAAACCGTATTCAATTCAATAAACACTGTAATTGGATCTACAAACTTTGTTGCAATTGACATCACAGATAGATTCTTGGTAAAGTTGTTTACGATGCTTGACTCTGTTTCTGTTTTTGTATTTGTTGCAGTACCAGTTTTATATAGAATAGAGACATATGCTCTTCCATAATCAATTGGTACATTCTCATCACCTGACCAGACTGTCACATCTTCAATCACGGTATAATTACTTTGTATCGTAGCTTTATAATCGAGTGATGTAACCAATCTCTGTTGTGTAGCATATGCAAATGGAGCCAAGTTCTTAATAGAATCTATTGATTGTTTTTCTGCACCACCGGTTGACTCAGCCGCAGTTACTACTGAAACCGGATATGATTGACCATTTACTGTAATATTGCTTGTAGACGAAAAGACGGTACCTTCATTTGCAGTAGGACCACTGACAGAAAGATACTTTAAAACGATTTTATTTCCAGGATCTGGTGATTTACCAAAAGAAATGCCATCACCAAAATTAACTTCATAAAACCCATTTGGAGCTTCTCGTATTGTGTATAGCTCTGATTCAGGAGTAATAACAACAGCATCTTTTACTGGTGAATAGCTGACAAAGTTTGAAGAACTTGAAGTATCAAAGACTTGCATGACTGTAGTGGCTTTATCCATCTTCTGATCAGGAATAACATATATCTGTCTCTCGGTTTTTTCACCTACTAAGAATGTCTTTGTTTTTTCAATACCTTCGTGTACTGGAATATCGAATGAACCTGCAGTCGTTTCAAGATTATAAAGTCCACTGCCGTTATCTTTTGCATTGAATGCATCGAGTGTTCTAAACGTATATGTAGTGCCATCGATTTGTGTAGTAAACGTCAGGCCTTTTGGTACGAGGACGGCTGGAGGACGATTTGCCACACCAGCAAGATTAAACGAAAGATTTAATAAAGCCTTCGAAGCAGTCATCGATCTAACATCATAACCAAGAGTTTCTGCATGTGATACAACAGAACTTCGAAGCTGGGCTGTATTAAGAAAGGACTCGTTCAATGCAAAGTTTGCGGTAAGTCCATTAATATGGGTATTGTATGCTAATACGTCGAGGACATTTGACAGACCCGAGGCATCAAAATCATAATCTGCATATTCAGGTTGCGCCTTAAAATATTCTTTCAACCTGCCCTTAATATTCTGAAAATCAAGATCAGCCGATTTAATTGTAGTAGCCATTTATCTAAGCCTCGCTAAGTTTACGTCTAGTGATACTGTCTCTCCGACATTTACTACCTCGAAGGTAATGGTTGCACGAATTTCGTTACGCTCTGGATTCGAGACAAAATTGATATTCAATACTCTTGCTCTTGGTTCATATCTCTCGATCGTAGCAGCAATCTGTTGTCCAATGTCATGTGGCTGATAATCAGTATCTAATTCGAAAAGAGCAACACCTAAATCTCCACCAAAATTTGGCTGAAAAGGTTTTTCGCTTCTTCCAGTTAACAGTAGATTCTTTACTGCCTGTTTGACCGCGGCAACATTTTTCTTTTTATAAAGATCACCGGCAGGACGATTCGTAAACGTAAGATCGATATCACTATATACACGAGCCTGTGCCTGTGTAATGGTCGATCCATTTAGATTACCATCTTCGATTGAAAACGCTTTTGCCATATCTCTTCCTAGTTTGTTATTCTATTTATATAGTTTGTTCCATAAATTCACCAGTCACCTGAACGTTTTCATTGAACGTCGTATCGATTTCATTTTTATATCTTACATTCCAGCCGCTCGAAATAATCGGTGTTGTAATAATGAGTTGTGCAGTGAGTGATTCATCTGGATTAAAAGTATCATATGCGAGTGTAATCTTCTCGAATTTTTCATTATCCTTAAGATATTTCGCTAAATCAAAGGTCTTCTGAAGTGAGATGAGGCCGTCGGCCCCCCGGAGCTCATAGACGACCGCGCGCCCCTTGGACTTTAAATCTGCAATCGAGTTAGTTGTCAGTTTTTCGTCAGGAGCAGGGACGTATAACCCTTCGGCCACAATCATACGGTGATTATTAAACTCACCCTGATTTTTAATGACTCGCCTCATAATACTGGCATGAATCGAATAGTTCTTTGCAAGATTCAACCTCTCGGTATTATCAGTAATATGGTTCATGTTTGTAGAGGACCCATACCCTCCTAAAAATTTTGCAACAGTAATACCCGGGGCAAGCTTAGTCTGGGGAGTAATTTTTCCCGCCCTCTCCGGATTGTATGCTGGATCTACTGCGAATATTGCCATTACTTTGTCACCGTTTTTGTGCCGGCGCCTTTCGCATTAGGGAACGAATTTTGTCCACGTATTTTTGTATCTTTAATCGATACAACACGGCCTGTTTTCTCAGGAACCTTATTTGCCCATAAAGCCGCCAGTTTACCCGCAGTTGATTGGGACCCAATAAAAGATTCATTACGAATATTCTGTGGATCTCTCATTTTACTCCTGACCTCGGGTGTTGTAAGCTTCCTGCTACTTAACCCACCATAAGGGACCGTTTTGTCAATCGAATTTTTCAGATCTCCACTTACATCAATCTGGACATTACGGGTACCCCTATCACCCTTGTGTAAATACTCGTCAGCCTCTTCTTCATCTACCCTTGTCCGGGTAAATGGATCAACTGCCACATCAGCGGTATTATCCTGAGTTACTGTATACCCAGTCGGTGCACCAACTCCTCCACCTGGAGAGGATGGGTCAGCATAATTCTGGGAATTTGTGATGTCTGCAGTAATACATTGATGCGCCGTACCCTGTAAATCACCATATACAACTGGTATATTCATATGGCCTGTCGTTACCTGGGTATCATTACGAATAGTGGGGACCGTTAGCGTTTCTCCAATATTCACATGGTGTCCGGTGTACATACTATAATTATGCATTACCACGTTCTCTCCGCCTATATCTCCAGTATTACCGGTAGCGGTTAAATCATTGGCCAATATATTAATATTGTCAGAGGCAATGAAGACTTCATCTGTCCCTGTAATTTTTAGAACGCCAGTATTAGTACCAGTGCCATCATCATCACTTTTAAAACCCACAAATATCTCTTTGTCTCCCTGCGAATATTCACTACTACTTCCTTTCGTGATAATAGTATTATTACCTAGGGTAGTTAACGAATTACTCCCAGAAATATATTCAGTAACATTTTTAATCGTGGTTAATTCTTTATTCTTTGTAACATGCTGGCGATATCCACCTTTGAT
>Ga0181420_1000033_pt1 | contig 41935 bp, 55 predicted proteins | sample 43SPOviralmetaG_FD_130145 | JGI IMG/M metagenome (GOLD analysis project Ga0181420, IMG submission 130145) | Marine viral communities from the oligotrophic San Pedro Time Series (SPOT) site, San Pedro Channel, CA, USA - 43 SPOT_SRF_2013-05-22 | ecosystem: Environmental > Aquatic > Marine > Strait... | reverse complement strand
CCCATATAAACATCTAATAACAGTGGGTTCGACTCCCACCACCTCCACAAATTGCCAGGTTTAAATTGACTAATTCATACATATTTTATGCGCCCCGAGATTAAGGTATGGGGGTTAATACTTACTTTGTATGCGTGTGTGTGGGTAGTGCGGCGCGGTGCGGCGAATCGTAGGCGGTTTGTCCTGGACTGCTGACTTATGCGTTCGCCTATCAAATTGACTACTCTCTTCTTAAAATAGAGGATATACGTCTCTCCAGAAGTTCCGATCTACAAAATTTTCTTCCAGGATTTTTCGATCTACAAAATTTTCACGGAGATCTATTCGTGTTTCTTCTGACTTGGTGATCTATTATTCTCTCACAATGAGAAAAGCGGCACCGTAGCGCCGCCTGTCTCTCTCTCCTGGTTAGTACGTAAACAATTAGGGGATTGCTTATTCCAGGAGTTGCACCTTATTCTTTCGTTCGCTCGACTTCTTCCTTTAAGTCCGCTAACTCTTGCATAAGTCCGTAAAACTTATCGCTCAAATCAACCTTACTATTCGGTAGCATTCCGTAACCTTGCTCTAAAAAGTCGTAAGCGTTTTGTACTTCTGCCGCGACCTCTTCCACTTTGTAGTTGTCTTTACTTACCGCCATTTTAATTGTCCTCTCTCTCTATTCTTAACTCTTTTAATCCTGGTACTTTAAACTCCTGCAACTTTTCTTCCCTCTCTCTGAATACATCCTTGATTGTTCCAAGCACGTACGCTTCCACTCTGTCCGCTTGACTGCTTCCTAACTCTAAGCTCTTCCAATTCTCATCGAACATTTTCTTTATAGCTTTAATTAATTCATTCTTCATTTAAATTTCTCCCCTCTCTTTTGCTGCTGCAAATTCATCTCCAATATAATTAACGTACTCTTCCAGGTCTGCTTGTGTCTCTCTTAGTTCCTGGCGTAAACTCCAGGCATAGACAACAAGGAACGAATGGCTAGCTATGAGTAACAATATAAACAGATTCATTAGAAGCTACCCCATAGATACGTAACCCCGTTAATCTCTGCGCGCTCTAATCCATTAAGCATATACTCGCGGACTTCTCGCCAATTTATAAACGGCGTAAGATATTCTGGAACATCATAATGTTCTACAAATCTATCTTCTAGCGCGTTCTCTTCCTCTTCCCGTGATGTAAAGACTGTTACACTGTCTGCAAAATCTTTAAACGTTTCCGTTGGTTCGTGATTAACGTCCAACTCATCACCCATAAGAAACACTTCTTTAAATGCTCTTACATAATCAAAATTAGGAACCAATTGAAGCAGCTGCACAAGTCCGTAAATCTCTTCGGCTAGCATGTACTCGCCGCCGCCAAAATCATTGTCCTGTATGTGTACTTCATCCCCGCCGCATGCGTACGGAGTCTTAGCTTTTTTGTGTATCTCTTCAATATCCAATGCTTTTTGGATTTGTTTAAGCGTTGTCTCTTTGGTAATTTGGAACCAATAAAAAGTAAGGCGCCCTTGATTGTAGCAAGCTAAACAGCCAGGACATATTTCTATATAGTTATTGTTTTCGATAGTTTCGATAGTATTCATTCTTCTAACTCCTTCCTAAAGTTATAATAAAATTGTACCAAAATATAAAATTTATACAAGCATTTAATGTAATGTTTATAGGGTTTTATGTGTGGGACATAGTGAAGCAGCAAATTCAAGGACTCTCTCATGGCTTTTAAATACCCTGTTTTTTTCCAGGTAAAAGAAAAAGCAGCAACGAGGCGGCGCTGCTGCTGATTCTCTTGAATTTCTTGGGGATCTATTTTTTTATGTCGCCGATCTCCTTTAATTGTCCGACTAGAATTGCGTTTATCTCTTCGAGTCTATGGTTCTCTGTCTGTGCTAGGCGTATCTCTTGGGTTATGTTCTTCCATTCCCATAATCTACGTGTCCGCCATTGCTCGTTAGCAAAATAGTAACCTAACACTACGCTGCCGAGTGCGACCATGATATGACTCACGACATTGAAGTGGAACTCCATTATTTTTCCTCCTCTAATTCGCCTACATTAAAAGTTATTGTTATTTGATCGCCATCATCACTTTTAGTCCAATATGATATTGGGCAACTTGCTAACCATTCATCAAATTGATCCATTACTTGACACCTCCTGCATTGTATTTAACTCCGTCTACTTTATATTGATTGTGCTTGTACTTTATAGTTACTACTTCTTTACTCTCAAAGTCAAGTATCTTTGTGTTACCTTTCTCAAATTCTGCATTGTGTAAAGTTCGTAACACTTCATCTAGTGCAAATCCAAAATCAGTTTTAATTAATAGAGTTACTTCTTCTATGTTTACCATTATTCCGCGCTCTCTATACAATCATCACACCAATCACTATCTTGTGTAACTTTTACTACTTCTAAGTCGCTTATGTCATAATCACAAAGTGAATATTCTCTTGCGTCTTGTATTACTTCATCTTTATGATCTCCAATACCAATAACAGTTATTGAAAATGTAACTTCATGTCTATGCGTGCATTCTTTTTCTTTAAGTTTAGCCATTACTCTCCTCCTCCAAACAACTTCTAATATCTTTATCATCTAAGTCGTGGATATATTCTATTGCTTGTTCCATATCCATAGCTGAAAATGATACAAACATTGTATATACTTTTGGTTTAGCCATTATTCTTCCTCCTCCAATTCACAGTGCTGCGGCATGATCCATAACTGCTTTTCGGTTGCGTTATCTGTGCCGCTGCAAGTTTTCTCCATGAACACTGCGGTGTCATGCTTGCCCGTGTAACTATACATGTATGTAAAGTGTTCATCCTTATTGTATGTTAAGAACTCGAACGCCCTCTTCATGTATACAGGAGAATACTGCATATAAGTAATCGGTTGTCTTCTGTCAGGATCTATTGCACCTCTAGAATCATTATAAAAATCCAGGAACACTCCTTTATTTCTGTTTACAGAAGCACCTATGTTCGTAATTATGTATGGTTCTATGTTGTCAATACGTACAGTTAAGTTATCGACTGTAACTCCAACGTCTATTGTATGGTCTATTTCCATATCATCATTCAGTATGTCCTTAGTTAGAATCTGCTGATTACCGTTCAATGATATGTATGTATGTCCGTCAACTTCCTTAGCACTAAAGTACTTAAACAGATGTGTGAGTTTAGCATTAAACTCTTCGATAGTGTATGTACCATATACACTTCCTCTAATGCTATACCATATCTCATCTTGTGACATTACATAATCTTCGTCACCTTTATCTACATAACTTGACGCTATGTGTATTCTGTCTTGACTATTCCAGGTTGTCATACCTAGAACGTATGAGTCACTTACCCATACGATCAATTTATTTTTTCGTACAACAAAATTAATAGTCTGTTGTATCTTTGCACCAGGCATGTGGGATTGTCTTTGTAATTTTTTATTGTCGCCTAACTTGGTCATTGCTTTAAGCAACTTCAAGTCGTTGTAGTCTAATTTAATGTTAACTTCTAACATGTAACTTCCTTTCCAATATATAAATTACATGTGAAATTATTTTATGTCAAGTTTATTTCCAACGGTTACGTTTTACTATTTTCTTTTTGTTGTTATCTGCTTCACAAGGTAGTCCATCTTCATGGTTAAAATATTTATGTTGACATACCATGCACTTGTAATGTCTGTTGTATTTAAAATCTACGATCGCCATGAGTGACTGTAATTTTAACGCTGTACTGCGTGCAGCTTGATCGACTTGACTCATGGTAGCTGCTTCCAAAATGGATCATCATAAAAACTATTACCTATCTTACTCTCTACGATCTCCAGGAATGTATCCAATGTCAAGCACACTACGATCGGTACGCCATCAGGTTGCCTACGGGATCCATCTGTTTTTACCAAGCGCTTCCATACAAGTGCAGTAAATTCCGACTTTGACTTGCGGATAGACTTAGCTAACTCACGTGTTACATTAAGTGACTGTCTTGCCTTACACTCAACATAAAAATCTGTACCATTCCAATTAAATAATACGTCTCCTTTATCATTCTTCCCACCTTCCGCAATCCTAGAACCATTAGTCATCTTAGCTACGAACGTTTCTAGTTTAGTTCCCTGTTGTTTTTGCTTTGACATTACTCTTCCTTTTTAAATAATTTCCTGTCTTTAAGTGCTTTAGGTGAATTAAGTATCTGTGCAATAGTAGTTATATAGTCGATCATATCCCATCTAGGTAACCTACCATAATCTATTTGTGTACCACGCTGCACGAATGAGTAACTAAAGTAATCATACATATCGTGTACGACTTCCAATTCACCCACTCCTTTATTAGTAACGATACCGACTCTAACCCCACCATAATGTGGACCAGGTTCAGTAGGAAATGAAGGATCTTGTTTTAGTATAAGCTGTACTAAGTTAGATTCCTGTGCTGTATCGTAAGGAAAAAAATCAATCTTTGCAGACTGATCCTCTTCTATACAATATGTGATAGCTTCCAAAAAACTATCGCACTCGTCCATCATACTCCATACGTTACGTGCGCCTTGTGATTGTAATACTTCTTTCATTAACATAACTCTAGTTGAATATGATCATCAAGTCTATTTAAAAGCTCTTGTTTTTTCTTTTGATCATTAAGTTTGTACATGCTGACACCACCTTTATGTGTGTGCATGCTGCACTTATCACCTAGTATGTAATCTTCACCATGATCTGCACGCATTTCTGATATTCTATTTCTTGCTGACCAACCAAACTCTATAAGTTCAGTAGCACAATGCCACTCGTTATCATTAAGTAACTGCAAGATCTCATCTCTCATACCCATTATTCCTCCTCCTTCTTAACTTTTTAGTAATGTTTCTTTCTTCTATTCCAACCGTCACGAAATCCTTCCTCATAAGCATTTTGTGTTATAGGATGTGTGTATTTTTTTTCAGGCGTTTTGCGTCGTTTAATTATTTTTAGTATTATGTCTTCCATTATTCTTCCTCCTTTGGTTTATACCATTCGTAACGTAAAGTTAATTCTGTACCTGCTGCAATGTGATCTCTTGTAAAAACATAGTGGTATCTTTGTACTTCAACTCTTTGTAAGTTAGGATCTTCTGCATGATTAATAAAACCACCGAGTGGTGTACGATGTAGCTTCTTAGTTATGAAATCTTCTACGTGTGTTATGCCTAAACACTCACTCATAGGTATATCTTTTAATGTAAATAGACCTAGCCCATCTATCTTGCTAGGTTGTATTGTTAAATGTTTAGGAAGTGGACGGTATGTCATTGCCCAAATCAAAGTCTTCATCAGGATCATTATGTTTATTGATCATAACTCCTAACACCATCTCTTCAAATTCTTTTGAACCTATTTTATAACCTGGTCCATCAAACATATTCTTAGCCACGTTCCACCTCTTCCCTTACATCTATTGGTATGTGCTTCGGTGCATTTTCAAACTCAATGTCCTGGAATACACCTGCACTATCCACTTTAATTACTATTGTAAACATTAGAACGGTGCTGTACCTGGTGCTGTCTCATCTATTGGTTTAGCTTTTGGCATTGATGGCATGAACCATTCTTCAGGTGCTTGCTTTGCTGCATTGAAACTCTCCATGTAATAGATACGTGGGTTACCATTGTCGCAATCTTTATTCTTACACTTCCAATCAGGATAAGTTTCCTTGATCTTACCATTAGCTTTATCTATTCTGTTGTCCCATAGATCACTCTTGCAGCTTAAACATTTAGGTTCTATTGTACCGTTAGTAACAACCTTTTCCTCTACTACAATACCTATTGCTTCTAGTGCTTCTTCTGTAGATTTATTTTCTAAGTTACCAACTGATCCCTCTGTCTTTTGTTGTACAGATTGTGGAGGAGTATAACTATTGCTATTGCTAGTTTTAGCTACACTCTTGGTAACTTGATTAGATATCCTATCATTAGAGGTAGGTTGGTTGCCCGCACTACCTTTCAAGTTCTCCACTTTCTGCATTTCTGTGACTGATGGTCTTGCTTTTGCTGTATAACCGTACCAGTTTGCAAGTCCACGACCTATTGCAGATGTCTCTGCATTTTCAATCCATGATGTTAAGTTAGCACCTTTAGGACCTTGCTGATCCTGTGCTATACCTGTTGCTACAGGATTTATATCTTCTATATCTTTATATATCATAGCTCTTACAACTATGCTTTGATGATCAGGTGATATAGATAGTTGCTCTGTATAAACTCTACCATTAGGATTAGCTGCCCAAAACTTTGCTAGTCTATCCTCTACTTGATCGTACTCATCTTGCCAACCCATTATTCCTCCTCCGACATTCCTATGTCTTCATCAATGTGATACTCACACCACACGCTAGTCATTTTTCTTACTCCATATTGTCGTAATATATCTGTAATACTTTGTTCCATTGTATTATAGATCAAGTCAAACAAATTTTCTGCTTGTTCTACACTATTAGCTCTAATTATAAAGTCACGTGTACTGTTGTCAGTAAACATAATAGACACTTGTCGTGGTTCTTTTGGTTTACTCACTCTTCTTCCTTACCTACTTCTTGTAAAGAGATCTCTCCTTGTGCTAACTTTATAGCTTCTAACATTTGCTCATTGTAATCCTGAACAAACTTTACTGATAGCTTTTGTACTTTATCAGGACGATGATTGTTTAATTTAAGTGATGTCTGTGTTACTTCTTGACCACCGCATGCGTTAGCCATAGCTATCGCCCACTTCTTCATCTCCTTTTTACTTGTAAATATGTTCATGTATTAATCGCCACCACGCTCACCACGTACAAACACATAATGTATTATGTTATTCCATAACTCGAACTCATAAATAAATAGATCATTTGCTTTTAAATAATCTTGCAGTTCTTTTATAGAATCAATGTACAATGGTTTACCATTACGACAGACTAGAAACTTAGCACCAGTCTTAGCAACAGATGTACGTAATTCAGATAACATATAGTCATCTACAATTGCAGTCATTCTTACCTTTCCACTCTTAATTATATACACAAAAAAGCGGATGACAAGATTTTTATACAAAAAACAGCAAACTTAACTATGTCAAATTTGCTGCCAAAGACGAAGGTAAAGGAGGAAACCCATCGCCTAAGAAAAGAGTTGCATATAATTATACCATATGGTATCTTAGATAATGTAGTTAACCTTTATTCAAGGTAACTCCTTCCCAATTAGGAAGAACCTGGTCTAGCCCGACCAGGTTTTTTCTTTATACGATCTCTAAATTATTGTGACCATTCTTATCTACAACCATAGTCACTACACCTTGCCTAGTTTTCTTACCTGCTTGTTGTTCAAAGTAAGTACTCTCATCTAAGCTAGGTACCTGGATCCAGGTTCGTGGATCATGTACTTGTCTAAAGTGATGGTAATGTCCTGTCACTAGAATCGACGAGGATCCTGCATGAAAACCACCAAAGGTTTGATTCTTCCACCAGTTCATAAGTTTATTTTCTACAGTACCACTAAAACCTGCAAGATGTCCATGCGTAAAACTCATGTTAGTTCCGCATACATTAATAGATAGATGGGGTTCATCGGGTATCACAAACTTAATGTGATTGTATTGTGGTTTGTCTGCAAAGATCTCACCTATTTGTTCAAAGACTTCTAGGTCATAGTTGTCCATCTCACCTGTTGGTGCTAAGTTCTTTGCAATTCTTTTAGTTCCATGATTTCCAGGAACTGCACCTACTACTACAACATCAAAGTCTTTAGACCATTCAACTAATGCTTTAGCAATGAGTCTTCTAGCTAACTTCATTTGATTTCTATAGTCTAGCTCTACGCCGTTAGGTCCCATTGCTTGTGGGTAGAACCCTACGCACCCTTCAACGATATCACCTAATCCTACAACAGTAAGTTGATCCATCTCTACTCCTGCCGCACGTAAGAAGTTATACCTATCACGTACTGTGTCTATTTTTTCTAAGAATCTTTTGACAATAGCTTCAGTACCTCCGCCATCTCGTTTGCCTAACTGTAGATCTGCAACCGCTACAAAAAAACTAGCTTTAGTTTTCTTTACTTTAGGTTTAGCTTTACGCTTGTAAGACTGTATCCATTTCTCTATCTTTGTATAGTCTTCTTGATCTATGGTTGCTTCTGTTGCTACAATCTGTGCTTTATATGCCCATGCTTGATGTATGTCTCCCTTACCGACGTTCATATCCCATGTACTTACACGCAATGTATCATTAACTATTGCATATTTTTTAGGATCGAATCCCCACTCTTGTAATAGAGTATCAAATTCAGGAGTTGAACTACTCATAGCCCTTGATGTTATGGTTCCAGTTTTAGTTTTATAATCAAACTTAACGCCTGGTTCCCATCCATTAGGGTGCGCAACACCCTCCTTTACGTCATTGTGTGCTACGTCCTGTTGGGTTTCGGTAAGTTTACTTACCTGCGAGTTGTTTTTTTGCATACTCTTTTAACACTACTATTACGGCACCGCCACCTGCAATTGCTGCAGCTTCAAGTGTTGTAATTTCTAGGTCTAATGCAGGACCAACCAACAAAGCAGAACCGAATGCTTCGATGAATGTCCATACAACTTTTTCAACAAGTTGTTTGAGTTCGTCACTCATATTACTCCAATCTATATAATAGGTTTTCCTCTTAGCTTACTGTCTATGCGTGTCACTTTTTCGTGAATAGCATGTAACATTTTACTATCGGAACTTTGTTGTGGTTCGCTTGAACCATCAAGATTTATCTTGCTAACCTCTAATGTGACTGGTTTACCTTGTAGTAATACTGCTGCCACTTTTTTGTACATACGTTCATACGCGTTACGTGACTGTCCAATCATACCGTCTTTACCTAAGTCAAGATCTTGTTGAGAATTTCCTGTCAATATACAACCCGAAGTATGCTCATCGGTGTTGCCTGAATGAATTAATATATATTTAAAGTCGGGTACATCTTGTAGTTCAAGCATACCATAGTGTGCATTCTTATAACGTGCGCTATATTTAGCGTGGAACCCACCAACTTTTCTAAATTTAATTGCATATGTACCTTCAGGTATGCAGGTTTCGTGCATAACTTTGACTGCTTGATACTGATCTTCGAGGGTATAATTTTCAAACTTACCATCGATAAACATCATTCCATTGGTAGCGTCAATACCGAACTGTGTTCTTACAACTTGTATCTTCATATAGACTCCCTGTTTATCTTAGTATAGTCTAAACAATCAGGATTTGTACAGTATAATTTAAACGGGTTTAAATCTACTTCAAGTGGTTGTCCGCATTTAGGACAAGATACTTTCAAAATATATTATCTGTTTGCTGCCCACATATTATCCACCATGTTAGGGTACTTGCGACCATTAGCTTTAGCTCTTGCTTTTGCTTTAGACTTTTGTGCAGGTGATAGCTTCTTGCTTTTACCTAATCCACTAGGTCTTGGTTTGTCCCATACGGGTTTACTTTTTTTTGCCATAGTATATTATAACCTACCATTTATGTTTGCAAGCCCAATAACCTGCTGTAAGTTTGCTCTTCTTAGAAGAACACTTATGTCTTGCATGGAAGTTTTGATTCCTTTTAGTTCCTTTAGGACTACCTTTTTTGCCTGCTTGCCCAAAGCGTACCATCTTGACAGTACCTTTTTCTTTAGCCAAAACAACATGTGATTTACCGCCAGACGTTTGTGCTTTAGGTTTGTTGTAACCACTAAAGGATTGTCCTCTGTAGTTAATAGCCATAACTACTTAGTCATTTTTTTCTTACGCTTGGAAGAGTATTTCTTTTTCTTACCTGTTTTGCTGTAAGGCATTATCTGCTCACTTTCTTTTTATTTTTATCTTCAGGTTTATCTTTACGTAAACCTATTGTTAATAACCATAAGACTATTGATAGAAGTATAGCAATACCTACTATATCTTTTGCTGTTCCTGTGAGGGTTAGCCATGCTATAAAAAAACCTAGCAACGTAAACGTTTGCGCAATAGTTTCTTTAAGGATCTCTCCTACCCATGTAAATAATTTTTTAATATATTTCATTAGCTACGTCTTATTCTAACGGGTACCACTTGCATACTAGCTATAATTTGCGAAGCTATGATCACTGGTACTACAACTTCTTGTGCTTTTTCTTTTTGATCGCTTGTCATATCTGATCCAATTTCTGCTAGATCTATTTGATCTATCTGTATGTCAACGAATGAACCTATTGGATCAGCAAGGAATTGTTCTGTCTGTACCTCTGTCACTACGTCAGCAAGTGAGTAGTTTTCCACATCACTATTCTCTACTGCTCTCTCGACATACTCTTCTACAGCTTCACTAATAGCTTCATCTTTTTTTACAGCTGCAGCAATGATCTCCACGTCAGCTGCTTCTACTTGTAAAACTTCTGCAACTACTTCTACTTGTTCTTCTGTTAGTTCTTGTACATCAGCAATAGCTTCTTCAACAACAGCTTGCACAACTTCCTGTATTTCTTCTGTAGCTTGATCAAGATTTTGTACACCAATGTCATTTACTTCTTCAAGGACTTCAACAACTTCTTCTTCGGTAAGGTCTTGTACATACTCTTGTATTGCTTCTTGTTTAGATTCTTCATCAGTCTCCTCTGTTATTGGTAGATTCACAATGTCTTCTATTTGTGAAACTTCTTCCTGTATTTCTTCTTCAGTAAGATCTAAGGGTTCTGTATCTTCCACTCCTGGAGTGTCTCGTTTTGTATCTTCTTCAACAACTTCCTGTATTGACTCATCCAAAATTTTCTCATCATTCTTTTCATCTACAATCTCCTCTATTTCATCTTGTATTGGTATCTCATCCACGATTTCGGTAACAATATCTTCCAAATCAAATTCAATAATCTCGAACTCAATAGGTTGTTCTTCAAACTCCACCACTTCATCTTCAATAACTTCCTCTTTAGGTGTGTCGAGTATAGAATTATCATTCTTAGGAAGGATGTCATCCACATCTTCTTTAACTTCTTCTTCAATTATTACCTCTTCCTTAATTATATCTTCTTCTTCTATGATCTCAACATCTTCCTCTAGAATCTCAATCTCTTCTTTAGGTTTAGGTATTTCACAATCACCACGATCTATCTGTGCGTCAGTCATAAAACAACCGTATTCATTTTCATTATCTATACGTTCCTGATCTCTCTCTATAGTCCCATCATTAACGTCTGCCTGTGTGTATGTTTTATCAACACCTTCAACAACTATATCTACAATAATTTCTTGTGGTGTTGGAGGGGGTGGAGGAGGTGGAGGAGGTGGAGGTGGAGGAGGAGGTGGAACAGTTGTGGTTGTAGTTGTGGTAGTAGTGGTAGTAGATGTTGTACTAGATGTAGTAGTCACAGGGATCTCTACATACTGCCAGTACAGTGTGTCTAATACAGATATATCAGTTAATATAACTTCAAACTTTGTAATAAATTTATCTGTGTTAGCTTCATCATTGTTGTAATCAGTGAATGATTTGTAGAAATCATCATACATAGTATTGCCATCTTCTCCCCAAGATTGTGCTGCTTTGTTTATAGTTTCATCTGTTTCATCAGAGTAGTAATACTTAACATCATAAGTATTATTTACTGCACCAACTAGAAATGCTACTTCATATACATCTTCTGCAAATTCAAATACATAAGTACCGCTTTGTAAAGCTAGTGAACAACCTGTAGTTCCATACCTACCTTGTTCATTACAGTAAATATACGCAGCAATACTACCTCCGCTAATAGTTAAACCTTCTTGATAAGTGTCATCACTGAAATCTTCGTTGATGGTAACTTCGTTAGGTACTTCCTCTGCGACTACAGGTATAGGTACTATAAGAAAAAGTACGATACATATACGTACTAGACTATTAAATTTATATAACACGGAACTTACTTAGTTCCGCAACAACCACCACCGCAACAACCGTCACTACCCATGATCTATTCCTCTCCCGTTCATATCGTTATGTGTTTTACTATCAAGAATACCGAATGCCTGGTTGACTTCATCGTATGTCAGTTGTCCATCATTAAGATATTTTCTCGCTAAGATTTCTAGTACGTTAGCTACTCCAAGTAATCCTGCTAGTAATGCAGAACTAAATACATCTATACCTACAAGACTGCCTGCACCTATAACACTTAATGCTTGTGCTATAAAGACAGCTATCATACGTTTAGATATATTCCAATACAATTTGTAACCCTTCATTACATTAAGAAGCTACCTACAATTAATATAACTGTGGCAACTAATCCTATTACTTTATAAAATTCTGATTTATCTAACTTCTCATCTAGCTTTTTATCAATGTCATCTAATTTGTCAAAGATCATTTTGTTTAATTCTTTTTGGGTAAAGCCATTGGAAGTAGTCATTATGGTAAGTCATCATGGGATAACATATCCCAGTCCTCATCTAAGAAAATAGTTTCAGATGTGCTTATATACTTTAATAATTTATATATTTCTTTTACACTATATCCAAAAATAAATCCAATTAAATAATCCATAAAGAATATTATAACATGTGGCTACTTAGCTACTTAATATTTGTAGATCGTATCATACAATATTTAATTTAATTTCTTCTAACACTTTTTTCTGCGCATTTGAAGCATGAAACTTTGCATATCTTTTTGCTAAAGGCACACCACTCCACCAAGCAGAACTTTCAGCACACGAACTTGCTATGTTGTATAGTTTTTCAGTTAAATGAAATCTATGTAATTTTATTTTTTCTTGTGTATTAAAGTTTACATAAGCTAAAGGTTCATCTTCTTCTATCTTCCATTCGTTTATACCTTCCCATAAATTTATTTCAAATCGTAAAGGTCTAAACCAACTGCCTATATCATATCTACCTGGAACAACAGCACCATATTTAGTATGTTTTGCTTGATGAAAATAAGGTGCAGTCAAGGTTATATCTACAGATTTATCTGCAAAAAATATATGTGGCATATGATAATCAAACATCTTTTGTCCTGTTAATGTATCGTCTCTTAATATTTCTGAATGCATATGGTTTTTAGAAGTAGGTATTACTGGTGATTGTCTATTAGGTAAATAAAAATCAGTAAATTTACTATGTGTTTGTATTGGATTTTTAATAACTAATGTATGCGTACCTAAATCTTGAAAAGCTGTACATTCATCAAATCCTGGCATATCTTTTTGTCTATTTTTATTTTTGTTTTTAATTTTGCTTTTAAACAAAGACTGTGGTTCTTCATACATCCAAGAAAAATCATCTTCAGTTGGATGATTGAATGCAGAATAATAAATATTGATCATGAAAAATCAAAGTTAACTAATACTCTTATAGGAGTATCTGATTGTGTAACTCCACTATGTAAACTTTTACCATCAAAAACTAGCAGACTATTTTGTACACTATCAAAAAATTTATTAGGTTTATAAAATTTAGTACCACCATTACAAGTTGTTAAATTATAAACTGCTGTTGTGTAACTATCTAATTCAGGATAATCTTCATGTTGTTCATGCGTTATATTAACACCACTATTTGTGTATAAATTAGCTTTTATTCTTAAAAGATTAGTATGTTTTTTACCAACATAAGCACTAATTGTATTTAATAAAGGAATAAACTCTTGAAATTGTGGACTATTTATACCTGTGTTTACATCATATAAACTGTGTGCAAACATAAAATCATCATCTTGTGTTGATAATTCTTTATGCAATGAAGTTGCGTAATGATACCAAGCAAAATAATTACCTGTTGTTATGTTTAATAAAGAATTGTAATTGTCGTCAGATAAAATATTTGTATGTAAATGCAAGTTCCACCTTTTGTATTTAGTATACTCCAGTATCTTCTAAATCACCAGTGTATAAATCCATAGTTAAAACAACCCAACCTGTTGTGTTATCTGCTTGATAGGCGTCTTCATCCCATCTACAATCTATTTCTGTTCCAACATCATCACCATCAATAGATACACCTTCACTAGATACAGTTGGTTTAGCTATAGGTGCTTCCCAATAACCTGTTGTTGTATTTAATACCCAACTAGGATATGGTTTTGGTTTGTGAAATAGATCATTGTCAGCGTCATACAGATCACCTACACCAGGAAATCTTTTCTTAACGTTTTCATTATATGAACATTGGACCCATGTTGCTTCTCCAAAAGTATCAGTCAAAAATGTTTGTCCAAGAGTTTCTTGTTCATCTCCATTTTCATCTAATAAAACTTCATTAGCAACTACTGTTACTTGTTCTACTGTTCCATCTATTACTTTTGCAAAATGTGCCATTAGAAAGTTATTGTCCCATCTCCTGTAAATTTATAATATTTATATCCACCTGTTGTATATAAAGTTGGCGAACCTGTTGTACTAGCTGCGTCTGCTAATGTGTCAGAATATCTTAATAAGAAAATTCCTGAACCACCATTACCACCATTACCTGATGTTCCTGAATTATTTCCATACCCTGCACCACCTGCACCTCCACCTGAACCTGTGTTAGCTGAAGCTGAACCACCAGTACCATAAGCACCTGAACCTGCACCACCTGAACCGCCACCTGCAGTACCTGTAAAACTTGCACCTCCGCCACCACCTGCGTACTGACTACCTGAACCTGATGATGTTGCTGTTGCCCATGTAGAGTAAGCATTTGTTCCTGCACCGCCACTACCATGACTTCTCGAACCTGCGTTATTTCCTTTTGCACCTGCTGCACCGCCACCTGAACCATTGCGACCATCTCCGCCACCTGCAGTACCACCTTCGTGACCTACATTGTCATAACCAAAACCGCTATCTTGAACTGCGATTAAAGCACCATCTTCAACTTGATAAGGTTGAGTTACGCCACCATGATTAGGAGAGTTACCATAAGCACCTCCGCCACCTGAACCACCTTGTTTGCTATTGTAAGTTCCTCCACCATTACAACGAGTTACTGTGACTCCTCCTATTGTGACTGTACTATCTGAACCTTTAGCATTACTACCTCCACCTGCACCAATATCAACTGTTATTGCAGCACCCTTAGCTGTAGCTATAGAACCAGTACGAACTTCTCCTGCACCTCCGCCACCACCGCCAGAAACATTTCCGCTTCTACCGCCACCGCCGCCTGCAATAAGTACATACTCAATAACTGGACCTGTTTTAGCCCACTTACTATCGCTTAATAAATCTTGTTGTTCATCTATAGAGAATATACCTTTATTACCTGTTGTTTCACTTTGCGCAGGTGCTGTATTTCCTATATATCCAAATTGTCCCATCTTAAAAAACTCCTATGCGGTAATTTCTAATAAAGAAAGTGTCAATTCAAGATCTGAAGCTGCGCCTGCCCATGCTCTTAACTCATCATTTGCTTTTAGTACAAGTTTTCCTCCAATAGGATTCACTGCACTATCAGCAGGTACTGATAAAGTTGAGACTAAAGCTGCAACTACTGAACCATCATTCATGTCAATGTTAAGATCTGCTGCGTTTGAACCATCAACATTAGCAACCTGGCAATGTATAACAATTGCTGTTTCTAATCCTGATGTGTTAGCTGTATAAACTACAGCGTCTGCGCTATCGCCCAACGCTACATTGACTGTCTTAAATAATTCTGCCATATTCTATTCTCCTAGTAATTAATTAACTATCTCCCATAACTATAGCACGAGGTTTTGATCCTGATCCTGTAGAAGTAGTAGATAGACTTCGCATTATTAATCTAAATGCTAAGGATTGTTGTCCACCTGTATCAGGTAATAAATCTAGATCTTCGTCAATAGGTTTATTACCTATTGTATCTATACCTAAACTACCACCTTCTTTAAGAAGTATTAACATACTCATGTTAACCTCCTAATGCTATTACTAATCCGAGACTTGCTTTTGTAGCAACTTGTCCATCAACGTATACTTTTATAGACTGTTGTGAAGCAGCTGCTGTTGCACTGTTGCTAGCCATGTTATCTTCATCGAGTAAAGTAACAGCACTAGCGTCAACATAAGATTTATTTGCAACATCTGCTGCTGCTGTAGGTGTAGTAAGGTTTGTAATTTTGTTATTATTAGCGTCTAAGATCGCAGCTAATTTAGGTGTACCTGCTGTACCTGAAGCATAACTTACATCTACTACTTGACCAATTGCGTCAAACATATCTTCATATACTTGTTGTACAGGAACCATACGTACTACAGAGTTCTGTGGATGTGATAGTCCTGAAGCTGCTGCTGATCCTGTTAAATATCTATTGTCGCCAGTAGAAGTTACTAACTGTGTAGAAGTAAATGTTCCATCAAAAAATACATACTCACGTTGTGTTGAACTATCAGGTTCAATAACTAAATAACAGGGACTTACTAGCCCTGATGTAGAAGCTACTGTTGCTGTTGTGTCTGTAGCACCGAATGTACTAGATAGCGTAGTTTCAAACGCATTCCTTGTAAATGTCTCTGCTGCTTTTCTTGTACTTGCCATAGGTTAATTTCTCCTGTTTAGTATATCACACACCAAATTGGTGTATTCCCAATCTTCCAATACCAAGCGCACCTAATGATGTAACTTCTCCAGTTGCAGACGCTTGTCTCTGACCACGTACTTGTATAGTACAAAATACCATAGTAGATCCTAGCTTAGTAATCTCTTGTATAGGTAATGTAACATTTTCTACAATACCTCTTACTATCTCATCAGGTTTAAAGAGAGTAAGAGTTACTGATTTACCTTCTAATTTTTTAACAGCGTCAAATAATTTTTTACCTATACCAGGTATATTCTTAGCACGTTTACCTGGACGTTCTATACGATCAGATACGTTAATAGGAATACGTGCAATAATATCTTCAGGTTCAGGGAATGCACGATAGCTATAAGAATAAACTTCAGGACTAGCTGTTCTTCCTGAATTAGAACTTATAGTTATCTTTGCAACTAACCACCTGTTAATTACATTGATCATAGGAACTTCATTACCACTCTCTGCTGTCTCTATTTTTGTTAAGGTTGAAAAACTTGTAGCATTTGGATCTTCTAATGCGTCTAATTCTGTACTAAATTCAGCTAATACGTTAGAACCTGCGGGTATATCGTTAGTATAGATACGACCACCTATCCATTGTTTAGCTTGTGAAGTATAAAAATCTGCAGCAGGAAGTATTAGGTAACCGTCATCAACTAATGTGGCAGCTTCTTTAATTAGACCTATACCTGCAACAATAAAAAATAATTTACCTTTAGCTATAGCTATACCTGTTACTTTACCTGATGTGCCTGTGTAATAAATATTTCTAGCGTAACCTAATGTAGGTAAGTATATAGAATATAAATCTGTCTCTGTACCACTATCAACAATGCCAAAATATATTTGATCTCTTGTGTTAAAAAATGCAGTAGGACTTTTATCTACTGTTGTATTGTTGTCACCAAATTCTTTAATCAATTGTCTATCATCAACTGTGTAAAGAACTCCGTCTGTTGCAATAGTAGCTCTGTAAACTCTGCCTATCTTACCGTCACCTGCTGATGTTTGCGATGTAGAAAAAAAGATAATACCATTACTCTCTGTCATATCTACAATGTCTTCACCTTCAATGTAAGTTTGACCTGCTAATACAAGACCTGATGTTAGATCATCTTTAATAGCGTATATGTAACCATCATCAGCTGCTGCTAATATTACTGATCCACCATCTACGACGCTTGTCCACAATGATCCTGAAGGTAGATCTTTTATTGTACCTGGTGATCCTGTACCGTCTAATTCAAGTAACTTACCATTAGAATCTGTTGCAATAAGATAGTTCTTAACATTAAACAGTCCTGTATAAAGGTGACTAGAGTGTACGTTCATATAGTTAGACCAACCACCTGCTATGTTATCTGCGTCAAGTTTTCTAACAATACTATCTGTACCATCGTTTAGTGCTACGTACAGTATGTGTCCTTCAAGAACCATACCTGTAATATTAAAACTTGATCCTGCTGAATAAGGATCTGATGTTGTCCAGGTATCTCCACCGTTTGATGAATAATAAACATTGTGTCCTTGACCAACGTACAATACATCTTCATGTGCAATAATTTCTTGATAAGCACTTGCACTAGCTCTGCTTGTTATCGCTGTGGTATCATTTAATAACTCTATAGAGTATGCTTTGCCACTGTCATCCGCATTCTTGAATACATCTATACCTTTGCTATCAAAAAATCTTCTAAAGTCATTAGTGCCTTGTTGTCTACTGTGTGCTTGATCTAAACCTGCACCACCTGAAAAATCAGATCTTGCAAATGATTGACCAAACTCTGCTCTAAATTCTTCAGGTACTTGTGCTGTGTTAACCTGTTGCGCAGATAATGGTGCGGTAGTAATAGTTAATTCTCTTCCTGGTGCTACTGCTAGACGTAAAAGTATATCAGTAATGCCATCAGATATTTGTGCCTGGTATCCAAAAGCTAATGGATTTGAAACGTTAGACGTTGACGGTAAAGGCATTAGGTAAAAGTTATTCCGTAAAGTTCCACACCTTGTGGGAATCTTGACCTCTGTTCTCTTCTCGCTCTATCTAGTAAGACACCATAGTATCTAAGTAAAGCATTTCTTAAACGTTCACCTGATCCAACAGGTACTCCTCTTTGTTCTAAGTTTTCTGTAATATAGTTTTGTGTTGTTGCGTCAACATCTAGTTCTGATAATAACTGTGCAACAGCACCAACCATTACTATCTGTTCGTGAAAATCTTCTAACCCTGATACTGAATTTAAATCTGTAGTTTCAGCTGATGGTCTTGTAAACTTTGAAGCATATACAACATAAACAGTTTTACCTGATGTAGGTCCTGAAGGGAATTGTACTGCTGCGTCTGTTGTAGATCCTGCAAAGTCTGTTATTAACTCTAAGGGTATGTCACTATAAACTGTTGTGTTTGCTGTACTGTTATTAATCTTTGCTTGCAATATTCTTTGTGTACCTGCAGGCATTTCAACAAATTGTGTAGAAGCTGTTGTAATAGTAGTTTTCTTTATTGCATACAAGGCAGGAAACAATCCAATTACTTGATCACCAATAGCATTAGCTACATTAAGTCTCGGATATTTAGGTTTAAGAATAATGTCGGTATCTTCTGCATGTTGTGCTGCTGTAGATCCTAACCTACCACGTTCTACTGTGATCTCTCGTGATACAGTGTTAATGTCTTCGACCATAACTAACTCACTGTCTATTTCTAAAACACTGCCTGCGCCAATAAGTTCTTCTTCTTCAGGCGTAAACAATCCTTCTTTATATTTAAGTGTTGTACCTGTAGCAGTTATACCCTGACCACCTGTAATAGTGTCAAGGTTAGCTACTTGTGATAGAGGTTCTTGTTCCTCTACAGGTCTAAGATACTCTCTGTAAGTTCTGTCAATAAGTTGACCAAATGTTGACAAAGGTCCTCCTAAGCAGTTCTAAATATTAAATTAATTTTTCTATCTGCAGCTTCTGTTCCATCTGAAGTAATCCTAAGAAAACCACCGCTAGCAAAAGCCCAACCACTAGGATCTACACGTGTCGCATTACCTGCACTCACTGTGTATGATACCTCTGTGCCGTCAGTCTCAACTACATCTACCCATGATGATCCATCTACTGAAAAATCAAAAGAAATGTTAGATCCAGTCATAGCAGCTGGAAATACTATCCCTGCTAAGAGCATGTTATCTACATTGACTGATGTACTGTTGCTTGCGTCATCCGAAATGTCTATTAAAGCTACTGTGCTTTTACTTCTACCGTATACCATATTGTAAATTCTAACATACTCAAAACACCACTATGGTGGAATAGCGGTGTTTGAGTAATTAATGAATAGGGATTAACCTACTACGTTATCAATTGCACAGTGATATTGTTGAGGTCCGAAATCGAACGCCATTTCCATATATACTGCTTTAGCAATTCTTGCTTGATCGTTTTGATCTAAGTCTCTTACAAACATAGTTCCATAACCTGGAATGTTAAGGAATACTGGTTTGACGAAACTAAGGTCAACGATAAATGCTTGCTTAGATCCTGATATAGTACCTGCAGGCAAGACATCGGATAATGCTAGACCGATAGATCCAAATGGTGTAACCACTGTATCAATGTCAACACCTCCAATGTTTCTGTCTCTTGGTAAAATACCATAATTCACAGATCCAACTGTAGCTTTAATTAACTCTTTGTTTAGATCCAACAACATTGTTGGGGAAACAAAAAGTACTGGTTGTCTCATTGGCGCACCTGCGTCATAGAGAGTTTTCATTGCTGAAGCAATGATGTCCCAGTTAATTTTTTGAGCTGCAGGTGTTCCTGCGCCGTTATCGTTATTAACGGAGTTGCCGCCTGTTAAGTCTTGGTGTGCTTTAAGACCTCTCATCTGACGGTTGCCTGAAGCACCATCAGAATAAGTTGCGTTAAATGCTGCCCACTCTACTTTCTTTGCGACTTGTTCTAATACTAATTCCATCTGATAAGCTAACTCATCATTGATTGGACTTGTTCCTGCTAGTGCGAGTGCAGGATCAGAGTTCTTGTAGTTCCCTGAAAGATTAAACGGTACGATTTCGCCTGAAGCTGCTTGTGCAGTATAAGATACTTGCGCGGCTTCATGAAAAATCTGTAGTACACCCTGTTGTGACGCTCTGCTTCTACCTGAATAGTTTGGGGATCCACCCTCATCATCAGGAGTAACAGCGGTAACAACTGCATTGTCTTGTGTTTGGAATTGGAAGAATGTCGAGTTAATCGCATTTCCACCATTCAAACCACCTGCTGCTGCAAGTAAAGGTGTCCTATGAGGTGTAATCTTGAATAGTTCACCAGTAAAGTTATTAACGTCACTAGCTACTATTGGGTTTGCACCTGATATTGCTGCCATGTTTTAGCTGCCTTTCTACTCTTACGAGTTTATTTTTTCTTTGCTTCTTCTTGTAAAGCTATTTTTGCTCTAAGACTATCTCTTACAGATGTGTCTCCACTTGAAATAACATCTTGCATTTTCTGTGTCCAGTCAGCAGGTGTTTGTGCAACAGAATTTTGTTGTATAGTTTGTAACTTATCGTCACTATCAGCGATCTTCGCAGCAGCTACTTCGTTGTTCTGCTGTACGTTAGTATCGATGTTATAGTTTTCTTTAAGCCATGATCCTAGTTCGCCAGTGTTTGGTTTTCCGTCATATAGATCGAAAGCCATTTTACCAGTTCCTGAATCAGGATCTAATCCAACATCTTTAAAAAGTGAAGTCTTAACTACACTCTTTAATTCTTTATTCTCTTGTTCAACTGATTTAAGTTTTTCTCTTAAACCTTTTATGCCGTCATTGTTTTCCATGCCGTCCATTGTTTGCTCGTCTGTCATTGATATTCTCCATTTCTCACACGATTACACTATTCTCCAATAAGGTGTGGTACATATTGGGAGTGGTTACAAAATTTAATTACATGTTGAATCGGCGCTGCAACATACGCATACAACACCTCTACGAATTTAATACGTAGCTAGGACGTAGGAACCCTAAGCTAGAGTGTCGATCTATTATTTACTTGGCGGATACTGACCACGCCAATAGAATTATTATAACACACAAAAACACGGTAATTAGTTTTTTTCCTTGTTCTGTTAATATTATTTTGTAAGCGTCATTCCACCAGGTCCATGCTTTGTCAGACTTATAGTGACCTTTTTTATTTCTTGCTCTTACCCACTTAAACATTATTGTTCAATTAATCCTGTAACACCTGCTTGTGTAGCAGCTGCACCTTCAGCTCTTGTGAAAACTGACGCTTGTTCTGACTCTAATCTCTCTTCTAGTTGTGCTGCTGTACCTTCACCGAATACTTCTGATTCAATAAATTCTGATAAACCAAAGATGTCTTCTCTACCTGTAAATCTTTTAGCAAGTCGTTGTAATCTAGGTAACCTAGCTTCTGCTCTTTGTGCTATCTGTTGCGCACCTGTGCCGCTAAGTCCTGCACTAACTAATCGTTGTGCTTGATCTGCAGATATAGTCAAGTCTTCTTCACCAAAAGCACCACCTATTTGTGATACCTTGACTCTCTGTTCTATTATGTCAGATGATATATCTTCACTAATAAATGAAGCAAATATAGCTTCATCAGTTAGATCATCTGTTGATGGAAATATACCAGGATAGTTTTGTACGTAGTATTGTTTAACAGCGTCAAACTGTGTAAACAAGGATGTATATGCAGTTTCTAATCTGTTAGCAAAAGTACTAGGATCTACGTCATTAGTAAACAAGTCTGTCATTTGATTTTCAAAGTAATCAGGATTCAAATTGTAATCTTCTAAGTATGTTCTGTAATCTTCTTTAATTTTTATGTAATCTAATTCAGGTGTATTACTCTCTATTCTAAGTGTTGTACCATCTTCTCTAAAGATTCCAGGAAACTTATCTTTGTATGCTTGTGTAGTACGCATACCTCTTAGTGCTTCGTCTGCGTCACCACCGTTAACATTGTATTCATCAATAAATAAATCTAATAACTCTTGACCTAAGAAACCATAGTTAGCTTGTGCAAATTCTTTGACATTAAATTTTTCTACAGGATCTCCTGGTACTGGTGCTACTTCTCCTCCACCACCGCTTCCTCCTCCGCCACTAGGACCTAGATCACTTTTAAATGTTCTGCTAACTATGTTACCTTCAGAGTCTCTAACAATAGTGTAAACAAGTAACCTTCCATTTTCTATAACAGTTTCATCACTTGGTGGCATATTTTCCAATTTACCACCACCTGTGACAACTGGATCTGTTTCATCGTCACCTGATTTATCTGTAGCAGGTCCTGAATTAATACTTAAATCTTTAAAATTGTAATCTCCTTGTGTAGCTGCTTCTTGTTCAGCTACGTATCGATCTGCAATAGCTTCTACTTCTACTTCTGATGGTCTATCATTAGCCATTGTTGCAGGTCCTGCTGCAACAGCTCTTGGACCAGTTTGTCTTGAAGCTGCAATTGCTTGTCTATCTTCTTCAGGTAAAAACTGTATTATTCTATCAAATATATCTGCCATTATCTAAACGATCCTCCTCCTGTTGCTCGCGCACCTGCTTTACCAAAGTTGTTTTCTAAATCACTTATTACTTGATCTCTATATGCTTGTGTACCTAGCTCTGCTGCTGCTGCGAATGCTATATCTTTACGTTCTGCTATATCATTAGTAGCAGCAAACTGTTTCCATTGTGCAGTGGTTTCGTCTGCTTTTTGTCCTGTTATGCTTACCCATTCACTTCTTAAACTTGGTGCTATTTCTTCATATGCTTTGACGTTAGTACCTTTGTACTGTGCGTATGTAGTTTGAAATTGATCTTGTAACTTAGGTAAAAACTCTTGCGTAAAAGCTGTAGGGTTATCTGTATAGTCTGCACTAAGTTGTTCTAAGTTAAAGTTATCTGATGTACCAGGACCTAGTATGGAGTTAATTGTATTTTCCATTTGTCTTGTAAATTCTATAGTTTCTAAAGTCTTGCCTTCTAATGCAGCTTTAACTTCAGGATCTAATGTAAATCTAATTAATGGATTAGCAAGTTTGTTAATCGTGTTAGTTATATCTTTATCATCAAACATACCGTATTGTTTTTTCTGTGTAATAGCGTCAATGACTGCAGGATCTAATGTTGTTAAACCTGCTGATAACATCCTGCCAATAATATCTTCTCTTGTTTTAATACCTTGTTGACTAAATGTAGCAGGATCTTTATGTGCAAAGTTCATCTGCTGTCTCTCTGTATCTGTATGCTTTAGCCACCAGGTAGTTTGTGATAGTTCTGATTCTCTAGCTGTCCTACCTTCTTTAGCTGCTTCTAATGCAACGGCAAGATAATCATATTGACCTGCTGCATTCTTACTGAATATGTAAGGTTTATATTTAGACTCTTGTTCTAATGCTTCTATAAAGTATTCATAACCAACTGCACCTGCTTCCATACCACCATGTATAGCTGCTAGTTGCGTATGATCTCCAAAGTAAAAACTGTTTGTATATTCATCAGCTGTAATATTTGAACTACCTTCTGTACTATAGACTTCGCCATTCTTTGTAATGACTACGTCAGGTGTTACAGTACCTGTAGCAGTAATTGATTTCAAATCTTTAACCTTATATCTGAATGTAAAGTTCTCTAAACCAGGTGATAGTTCTGCTGCTTCTTGCGGTAGTTTATAAACAAGATAATATATAGATTGACCTGATTCATTTATCTCTTGCCAAACTTGTGTATCGCTTGGTAACTGTGGTATTAAATTAGCTGCCATATATCCCTGCAAATGGTTTTAGTTTTTCTATTTTCTTATCAGCAAAATCAGTCATATCTTCACGTCTTTCTTTTAAAGAAGTGTATGCGTCTATCAATGCTTTCGCTCTATCCTCTATATTAACAGGCATTTCGTCACGTAATTCCAATATACGTAACATGTCTGCTGTGTTCTTACGGTTTTGAATCATAAGATCCTGGTCCCATGTGCTGTACACACGCTCTTCATTAGCTAATTGTACTGATTCATATAGATCTTTAAATCCCTGATCGTTACCATTCTTATAATTACCGTAAGCATTCCAACCATCCATACCATTGTCATTAAATATAGTACTAGCAATCATCATATGTTTATCTATATTGTTTATGTCTTTAAGAAAACCTATAGCTTCATCTCTATTTTCTTCAAATAGCTTTGCACCTATAGCGTTACGTTCAGTTACTGAAGTAGCTTTATTTATTTCCTCTGCATACTTATTATCCATTGCCATCATCACATAGGTTTTATTGTCACCCATAACGTCTATTTGCATTAATCCATAACTTTCACCACTACCTGGTACGTTATATTCTGCATGTGCATTGTAAGGTATATTATTAATATTTAAAATCTCACCATCTTTAGTGCGATTACTTGCACTCTCAACACCAAATACTGTTAACAGTTCATCTGCCATGTCTTTACCGTTTTCATACCATGCTACTTTTTTTCTACCGTTGTAGTCTCTAGCATTAGATTTTCTGTGATTCATCATAGCTTCATATACTCTGTTAGGATCTACTACACCAATACCGTCTTCTCTATATTTAATAAGTGGATAATTACCTCCACCCTCTATAACTGGAAAACTTCTTGCGTCAAACATATTATCTCCTACCTGGATTGTACTTAGGAAAATTAGTACTGTCAGCAACATCTAATGGTCTCCCGTATTTATCTTCTAGTTTTGGTAAACCTGCTTCATATTCTGATTCTAGTTGTGAAACAAGTCCTGATGGTATACGTCTATCTTTACCATTGTAACCTTTTTCTTTTAGTTTAGTAGATACATACATATCTCTTTTGACATTGTATATCCAATCGTTCATACCGAACCCATCTTTGACAGTATCTAATGCTGAAATAGCACCTTCTTTAATACTCTCAAACATTGGTCCGAGTAACTTATTGTTCTTTGCTTCTTCAACTATAGGATTAGCTGCTTCTTTATATATATCGAATGTACCACTTACACTACCTGCTAAGGTACCTTGATCTTCAGGAGATCCATATAGCTTTTCAAAAGTTGTGTCAGTTTTGCTTGGATCATAAATGTCTTGTGCAACATCTGCGACTGCACCACCTATAGTTTCAGTAGCATTTCCTACACCTGTTGTCTTTGAAACTAAAAGATCTAACATAACTGGTCCTAATACTGCAGCGTCAAATAGATCAAACCCATTACCTAATGTTTGGAGTAGACCATTTCTTGCTGCTACTTTTGCTACATTTTCTGCAGGTACTTGTGCAAACAATTCATCCATAACTTTTGTTGCATGATTTTGTACTACGTTATCTTGGACATCACCAAATATAGATTGTCTTGCAATAAGTTCTCTAAGCTCGTCAAAGTTTTGTAAAAATACACCATCAATTGCTGTAGGATTTATTTCACTAAGATTAAAAAACCGTTCGTCATTAATATTTAATGTACTATACAACTCTAAATACTGTTGTTTTTTTATATCAGTAAGTTCTTCATTTTGCATAATTGTCTCTATAGGTATAAAATTAGCAATTTGTTTAATACTGTTATCATCAAGATCATTAAGACTTGTTGTACCCATATTTATTTGATCAAGTAAAAATAAAGTATCTTCATTTAATTCTGTTGCTTTAATATCGTAGGTTGTTTTTCTTGGTATTCCTGTACCAAACTTGTCACCTGGATCTACTATACCGAAAACATCATGGAAATTATTTCTTTGACGACCACCGCCTGTACCTGCAACTATCTCTATACCGCTTTCGGATAGAGATTTTAATAAAGCTATATCTGCGTATTTAGTTGGATTTCCTCCTGGTATTGGAGTGCTTCTAGTTTGTCCATTCATCTGATTTAAAAAGTTTATAAGGTCTCTATCTCCATCTTTAAAACCAAAAGATTCGTAAACTAAATCATCTACTAACTTACTTCCACCATTTTCATTAGGATTATAGTCTCTAAAGTTACCATCTAGATTTTTTGCTTCATAGCGTAGTGCATGTTTTTGTCTAATTAGTTCAGCAGCTATAGCCATATCTTGTAGGAGATTATCATTTATGCTGATTCCATTCCCACCTTTTGCAATATATTCATATCCCATTTCCAATGGTAAATCTTTAAAGAACTCTGCTTTAAGTTGTGGATAATCATTTAGATACTCTGTAATATTTTTAATGGACAACAATTCAGAAATAGCTTGATGTGAACCTAGTGAAGCAGGATCTACTTGCGTTGCAGCAAATTCAAACATATCTTCAAATTGTATTCTTTTATATGGAAAAAACTCATCTGCTTTTGCAGTAAATAAAACGTGTCCTGCTGTAGTTCGATTCGTATGGTACCATTCGGGAGTAACAAATGTTGTACTATCAAAAGTACGATCAACTTTTTTAATATACTGAAATGCTTCATTATATAGTTCAGTTGCTATTGCTTCTCTTGGTCTAATCATTCCTGCCATAATATCTTGCATATTACTAAAGTTTATTTTAAATTCATCTTTGCCTTTAAGAATATTTTTAATAACAACTTCCATACCTTCATCGGTACTCATAATATTTGTATAATATTTTTTAATTGTTTCTCTTGCAGGACCATCTTTTCTTGCGTCAAGTAACATTTGAGAAACTATTCTATCTGCTTCTTCAGTTCTTATAACTTGAAAATCTCTACTTGTTGCTGCTTTGTGTAAATCTTCTATTAAATAATCAAGTGACTCTTCTGATAGCACATGTTCAGGACTAGAGTTCTGTATAACCTGTCCTAATAGTTTTGTAACATTAGGATTATTAGTTTGTCTTATAAGTGGCATGTCTGTATGTAATATTGAATTTGGTTCTGCATTGAATTTTATTTGCATAATACCTGGATCAACTAACAATGTGTTTTCATTAGTTACACTTTTTAAATAGTTTCCTTCTTTAGGATTCACTACTACTTCTAAACCAATTTCACGTAAATCACGATTCATCATGTCTATTAAGTCTGTATCATCTACATCTAGAATATCTTGGTGATTTAATATTTGATATACTGCGTCGAACACTTCATTATTCATAGCACTTATTGTTCCTGGATTATGACCACCTGTTGCATATGAAGCTGCAAGAAATGGATTTGAAGTTGTGTACATATAATTTAAACGTAGTTGTTGGTTTCTATATTTTCTAGGATCTAACCAGTCAATATTATTTTCGTAGGTAATACGGTTTAAAAATCCTTGCATAGTATTTTCAAATTCCATCATAGGTGCAGTTGTTCCAAAATTTGTAGCAGGTAAATATGTTTGCAGTATGTCTAAAACTTTTCTACCTTTTGCGTTAAGACCATTACCACCGTGATAAACCATCCCACTTAAATTACCGTCAGCAGTTTTAACTAGCTTTTGTGTATCTAACATAGCTTCAGGCATAGCAGGTGAATTGTTTTTATAGTAATCCCATGCAGGTGTATATATCTCTTCGGGAAATGTTTTAGTATAAAACTTGTTATTTTTATTTCTAATAGATTCCATCGCATTACCTACTGCAGGATTGTTATTTTTTTGATACTCAATAAGATCATCAACTGCAACCTCTAAACCTTCTTTAGCAATGATTGTATTTTGGGGATCTAAAAAAGAATAAAGTGCAGCGTCAGTATCAGCACTTTTTAAATAATACAAATTGTCATCTGCTTCTTCCACCATTACTCGTTCAAATGATTCTGAAATTATTGTTTTAAATTCTTGACTGTTAATAATTTTATCTGCATTTTGTTGCATAGCAACAATAACTGGTGTTATTTGCATGCCTTCGTTTAATTTTCTTTTTAATAAAGATCTGTAATATCTTTTAGTATGTTCTGTAATTAATTTTGTAACGCGCTTTTTACCTTTCTCAGTTAGGTCTGCGTCAAAAATAAACTCGCTGTTCATCATTTGATTTCTTGTAGGTACTACATTGCCTTCAATATCTGCAGAACCTAATGTAACTATTGTTGGGTTTTTTATTGCAGAGTGCATAATATCTATAAATATAAAGTCAGATCTCATTTGATCCATAGCATTGAATTTTATATTATTGCCATAATCCATTTTACCCATTTGTCTAATGCTATCAATCATTGCTTTGTTTTGACGATCAATAACATTGTTACCTTCTATAGGTATTATTGGTTGACCAACTTGTTCACGTACTACATTACTACCGTTTATAATATCAATGTTTCGTTTTGCAGCAGCTTGTGTTTGTATTTTAAGATTTTCAACATCTTCAAAATCATATACAGCTGTGCCTTTAATTATTGTAAACATATTAGATTTATCAAAATATTTGTTTTTTAAAGAAGTTGTTAATGCGTCTTCTACAAACTCTGTGTGTCCAAATGCAAGTTCTGCTGATCCGTCAATAACATCTTCAAGTTTTATCCATTGATAAGATAAAGCGTCATCTCCTGCTTTTGGTTTCCATTCTGTAAAAGTAGATTTTATTTGTCCGTTGACTACTTCATCATTTTGTAAATCTTTTATAATCGTAAACGCACCACCAACGTTTACACCACTAGCTGCTCTTGCGTCCCAATCATATCTATTGTATTTAATAGGTAAAGGTTGTGAAGCTCTAATAAATTTACTCTCTAAACCAACTTCTTCAACTGCTTCACGCAATGCTTCTAATGCAAAAATTCTAGAAGCACTTCCGCTTTCGTTTGGTATAAATTTACCATCAATATTAAAATAGAACTCTTGCAAACGTCCTACTTCATTAGGATCAACAACACTTTTAATTATTTTTTCATCAGACATTTCTGCTTCAACTATGCCACCAGGTAACGCAAACAAATCTCTATGTGGACCACGCTTGCGTTTAATAACAAGAAGTTCTATAGTCCCATCTTGTGCTTCTTTAAAAATTACATTGTCTGCTGTGTTCTGACGATCTTTAAATTTCTCATATACAAAGTCATTGTTAACTTCTGCAACATCGTCAGATAGTCCTTCGTCTAATAGCAAACTTTCTTTTGCAAATCTTGAACTTTGAGGATCTCCTTCGTAATTATAGAATGCTGAAGCTGTATCATCATCAAGATCAAATCCCATGTTTCTCCAAAAGCTACTACTGTATGCTGATTCTAAAGTTTTATCTAATAAAGTAATAGGTACATTTATTTCGTCTGATAATTGTTTTAAAGCGTCAACCATTTTTCTACCAATGCCTTGACCTTGTGCTTCAGGTTTTAAATAAAATGATTCTATATATATTTCATTACCATTGATTATATTTCCACTTGTTAAATCAAAATGTAAACCGCTGCCATCTCCTGCTTCACTAGCAGTACTGTCTAAAAACTCTCCGTATTTTTCTTTGAGATCATCAAGAAGTTGCATAACTTTATCTTCATTATCCATTATCTTCCAATCATATTATCGAATTGATCTAATGAACTAAACAAAAAGCTAAGATCATTCTTTTCTTGTATACCTCTCTGCTGTGCTGCTAGTTCAGGTTCAAACTTTTGTTCTGCAAATGCTGCAAGTTCTTCACTTGGTGTACTTGGTATAGAAATACTATCAGGTGCGCCAGGAAATAACCTGTTAGCTAAATCAAGATTCTTACTATATTCTGCACTTGCTGTCTCATAATCTTTATCTGCGCCTATATAGAAATCACTAAAAGCAATGAGTTCTGCGTCTGTTAGTTTACGTGTAACTCCTGCAGATCTGAGTGCATTGTCTATTTCTCCTTTAATAAATCCTGGAGATGGTGTTGCATATACTTTAGGTGCTAAAGGTGGTTTCTTGAAATAACGTTCCTTCTCACTGTTAAGTTGTGAATACACATCTATCATGTTTAAGTTTGCGTCAACCATAGCAGAGTACATACCTTGTGATGTTTTACCTTGCCATGCACCTTGTTCTAAAAAGAAGTCTTCAGCAGTTATATAACCTGCTTGCATTAAATCTACTTGTACAGCTTTTATTTCCTGTGGCGCTAATGAGATCCATGATATTTTCTGTGTACCATTCATACCTGGTCCTTGACCTGATATGTGATCTGTGCCACCATAAAACTGACCTTCAGGAATATTACCTGCATATACTTGCTGCGGTAACATAGCGTCCTTCATTTGTGCTGCTGTAGGATCTCCGTCTTTAAAAGCGTCTGCTACATCAGGTTGTTTATATATTGCATAGTCAGGTGAGATCCCTCCAAAAATATCATATTCAGGTGCATTAGCTTGTTGTGTATTAAAATCAATCCATTGTTGTAATTGTGCATTAATTTCTTGTTTATCACCTGATACGTTGATAATAGTTTTAGATGGATCACCTTCTACTTCTGAATTAAGTAATTGCAATTCATCATAGCTTAGTGTCTGTACTTCTCCAGTACTTGTGCCGTCAGGTCTATTCACACCAACAGCTACCTGGAATGTATCACCAGTATCTAAAGCTGTATTAAATTTACCACTGTCATTAAAAGTTTCAGCACCAAACAAGTAATCTCCAGTATGTTCGTAGTATCCTGACTCATCATTAAAAGTCATAACTGGTTTTGTTAATATTGTAGGTTTAGCAAATCCAGGATATTTTTTATAATCTTTACCTTCTGTAGGATAAAAACCTTCTGTCATATCTCTAGGTGGATTGTTAAGAAACCATTCATTAAGATCTTCTGTGACATAAATCTGTCCACCCTCACCACGTGGTGGTCTAACTATAACTCCTAATGTACCTGTCTCTTCAACTATTTGTTCTAGTTTTGTGTTTAAATAGTCATAATACTTACTAGCATTTTCTGAACCTTCAGGACCTTTAAGCCCTGCAGCAACATCTAAACCTCTATATATATCTGCTGCAAATTTTTCTTCTTTTGGGGATTGAGGATTTCTCCATGTACGAGACTCTGCATTGTTATCTACTGCTTTGTTAAATGTAGCAAGTGTAGGGTTAGCAGTGGGTTGTCCCATAACTCCACTGTATGCAGACTCAAAACTTATTAACTGATTAGACATCTGTGCTTGTATTTTGTCGTACATTGCTAGATCGTTATACACTTTAGCAATAAACAATTGATCATTAGATTCTTTGACTAATGCAACAAGATCTTTATATATCTGTTCATTTTCTGTAAAACCACGCTGATCTATAATACTTTGTACTAGCGCCTGTTTAAATTCTTCTGTCATTAAATATCCTCTGTACCAGGTACGTTTGGTAAGTACACACCATATTCATTAAGTGTATCATAGTCATACTGTAAATCTTCTAAGAAATCTGTACGTTCCTGGAATAAAGGTAGCAATACACGTTCTGCTAATATTTGGAAATCAGGGTTCTTATTTATTAACATACCTATAGTATCACGTAATTGTTGACGTTCTTTTAACATAGTCCTTGATGTTTTCCAACCTTCTTTAGATAAACCAACAACTAATGCACGTTTTTCTAACGTATCTATAAACCCTAATACAACACGTAAGTCTTTACCTACTGCTGTTTGTGATAGGGTTCTACTCTTTTCCCAATTTTTAAGCTCTTCAAATTGCATATCTAATGTAGATGTTTGTGGTAATCCAGGTATCGTAGAATCGAATCCTGGAAACTTTGATCTAGCAATATCTCTAGATAATGCCATTTCTCTCTCACGCATTTGATTCTGATATGGATCTGTTATGTCATATGTTTGTAAAGTACTTACTCTCTTATCTTCCATAAAGAAATCACCTAGTCTTTGATTCCTTTTAGCTAGCCACTCTTCAGGTTTAAGAGGTTCTCTTTGTTCATTAGCAATTGTACGTACATATGCTTCATAATCGAATGGTCCACCTCCGCCTTGTGGTATTGCATACTGTGCAGTAAAAGTATAGTTCTCAAATATTTCAGGATTTTCTAATTGAAACTTTACACCACGTTCATCTACTGGTCTAGGTTCTATGACTACTGTCTTAGGTGTAGCAATGTCTAGTGGATTAAATCCAAACTCATCAATAAAGAACTTAGTAGCTGAGTAGTTATCTCCAGGTGCATAGAGGAATTGTCCTGTAACTTCATCTTTAGGTGGTGTCTGTAACATCTCTCTGTATCTGTCCGCAAGTATTTGCATAGAATAAACATGTCCTGCATTCTTATCGTTGCCTATATCAAATCTAGGGTTAAGTCCTACTGGACCAACAAATTGTGAAGCAGCTTTAATTAAGGTTAAGTTCCTAGCAATAGATCTAGCTTCTTTCATAAGTTCTTCTTGTTGTTGCGAAGTACGATCATCTGAACCATTAGCTTTTAATATTCGGTATACATCAATAGTAGTGTTAGAAGCAATACGTGTTATTTCGTTTTGTCCAACATCTTCGTTATATGCGTACAATGCCTGGTATGTATTACGTAACCATGCAGGTACACCTGCTGCTGAAATAAGATCTCCTGCTGTTCTTACATCAGGTAATCCATAAGGGAATAATATTTTTTTAGCTTCGTCAAAGTTTGGACTAGCATTAACAAAGAAACTAGCAGGTATAGCTACAGCAGGTCCAATACCAGGTACTATTTCTAATGCTAAGTTAATTGATGAAGCATAACCAGGAAACCTTACTCCTACATTTCGATCTTCACCAAACAATGCGTCTGAAGCTAAATCATCAATCATAGGATAATAGAATACTTCTTCACCAGTAACTTCATCCTGTCCTAAGAATCCTTCGCCTTGTACTGGACTAAATGGATTGTCACCACGTAAAGCATTAACTGTTACTTGTCCTCTTCGTGTAATTTCAGGGTTTTCTTTTAATAACTTAGCCCATGTTGTCATAATCTCTATGTACGCTTCGCCGAATGGGAATATGCCACGTAGGTTGTATGCAACCTTTTTACGTTTAGTTAAGTCATACAATAACTCTTGCACTTCTGTTAACGCACGTGCTTTTGCTATTCTATCAATTAAGTCAACGTCACCTGATTTATCTGTAAAACCTAGTAGTTCTGATCTTGTCTCTAAGTTTGAATCAAACAATTCTTTATTGGTTTCTAGTTTTGCTTCTAGATCAAACATATCTTCTTGTAGATCGTCTACTCTTTTTTTAACATTCATAGGTACAATGTCATCTTCGTAACTAACACCTGATCCATAAGTACCTGTTATGTCTAGTTCTAACTTAGCTAGTTCTTCAGTCTTATCTGTAAGTTGTTTATCTAGATCACCTTTACGTTTTAAATAAGCTGTCTGAAACTTTTCAAACTCATCATCTACATCTTGATAATCTAGACCTGCTTTTACATCACGATCATTCAGTTCTTTAATTTTTCTTTGGAACATGTCAATGTTTATCTCTGTATCAGTTTTACGTAGCTTCTGTGCAGGCAATCCAATATCTGCACGTAGAGAAGACATTAAGTTTTCACCAGGTAAGTTTGCATTTAAAGCACCCGATACGTTGAACTCTTTACCTCCTACAATATAGTTACCACCCTCCATCATTGTGTTACGCATTTTCGCAGACATGTATGGAAGCATATCGTATATTGTTCTCCAGTATGCTTGTCTAAAGACTGGTGACCTAGAAGCATTGTCAGTTCTTTGTCCCATTAAAGCGTCGAATGCTTTGTTTGTATAGAACTCCATCTTGCCTACATCATCAATGTAATCTGTTTTACCTACAGCAACAACGTTAGGTAGATCATTTATGTACTCATCTGACATAAGAGTCTTCTTAACATTTTTATATAGAGTGTTATCTCCATTCTGTATGCTATCAAAAAAATCATCTAAGGTTTCAGTTGTATATTGTTTGCCATCTATTCTATTTAGTCTGTTACGTACAAGCATTTCAAATATGTTTGTGTTAGCAGTTTTTTCTATAGATAATGGGAATGGTGTTTTACCGAAGTCAAGATCGTCTATGTTCATTTTATTAGCTAAATCTTCTAATACGTCTAAGTTCTGATCAAAAGCACCACCTGCTAATTGGTTTGCTCTAGCATAAATAGATTCAGTGTATGCAAATCTACCACCTGCTGTGGACATTCTAGCTTTATAGGTAGGTCCACCTTGTGAGTATGCTTCTATAATATCTTGCGCTCTAGTAGAAGTACCTTCTATAAACTCTTTCATTCTTTGATCTCTTTGTTTTTTAGTTAAAGCACCTCTAAACAAATGATTAAACAATCTATCGTAATGTAAATGCGCAACTTCTCTTACAATCCCATCATCAAAATACTTCTGTAATAATTGTGGTCTTGTCTCTTGTGCCGCTAATGCTTCTTCTTTTGTAATAGTATCCATTGGGTGTACACCAGGTTTTTTTCTTCTCTTGCCTGCTCTGTAGTTACCACCGAATAGATGATCAAAGTTATTAGATCCATACCTACGTGAACTAGCAGCTTGCCATTCAAGTGCTTCTTCTAACGGGTTACCTAGTAAATCTTTAAACTCTACATTCTTGCTTGTCCAACGTGCAGCTTCTGTACTGCTAGGTTTTTTAAGTATACCTAAAGACAATACAGATAACGGTCTGCTAAATATATTGTCATAACCACGTGTATACATACGTAATTGTTCTTCACCAACAACACGTAGTAACCAGGCACCACGTAATAATACGAATGGTTTCCAAAAGTCACCGTAGTAACTATCTATAATCTTTGACATAGTTCCTGATTTAATTTTGGCAGGTAGTTTACTAAACATGTCTATACCTTGTTCTGACGCTTTAGCTCTAATTAAAGACATAGAGTTCATAGCTTTTGCTAATTGTGAAGGATCAGGTAAAGGTATTGTACGTTCGATAAACTCTGTTAATAAATGCGGATCAGGATTAACGAATGCTTTGTTGTCAACAATTGTTTGACTTATCTTTGCACCAGGATTAGCTACGTTGTTACCTGTTACAGAATCTATAAAATATGCGCGTAGTTCAGGTAAGTAATCTTCAAAGATCCTGCTAAATGTATATGCGTCTTCTGCATTGACACCGTAGTTATCTACTAGATCATCAGCAGTAAACTTTACCATATCTTTTACAACGTTAAATAAACCTGTTTGATCTCCATCTTCTAAACGTATAGCTCTGTTAAGTATTTGATTTTTAGCAACACCATCCATAGTTGTTTGATCCATGAAACCTTTTAGGTTTGTTACAGCGTCATCTAACTGATTGCTATCAACATATCTATATGGAAACTCTCCTGCATACGTAGATAGTATTCTTGCTGATCTATTAGGACTATCCATAAGTTTTGTCTTAATAACTTTTTTAGCACCAAATAATTTACCTGTACCTTCAGGTACTCCGCCTAACAACTCTTCTGTAGCACCACCTAAGAATCTACCTATTGCACCTACTGTTGGTTTTTCTCCTGTACCCATAGGTCCAAAAGGATCTTCTAAAAATTCTGTAAGTAAGTTTTTAACTGCTGTTTGTTTATCTGCACTTGACTTTGTAAAGTCTTGTGATACATCCATAAAAGCAGTGATAGCTTCTCTATCAGTAATACCAGTAAGTTCTATAAACTTATTAGGATCATCTAACTCTGCAAAATAATTAATTAATTTCTTACCACCTTCATCTTTAACAAGGTAATTAGATACTGATCTACCTGATATAAACGGTAAACCCCAACTTTTGTTTACAGCACCGATGTATTCTTTTTGTGCTTTAGTCATCTTATCTACAGGTGTATCATTTAAAATCTTTTCTAAGTAATCAGGTATCTTTAAAGATTTTCTACCTTTTGTAAATGCACCCATGCCTAATGTTAAATAGTTTGCAGGATCTAAGAACAATGCTTTACCTGCGTCTAATACACCTGATACAACATTAAATGTTCTTGTATTAGGTTCTGCAACTTGTAGTGCTAACGATCTGCCTAAAGATATGGGAACTGTACCCTTTTCATTACTAATAGTAAAATTCTCATTACCTTCTTGCATTTGTCTATCTATAGAAGTTATTGGTGTACCTAGATAGTTTTGTATTATTTGTTCTGCTCTACCTTGATCAAATCCTGATCGTATCATGTATTGGTATTCATCATAAAATTTAGACTGTGGATTCTGTGCGTCGAACGTTTCTGATACAGGTAAGAACCCTTCACCTAAATTTACTTTTTTACCTTTGTTCATTTCACCAAACAATTGTTTAACAGTTGATTTACCACTTTGTCTATATGCGTCAGCAAAAGATAGATTCTCTGATTTATCACCAAACGTACTTGCTATAAATGAATTGATAGGACGATCTACTGTTGTTCTATATAAATCTTCTAATCCTAAAAATCCTAAACGTACTCCTGCTTGTAGTGGATCAAAGACTTTATCTAGCACTGTCTTACTGTTAGATTGTGAAATCATTTTAGATATGTCATTTAAAACTTGTGCTTCAGGTTTTACTTGCAACGTTGTTAAAGATGTAATTACATCAGGTGAAAAGTTTGGATATGCTTTTGCTATTGCACTAGCACGTAGCGCGTCTTCTTTAGTTATAGAGTTCTTAGCTCTTTTGTATGTAGCTTGTCTTTGTTGTAGCTCTTTGTAAAAGTTAGCTTCCTCCGCAGGATTATCTCTGTGAAATGTAGCCATTAGAGGTTACGCTGCGTTCTACCTATCTGTCTATCAGAAGCAAATTTAAGTAGTCCTAGAAGTTCTGAAGTAGGATTTACTTCTGCCATTGCTCTTATAAGCATGACATCATCAGGTTCTAAAAATTGATCTTGTGTTGGTGGTGATTGGTATTGACCTAGATTATCTTCTCCTGGTGCAAATACATCTGCTAACCCTGTAGGTAACCCACCTAATGGTGCAGGACCTTGTTGTGGTTGTGCAGTAAAAGTTTCTTGTGGTTGTTCTATATTACCTTGTCTAACTTGATCTACAAGTGCTGCTTCTTCTCCTGCAGACTCATTAACCATTCCACGTACATCTTCTATTGTTGGTGCAGCACCATCTGTTCTACGTGATAATTTACCAGGACCACTTACAGCTGCAGGTCTTTTGACTCCACCTCTACGTCCACGATTTCTACTACTACCAGTTGCCATCTAGATCCTCCTGTTTACCAAAAAATATTATTAATCCTTGTGGTATATATTGTACAATCATTCCTTGTGGCATGTCAGAAATCTGTGGTTCATCTTGAAACAATTCTTCTTCGTGATCAGATATTTCTAGCTCTGTTTTTTGCCATACGTCAATTAAACAACTATTGACTATCTCGCCAAACATCATATTGACTTCTTCGTTAGGCGCCACCTTGCAAACCTCCTAGTAATAATGATCTAACATCAGGTGCAGGTCCAGGTTGTGGTTGTTGACCACCGCCCATCATCTGCTCTAATAATGCAGCTTCACCTTCAGGTACTTCAGGTTCTGTAGCTGTATAAAACTTATCTAATATTTTCTGCATGTCGTTAGGACTCTTGTATATCTGTACCAATGCCATTGTTGCTTTAGGATCTCCTTGACTTGCTTGTACCTTTAATGTCTCAAACAAAGTTCTCTCTGCTTCGTCTTTAAGTATTCTATCATTTATTTTCTGTACGTTATCTAATCCGTCCATGTTTTCTTGCAAAGTCTCTTTGTCTATGATACCTGCTTGTAGTAACTGTAAACCTGACACAATCTTTGTAGGTTCATCGAATCCTGCCATGACACCGTAAATACGCCTTGTCTTGTACATACCTGCAATATCAGTAGATGGTGTATAGTTTTCAGCATATGCTGTACCGTTTAGATAACCTGCTAATGGTTTTTTAGTATTTCCATTGAGTGCCTGATCCATTTCTAAACGTTTATAATCAAGCTCTTCTATTGCTGTTTTAAGTGATAGCTGATATTCTTTTACGTTTAGATCAACGGATGATAATAACTCTTGCAATCCTCTACCAGTAACAAAACTGTTAGGGGATATTGCGTCATCGCTCACTGGATAACTAGATCCAACTCTAAGCTGTCTCTCTATACGGTCGATCTGTGTAAACAATTGATACGGTATATTATTTGGTGGTTTAGCTACTTGTGAACCAGGTGTTAGATAGTTGACTGCAAGTCTACCTCTCTTGTAATTCCCGCTCTCTAGCTCTCCTATAATATTTGTTTCAGTGAATACACTGTCTTCCATTGCAATTATGGACAAGACGTTAATCTTAGCCATAGCTGCCATCAAACCTAAAACATGATCGTACTGACCTGATAGTCTGTCAAAACTAAAACGTTTTGATACAACAAATCGTGGTCCCGATTTTATTGGATTAGGTGTGAAATCTAATATTTGTTTTGTTTCAGGTAAAAATACATATGTACCTTCTTCGTCATAATACTCAACTAATTCTGTACCGTCACCTGTGTGGTTGTCCCAACTTCTAGAGAAACCATCAGTATATTTAAACTTGCTATACCCTGATGGGAATGCACTGTTTTCATCAATGGTGACTTTAGCTTGTGGATACATAGATTTAATAACTTGGTTAGGTACTAAACGTATTAACGCCAACTCTTTAGGTTGTTGATCTGCGCCATAATATCCTGGATAACAATCGTAAGGATCTCTTAGTTCCGCATGTGGATACATGATTCCTTCAGGTGATTTCTTTTGTCTAATGATCCATACACAAAAACCATAACCTGGTAACCATCGTGCAGCTTGTGGTAACTGCATTTCCATTTTAGATGAAGCGTCTAAACTTGTAACAATACGTTCTAACTTATCTGCTTTTGCTTTAGCACGTTCACTCTCTGCATAGGAGTCTACTTTTATGTCAGGCATACGTCCTAACTTCTGTGCTAAATGCTCTAGACCTGAATTAATAAGATTAGGTATTGGTAAGTCAACATCGTAGTTTTTTGCTTCTTGACCTAGTAATGCAGAGATACCATTTGTCCCACCGTTCATAATAGAACGTACACGATCACGGTACTCGAAATGACCGCTTTGTTCGTGCATTGCTTTTAAATCGTCTGTTTTGATTAACAGCTCATCTGCGTTTAGCATTACCAAAAAACCTCGTTGTATTCACTTTGCTTATAATAACTATAGGATGGATTATAGTCAGCTTCAGCTTCAGCTAACATCATTTTTACATTGGTACGTATTCGTTTCATAGGAAACCAACTAGCCATAACTAAGTCAGTTTTAGTTCCTACGTTACGTGAGTTGCTTGCACCTGCTTGTGAAAAGTAGATCAGTTGCTGTCTAAAGATATTTACTTTACGTTGTGTGTTTGCGTCAGAGTACGGTATGTTTACTTTTTCTTGTTCATACATACCTACCATACTGGTTACACCAAATGTAGGATCCCATTTATTTTTATAGGTTTGATGTCCCTCTATACGTACACCATGATTAGCTGCCCATTGTTTTATGTCTCGGTCTTGTCCGATCGCTCTTTGAAAACCGTTTTCTTCAATTACCCAATGTGCTAACCAATACTTGTCGTACCATTCCTTCATAAGTTTATGTGCTTTTTGTACACCACCACCTTGATCATTCTTAATATCTACAAGCCATACTTGTTGGGTTTTAATATTATATGCCCATAGTACTGCTGCTTGATACCCTGTACTAGCAGGATCAAGTCCTGCAATAAGTGTTGTACCAGGTGGTATGTCTCCTAGCTTACGTGACTTGTCTATACATTGATCAATCATTTCTGCGGTAAACAATGCCATACCGTCAGGTACTGCTTTATTAAGATATACCATCTCAAATATATTTCTACCGCCTACAGTCTCTGCTGCAGCTAACTGTTCTAATAACCATTTATGAGATCGTCTTGATTGCCATAACATATGCGGTTGGTGATCTAATGATTCATCTTCTAAAGGTATTTCTAGATCATGCGCTCTATCCACTATAGATTCCCATGCTTTATTCTCTAGGAGATGATGGTAAAGATCGTCGGGGTGCTGTCTTGATCCAATGACGACCATTCCTGTATGTTCTTCTTTACGCGATTGTAATGTTGTAGTCCACCAGTTCCTGGTGTTTTCTCTAGCACTTGGTTGCACAGTTGTGCCATGATCTTCGATGTCGTCTGCAATAATAAGGTCTGCGTCTCGGGAAAGGATTTTACCTCCCTTTCCAATTGCGACAAGAGTTGGTGACTTAATACCAGAGACTGTTCTAGTTGCAACAGTAAATTGACTGGACGACCAACTTTTTCCACCTCTATTAGAAGGTCTAAATCCGTCGTAGTCTCCGTAATCTTGTATGAGTCCTTCATTATTCTCCAAATGGTCTAGTACCGCACCTACAGAGTTACGTGCAATGTCTTCGTTACCACCGCACCACATAACACGTATGTTTGGATTTTTACATATCATGTAAATACAAAAGTGAGTTAAGAGATCTGTCTTACCATGTCTAGGTGGAGACAAAATCATAAGTCGCTTACCATACTTTATACTATCTAAGATAGCAGCTATCCACTTCTTTTGGAAGTCAGGTGTTTCATAATTTTCCCCACGCTCTGTTAGGAAATATTCATCTCTAAACTTTACAAAGGACTCTACGTCCGCCTGCAGCTCGAAGGGATCCCCCCTCTTTTCGTGCAGCGCTTCTTTCTCTACGTCCTCTAAGTAAGCAGCTACTGCCCTAGATACGGTTGATGGACTGCAGCTTAATATATTAGCGATCTCTTTTTTAGTCTTAGTACCACTCATTATGTCGTGAAAAAAATTTTTCTGTTTCATTATGGCATAATAATCCCCACGTCGTTTCTGTACATTTTCATCTACCTGCTTGGGGTTCTGTATCTCTGCTGTGGGTTTACTAGCTCTCCACGCTCTCTGTCGTGTTCTTTTAGAACACCTATCACTACAATACTTCTTACGACCTTCTGGTAAAGGGATCAGACAGTTGTCTGCTGTGCAGATGGTGATTTTTTCTTTATTTGACATATCTCTATGGTATAGTGTAGCATACGTGGGATAAGTAATGTGGTGTTCCTGCCTATACAAACACCATATGATAATACAAAAGAGTTGTGGTTGGACTAGCAGGACCGCCTTAGTCATCCGTTGAGGGATCTTCCTCACATTTTATTTATTAGAGAGAGACAATATTTTTACGTTACTGCACTTAATAAACTGCGTTGGGTTGGGAGTGACACAGGGATTGCTACGACTGCCGCGCGCTCGACTGTTATATTACAGGATCTGCGTAATATAACATACTATTGGTAGTTATACCACATATAGTGGTTATAGACTACACTATATATAGTATACTGTAGACGGGGGGTGTACTGGTTTCGTGTTAGATCTTATCCCATATAAACATCTAATAACAGTGGGTTCGACTCCCACCACCTCCACAAATTGCCAGGTTTAAATTGACTAATTCATACATATTTTATGCGCCCCGAGATTAAGGTATGGGGGTTAATACTT
>Ga0181420_1000032_pt1 | contig 42335 bp, 36 predicted proteins | sample 43SPOviralmetaG_FD_130145 | JGI IMG/M metagenome (GOLD analysis project Ga0181420, IMG submission 130145) | Marine viral communities from the oligotrophic San Pedro Time Series (SPOT) site, San Pedro Channel, CA, USA - 43 SPOT_SRF_2013-05-22 | ecosystem: Environmental > Aquatic > Marine > Strait... | reverse complement strand
TACTTTGGTGTTTTTACCAGAAGTAATAGTAGGATAAACAGATGCAAAGAACGAGTCTGCAACATGGTTTGGAACGAATGCAAATTCGTCGAGGAAGAGGATATTGAATGACATGCCTCGGACAGCACTTGCAGACGTAGAAGCTGCCAATATCTTACTGCCATTCTCTAACTCCATAGATCCTTTGTTCCAGGATATAATACCCTGTTGCATCCATTTAGGCAAGTTCTCGTATGCAGTCTGTAATCTACTGAGAAGTTCCCTTGCGGTTGCTGCCTTGTTTGCTAGGATGCCAATATTAACACTATCGTTAAAAACAGCGTAATGTAGAAGGTAAGATATTACAGTAGTAGACTTACCAGTCTGTCTTGGCATCTTGCAAATATTGAATCTATTTTCATGAAAGTTGTTGATTAATTTTTCCTGAAAATGATATGGATGAAATTGTGTAAGACCCTCGTCAAGAGAAACAATTTTAATATAATTGTTTGCAAAATAAACAGGGTCTTCCTTACACTTGACAAATTCAATGATTTGCTCTTCGCTAAATTCGACCGCCGTATTTGCTTTTTTTAGATTGGGATTACCAAGATACTGTTCACTCATAATAAAAACCTAATTCAACATCTCCAACGTTTACGTGCCTTACAGATTTTCTTATCTGGTGTCTTAGAACAATCAATGTTGTGCATATCTTTTTGACCCTTAGATCTGGCACAGAAAGACTTACGTCTCTTTTTGTCTTTACCTTTAGGATTTTTGCCAGTTACCGCAGTCTGTAACTTTGAACCTGGATTTTCACTTTTATAAGCATTGACAGATTTTTGACTCATACCATCAACACCATCTTTGCGGTTCGACTTCTGCCAGTCTTCACTCACTACTTTTTTTTCAGTAGGTCTCAATTTAGCAGCTGTTTTTAATGCATTAATCAATTCTCGTCCGGTAAAAGATTTTTTTCTAATCTTGTCCATAGCAGAATCATATTTCCCATATTCAGGAATTGCTTCTTGAATTTCAACTTCTTCTTTCTTTACGCAGTTTGGATACCTCTTTCCAAACATAGTCTTCATGCCTTTTTTGGTATATCCTTTCCAACACTTCTCATTAATATTTTCTTCAGAAATACCTGCTTTGTCTAATTCTTTAGCGATATTCTTTACATCTGATGGTATATCTTTTTTCTCATCAAGCATATCACTACCAAGACCTTGAGTTGGTTGAAGTGGTTCGTTAGAAATCAAATCTACCGATTCTACTTCAGTTGCCTGGAAATCATCTCTCCAGTTGGAGAACTCATAACTTTCGTTTTTGGTCTTGTTACCCCAATTCTTAGCACCAACTTTACGGCACTTCACTAGAGCGCCTGATGCATATGCACTTGGCCAGACAGAATAACGGGACTTGACTTTATGGTAGCAGGCATCTTTCTTACCCTCATCTACTATCTCAGTTTCTTCAGGTAAAGGTTCATCTGCATAAATTTTTCTACCCGCTTTTTTACTTGCTCTCCTATAGCGATTCATATCCTCAGTTTCTGCCTTATTGAAAGACACGGGTTTGCCTTTACGGTCTAGAATGGGTTTGCCATTGATTGATGGATTGGAGTATCCAATATTTCCTTCATCAACTAATCCACCTTCTGGTTGATATGAATTTTTCATCATAACTCCACGCATATTCATATTTTGATCCGCACCTTTCATTCCTGATTGTCTCATCGCATCTCTGAGACGATCATATCTGGTTTGTATTTTATCTGAAGTATTAATAGTCTTATTCATCAAACCAGAAGTTCCTGTCATCTTACCAATATCTCTAGCATTTTGTTGTGCTTGTTGAAGGGATGATGGTTTTGATGTTGAATTAGATAATGGTTTAGTTTTTGTCGTACCATCAAGCATCTTATCTACTTTTGGTTTAACAAACTTTTTAATAAGGTATGGTGCAGCAAGAGCAGCAGCACCTGCTGCATATACTAATGGAGCGACCTCATCTAGTTGATTTAAGTCTTGTTTCCAGTTTGAGTAAGATGCTGATACCATGTTTGCTTTACCTGTCCTATTTGCGTTTGGATCTTCTCTACGTTTCTTTGCTGCTCTTCTGCTTCTCTCTTTCTTGCTCATGTTGGCTCGATCATCAGCATCACGGCAAAATGGTTTAGTTTTTTGTCCTGGTTGTTTGGCACATGGTTTTCCATCGTACTTACCACCTGCTTGAACCCAACCACCACCTTTGAACCAATCTTTAAGAGAATAACCTTTATCTTTAGCAGATTTACCATCACGTTTTTCTGCAATAGTTTCCTCATTAGTTACATAATCTGCTGCAGTGTCAATATAATCTGCTGCCTTGGTAATTTTTGATTGAACCCACGCCTTAAGTTCACCTTCGCCCTTTTTACCCATTTTCTTTTCAAGACGGGAAGCAGCGTTCTTAATAGTTTTGAGTTCTGAACGAGCCATGGAATACTCGTGATCTTTCTTCTCTTCGTTCACTTTCTTCCTACCCCTACAATGGGATTTCTGAGAGAATCCTTTTGGATTGTCACAATCGATGGATTTTTTGTACTTTGCACTCCATTCTTCAGAGACGCCACCTCCGCCGCTTTCACCACCTCCATCAGAAGAGGAGCCATCCCCGTTTCCATTGCCATTTGAGTGATTTCCATTTCCATTTCCTCCATTACCATTATTTTTTGTTTCTTCATCAGAATCATCACCTTTTTCCTTACGAAGCCAACCACCCATACCAACAAAATATCCCATAGGAATTTTTTTACACTTACTAGAAGCATAACAATAATAATATCCTCTTTTGCAGGATTTCTTTGCCATTATTTGGAGATATCTTCTGTATTATTTAGAAAACCTTGCTTCAGTAGTTTGGATAACTCACTTGTTGATCCGACAAACAAAGCATTATTTGTAACATTATTTGGACCTTTCTTAATATTATCTTCTTCTAGATCTTTTAACTTCTTTTGTAGATCTGCTAACTTATCAGTAGTATCTGCAACTGATTTAATTAATTGACCAGCAACTTCATATGCTCTAGGACTTGCACTTTCACCTGCAAGTTCCATAATACCATTTATTGCTTCTTGACCTTTCTCAATTAATGAATATAAGTTTGCTCTTGTGTACTCATAGTCTTTTTTAATATCATCCTTTTCCACCTTAGGAGGAACAGGTTTCATTGGTTTAGATTCAACAATGCTACTTTCAATATCAAGTGCGTTGTCAATGGATTCATAATTATCACTCATAATTATTAGATGTCAGTTTGTCTTGAGGGAGAGTAATTTTTAGAATCGGCAAAGAACTCCCATTCTTCATCGAAACCAAAGTTATCTCCAGGTTGGAGAAGTTTGTGATCTGCTTCATTAATAACACCATCATTATTTTTGTCCTCTTTAGCAGTTGGTGTGACTGTATATCTCATCTCACGCTTAGCGGTCTTAATATCTGTACTTGTGTACATATCAACCTGAACCTTACGGATAAGACCATCACTACTATCAGCAATGGGACCAAACAGATAAGTTTTTGCTGTAAATTGTAGTGTGTATATTAAAGATCTTCTTGTATCAAAGTTTCCTTCATAATCATCTTGAAAACCTATAGATTCAAGAATAATTGGAATATCTCTTTTTTCTCCAATTGAATCAATTAAATCTACAGTTAAATTAAAATGTGGTTGGAAATATGGTAAAATTTGTTCTACAATTTGTAGAGCATCATCATTTAATTTTGAAAGAATATTAAGTTCAAATCCAATATTATATGGTACAGGCATAAAAACTTTTTTTGCTCTACCACCATCATCACAAGTTTTATATGTTTGAACTAAACTTGATTTTCTAGTAGAATCGTATTGTATTGATGTCATCTCAAATGACATTCTTGGCATTGTAATCTGAACTGCTTTATTCAGATCTGCTTGTTGTGTTATTCTTGCCAAAAACTTTTGGCTAGGTCCATATGCGAGAGGAACTTTTATATCACTAGCATCAATACCAGAACCATCCGTATGCCTGATATGGATATCGTTAAATAATGTTCCAAACGATATAATCGTTTTTCTAATTATTTCATGATAATAATATGAACCTAACATTAATATGTACCAAATGGATTGGATTCTGTGAAGTCTAAGATATCGTCTGCTGCAGATTCAAACTCATCGTTCTCGGTATATTTATCATAGGTATCATCCTCTGTATAAATCTTAACTGGATATGATGCACCAGAGTCCTCACCAACCACGTTTTCTCCAGGATAGAATGTAGGTCTAGTAATACCTATGCCAACATTTGCAATCTTCAGAGTAAAGTTATCTTGATCCCACTCTTTAACCCTTGCCTGTAATCCAGATTTAGAACCAATAATAATTTCATTAAACAAATATGTTCCTCCAAAACCAACATATGATGTTCCAACACCAGATATTATTTCTGGATCCGCAATAGTAACTTCTGGAGAAGAACTATACCCTCTTCCTGGATCTTGGATGTAAATGGATTTAACTACAATATTAGATCCTACATTACCAATAGATGCAATACCAACTGCTGTATGAGCAATACCACTTGATGGTGGACCTGCAACAGTAACAATTGGAACAGTCCCATAACCAACACCACCATCAGTAACAGTAAATCTAATTACACCTTGACCACTAGTTATGATAGAAGCAGTTGCAGCTGCTCCAACACCACCGCCACCAGTTATTGTGATTGTTGGTGGAGTTGTATATCCGGCACCAGAATTTGTAACAGAAATTCTATCAACAGAAGTAACATCACCACTAGTTTTTAAAAAACTTTCTGCAGTAGGTACATCACCAATTTGACCTGTTGGTGATGGACTAAATGTGATGGTAGGGGGAGAAGTATATCCACCTCCACCATCATTAAGGAATATCTGTTTTATGTAACCACTTGTTACAGATCCATTAATACTTGCTATGGCAGTAGCAGTTTTGCCAACACCAATCAATTGCAACGTTGTGATATATCCTTCATCTTGAACTTGTGTATCAATACCTTCGATACTTGTATCGATAACTTCATTTTCGTATTCAAAGAGTTCACATTTTAGTTGATAAACATAATTTTTTCCTAACTGAAAAAAGGGATCTTCATGTTCAACAAATTTTACTTCAAATAATCTTTGACCTAAGGGAAAATATATTAAGTCTCCTTCTCTAGGACGAGTTGGAGTAGGCATAATGGAAGTATCTGTACCATCATCCTGACCTGCCATAAATGGCGCAATAAAATCTTCAAATCTTTCTTTAGAAACTGTAAGAATTAATTCATCTCTAATACTTACACCAAACTTTGTTAGGATATCTCCTGCTCCACCATATCCCTCAAACGTATTAACATATGCTTCAATCGCAAAATTATCATCAAATTTTGATGTTTGGACCTCATCAATAATCGTTTTTACATTTACATATTTTCTTGGTATATAAGTTACTTCAACACCATGAAACGACAGGTGTTCATTAATTATATCTTGGACTAATCTTTGTTCAGATGCAGTCCCTTGTAGAAAAAACGGATTAAGTGCCATTATCCAATAAAGTCGAGAGGTGGAAGTTCATATTCCATAGACATCCTTGATTTGATTTCTGCAAGTTCTTGATCTGCTTGTTGTAGGATTTCTCCACCATTAAGTTCAATTCCTCCAGGAAGTTTAACTCCTCTAAACTTGCTGAGATTTCTACCCCACTGACGTTTAATCAAAGCAGTCAAATATCTTTTTAAGAAACTATCGTTATAGATCTTTGTAAATGATTCTGGATCTAATGCCCTATAACATTCAATAACCATAAAACTATCCACATTTTGTGAACCCCAATCAATATCAAGATATAATCTATTTTGTCTCTTATTAAATCTTACTTGTTTATCTGGCGTTAGTAAAAAGTCAATATCTTCAAGATATGATTTTACCATCGCATATTGTAACAACTCAACAGAATTGAAATAATACAGATCGTTTAAAAATAATTGATATTTAATACTGAACATTCCACCAGAAATGGAACTAGTATCAAATTTAAAAATCTTTTCAATACCAATTACTGAATCAGGAACTTGAATGTAATTGGAATTTTCATAAAAATTAAATGTTGATGCTGCAACTCCAACGGATGTTGCAGTTGTAGTTACAATGCCTACTCCTCCAGTAGGATTAACTGTTTTATCACCAGAAGATTGTGCGCCTATTCCTCTATCAATATCTTCTTGAGTAATCTTATACTTGAGATACATCTTTTCAACACCGTCAAAATGACGTTCATTGAAATATTGAATTGCATCATCAACTAGATCATCAATTTGATCATCGTCCACGTTGATTTCCAACACTGGAGCACCAAGTTGACGTAAACAGTAATCTATAAGTCCTTGCTTAGTTGATGGTTTTGCCATATTACTTTTCTAATTTTGCTTTGAGGTCAGCGTTTTCTTCTAGCAAAGTATCCATCTGCTCCTGAAAATCTTGAGTTAAAGTTGCTAACTTTGCCTCAAGAAGAATATTTTGATTTGATACTGCTGCTAATTTAGAATTATAAATCTTGATAAGAACGTTGACATCCACTTCACTTTGATTTTCCATTAATTACCTCAGAAAATTCCCCCATCAAGTGTTGAAGTCCAGTGGGGCTTATTAGTATATATGGGGGTAACAGTATTAGGAGTTGAGGCAAGATTTGATACTACTCCATTCTGACCTTCTCTTCTGAGATTTTGTCCTGTTTGGAAACCACCACCTTCTACACCAATCAAACTCACAGTTGTTGAACCAGAAACACCAGTCTCAACAACACCATATGCATTTGAAGTATCTTGTCTGATAATATCACCAGCAGATACTGTAATTGCAACTGATAACACTAAAGTTTCTTTTGTAATAGCAGTCAGAATCTGTTTAGAAGTAGTGACTGGAGATGCAACTGCATTAGTAGATCTCTGAAGACCAGTGCTATCAAAGTATGTAACACCACCAGTCGCGTAATCACCAGACTGATAGTAAATACCCTTAACATCAAGGAAACCTTTAGTTCCTGATACAACACTATTTGCAATAGCAGCATCGGGAACATATACCCATCTTCTACTATCATCAGCATGAGTTCCGTGATTATTTAATCCAGCAGTACTGGTGGCAATGGAGTCATCCTCCATACCAAAGAAACCACTTTTATTATTTGATACTCCAGAACTAGTATTAAATGTGAAAGAAATACCTCTATCAGTATTACTATCGTAAGCATGAGTAATTGTTACTTGCTCAGTTGTTGAAATACCAGAAGTACTACTTGCTGACATTGTGACAACTTTAGTTCCCGTATTATAAGAGGAAACTGTTGTTGCATTGGGAATGTTAGCATGTGCAATAACATCACCAGTGTTAATGCCAACAATCGAATCTAAAGTAATTACATTAGTTCCACTTGTATGAGTTGCCATCACCGTTCTGGTGCTGGTTACATCACCAAGATGCATAATAGGATCATTTAATGTAGAACTTGTAGAATTAATGGTAGTAGTTGTACCATCAACTTGCAAGTCTCCCTTAATAATAACAGAACCTTCATTACTTAATCCATCGGGATATGGATCAATGAAAATAGTATTATTACTACCTGTAACACTGGAAATAATATTATCATCAATTTTGATTAAACCGAGTTGTGAAGTACCGGTAACCGCAATATTTTCACCAATATTTACATTTTTTTCAATACCAACGCCACCTTCTACAATCAGTGCGCCAGTATCTTTATCAGAAGAATTTGTATCAACATTAATTCGGAGATCTGCACCAGTATAAGTTAACTGATTAACTCCGTCTTCATCATATTCAAATTTTGCATCTTTATCATCACCAAATGATAGGAAAGTATCATCTGGGATATGAATTTCACCCGAACCGTGAGGATCTAATTTAATATCTCCATCAGTATCAGTTGATGAAATTATATTTCCATCAATTCTAATATTATCTACATTCCATTGATCAACCTTAAGTGATTCTGCACCACTCAATCCAGAGTTAGTTGCTGGTGCCATAATGGCAACAACACCTCTATCTTGGTTTCTTCCGTTATGAGAAGCAACTGGAATATTTCCAGGAGTATGCTCCATCATTGAGGTGTAATAGAAACCACCTACAGGATTGGAGTTAGTACCATCATCGCCAAGAAATATTCTATCCTTGTATTGATTTACTCCTCCGTAACTACCAATACCAGTTACGTATCCAAGTTCACCCCATTGTAAACTGGCTGGTTTGCTAGTACCTGAGGATCTTTTAATCCTAATAATACTTGCCATGTCAGAAATTTCCTCCGTTGATGTCTAAATTCTGCGTTGCACCTGGTGTGAGCTCCAAAGTTGCTTCCCACTTTTTAATAGCACTGTTATAAACCAGTACCATACCATTCTGCAAGTTAGAAGCACTAACATCACTGAGTTCTGCCAAAGAGAGACCTTGAGCACCAGCAAGAGAAGATATTACTTTTACTGCTGGTTGTTGACCTACTCTGACTTTGATTTCAGCCATTTATATACAGTTCAGGATGTAAGAATATTTATATTCCTTCAAGTCCCAATACAGAAACAACTTCTTGTTGCTTTAAATAAAGTTTTGCATAAGACTTTGTAATGTCTTTTAACATAGCAATAGAATCGCATTCATCAATTTCATTTGCTAATTTTTGATATGCAAATTGTTTAGAAAGTGATTCAAGTTTGATGTCATCTGGGTCCATTAGTAATCTCCTTGAGTAAAGATTTGATTTCTGCAATATCTTTCTTAAGTGTGTCAAGTTCTTCTCTTTCTGTCTGACTCTTTTTCTTCATTTTCATATATTGAATGTAACTAGCATTATCAGTATTAATAATAGCGTTGGTTTTGTTGTCTCTATAAAGGTTTTGTTCACCTTCAACACGAGTTAGATCTTCTTGTTCCATATTATGCAAGTGCGATAGCTCTAAAATCTTTCAATTTAACAGGAGTACATTCGTTCGTTGATGACATAACAACTTTAATTGCAAAAGCAGTAAACTGTTCCAAGTCATTAACGGAGAATTGATATTCAGAAAATCCGTTCTTATCATTTGCAGTAACAAAAGCATCTGCTCTCCCACTATTCTTATCTGGATCAATTACTCTATCACCAAACCCATCCCCATCATCATCAATTAAATTATCATATCCTGGGAATGGAGTAAATTCGGGATCAATACCACTAGAATCTGCTTTAAAAAGACTGTAGAAAACTCTAAAATCTGCAGATTCTTGTCTATGTGCGGCAATATAAACTTTTAAACTAGTTGCTGGATTTGCAAGTGAAATTGCTTTCGTTACAAATACTGCCCCATGTGGATCATTCTTCTTTTTATTAGATCTGGAGTCATTAACATAATCACTAACTGGGCTATTTATTTTGTTTCTACCAATAACAAATCCTGCGTTTTGTAAGTCCAATACTGGAGACATATTTTCATTACCCGACACCATATCAACCCTCAAAGATAAAGATCTATTACGAGGAATACCATCCAATTGTTCAAGTTCATTAACTCTAGATGCAAGCATTCTTGGTGTATCGAACTTAGTGTTCTTATTTAAAGTTACAGGTTCGTATCCTTGATCGAGGAATGGAACTTCATTTCCTCCAGCACTAGTTCCAGAAATTGTTCTAATATTACATTCTACTGAAGTACCTTTTCCTGGAGTAATAACATTAAATTTAGGTTTGATCGTACTATATTGATAGTTTTGAGAAACACCAACATCTTTTCCACCAAATCCCTTTCGAGATGCAAAATTTAACATTGCATCACCACTATCCCTAGCAGTTGGGAATTGTGTGGATCTATCAAATTCTAGATAGTAATAATCAAGATTTGAATTATCCATAGAATGATAAGTTGATGGAATACTATGAGTAGTATTAATTCTCATGAGAGAAATACCATTTACTTGATAAGATCTGATAGTAGAATTAATACTATGAATAGTTTTAGTAGTTCCGTTTAAACCTCTATCCGAAATTGTAAGAGTTCCTGCATTCCCAGAACCAGCAGTTACTGCGCTATATGCAACAACTTCCGTATTAATAAGAGCATATCCGGAATTAGAAGTAGAATTCTCATAAGTTGCAAATGCGCTTATATCTTCAACAGAAACTAAAGTATCGTTAATATCAAATTTTGCTGTAGTAACAGTTGTTTTAGTATCTGGTTCTATATCTTCAATTGTAACTCTACTATTTCCACCATGATTAGCATGATTTCTTTGTTTAATTCTGAAAACATTTCCAGTACAATTACTAACCCTTATAGAAGATGTTCCATTTACGGTTGCTCCAGAATTTGCAGTTGTATTTGGACTATTAATTGGATCAGTATAATAATAAATGTCTTCAGTATTGATAAAGTGTTCACCCTGGACATCAGTCAGATAGAGTGTATCAACAGTACCAACACGGTCTTTAACTGTGAGTTTTGCTCCAAAACCACCGGCACTACTACCACCCAGGTCTGAGGTTGTAATTCCAACATGTTCGCCAGAAATATATCCACTTCCTCCAGTAGTAACTGTAACTAAGGAAATATTACCAGCACTATTGACCTCGATAGTTGCCACAGCTCCCTCACCATTACAGGGAGCTCCCTCACCTCTACCACCTAGAGAAAATAAGTTAACTCCAGTGTAAGTTCCTGGTGTATAATCAGTTCCACTTTTTGCAATAGAAACTGCAGTAGAATCATTAGACTGAATTGCGGCACCTAATCTATCAACATAACCAGTAATTCCAGTAGTACCACTTCCCTGAATAATTTTAGTTCCAAGCTTCGCACCATTAGGACTGAAAGTTCCACTAATAGGTACTTTCAGTTTTCTTGGATACGCTTCGATTGGGTTGTTATCAGGTTTTTGTGCATTATCACCTTTTGGCGTAATATCACTGTTATAAAATATAACAGAACCAGTCTCCTTAAATTTTGCTTTATAAAGAGTGAATGTCAAATCTTGCATTTGACTTGGAGTCCAAATTGTACCATTTTGAGACTTAAAGAGAGAACCACCAATATACTGTTTAGTTACAACAACATCATTAACATCAACTTCACCTTGTCTAATTAACTTGGATGAATTTACAGTCTTTTGACCCATTTCTGCTGTCCACATCTCATATCGATCCGATGAAGGGGACAAAATAACGATTGCATATTCAGTATCTGGTTCCAAATAAACTGGTGAACTAAACCTAACATTTGTTGCTTTTGGTTTTAATGGATCATCTGAAACGTTTATATCTTCTGGTTTTAGATAAGTCTTAGTATAATCTTCAACCAATAGATTTGTTGGTGTTCCAAGCTCCATAGTTCTAAGTTCAATATAGACTTTCTTTTTAGGATCTACACTAGCAAAGTATAAATCAAAGGAAGTTAAGAATGCACCATTTTCATCAACAGTAAATGACTGTGCAAGAGGATCTCTATGTACTGCCTTGACTTTCTTCTCCGTATCATCTTCCCTTTCAAAGTCATCTATTACACGAATAGTAGTTTCTACAGGTGTTATTACTTTAATAGTGTCCAATGGTTGTGGCTTGACAGGATTTCTCACAGAAACTCTAGAAGTTTCTTGAGTTAAAATTGTTCCATCACCACTGTACGAACCAAGTGCAAATGACGTAGTAGAACCAGGCACTTCTACCTCACCTGGTTTCACTGAAGTAATCTTTACAGTTTTTGTACCAGACTTAACTCTAATTGATGGTAGCGGATCCCCATTGGGATCTCTAATATAGAAAGATCCAAGAATGTCTCCCCAATTATCAGATAGTAATTTAACATCCTTAACTGTTGCACAGGCACCAGATTTTTCTCCCTCAATATGAAATCCTTTTTTAACAAAACCAAAGAATTTTTGATTCTTGGCAAGTCTTTTAATGTTAACATTCAACAATGTTGAAGTTGGTGAGTATCCATCTCCTGGTGCAGGAGCATTTTTATCATAAGGATTAACAGTATATTTTTCAGCACCAAGAGATGGTTTCCCTAAACCTGCAGAAATTTCTGGACTTGCTTGATTACCAATTTTTCGATTTGGTTTTGCAAGTGGAAAATAACCGACTTTTTTGTTTCCACTTTTGTTATGTACAATAACATTTTCCTTGTGATCAAAAGTTCCAGAATTCATTTCGATTTCAAATATTCTTGGAACATAATTAACTTGTTGACTATCAAGATATAAGTAGTGCCTTTGATTTGGTCTCAGACCGTCTGCAAAGAATGAAACGTTTCTTGAACGCATCCAAGGATCTGCTTCACCTGATACTTTCACATCTTCGACATAATCAAATTCTCTAGAAGGTCCTGTAAGTTTTGGTTTAAACTTTGTTTTTGTTGTAATTTGTTGAGTAGTGAATACTCTCTTAACTTTTTCACCTCTACCACCACCTTTTTTATATATTTCATGGTCTTTTATAGGATCACTAATACTTGTTGTGGTTTTTGCCTGTTGCTTCCATTTAGCACCAGTAGATTCTGTTCTCTGATTATCGGGAAGATAAATTGTTCTAACCCAGTTATCAGAAGATGGATCAAGTATAACACCACCAGTAAAAGTTATGACATTGAATGGGTTTACGTTCTCAACTTTTGTTGCATGTGGTTGAGTAATCCACTCCTTTTCCTTATACTTAATTGTAATAAGATCACCAGTTTTTTGACATCCACTTGCGGGTGGAAGTTCCAAATCTTGACTTAAATCGGCAGTATCTACATCAATATTTGGATGATATCTTAATTCTGCATCAATAGTCCACATATCCACAGGTGCTACTAAAACCCCTTTTCCCGTATTTACATCTACAGTAGATAATTTTTTATTCATAATCGACTTATCTTTAAAGTCGCTGACAACAAATCCACTCTTAAATCTATTCAAACCATTTGCATCTGTAACTTTTGTTGTGTTAGCAGTCAATTCGAGCATAGTGAGACTTGTAACATCCTCAAGATTTTCAATTCTATTTTCAAGTGCGCCAATATCACGCATCGTGAATCTTCTATTATCACGAAGTACAACCCTAGGATCTTTTGTTGTGTTGTAAAGGTATGGTGGTAAGAATACCTGAGCCAATTCCATTGAATCGTCAGAAAGAGTTGGTGATTCTGGTTCATCTGCAGATACACCTTGAGTTACTTCAATCTGCCCTGATTTGTTAAGTGTAACTAGATCAACTCTTGGAAGATAATATGTATATCCAACAGAAGAAGATTCTCCTGGAGAAATTACATACTTATAGGTGTATTCAAATTCTCTACTTTCAAAAGCAAATGGTGATTTAGTTTCATAACCACTAATATCAGTCCAGGGTTTAACTCTTGGTCTAAAGTCAATCATATCGCTAGCACGGAGACCATTTGAAAGAAGTGGTATATCTCCAAATCTATCTGCTGTATACGAATTTACGGTGAAGATGTCTCCAGCATTTCCTGCACCAACTTTATAATAATCAAATATAATTTTTAATTTACGATCTGGAGTTGGGCTTCCTTCTCTTCTTTCAATTTTAGAATAATTGCAGAATTGATGTCCATGAGATTTATTGAGACTATAATTTGAAGTTACATCTAAGTAAGTACCGGGATTAACTTGTTGAACAACTGCTTCAACAGAAGAATCTTTAAAGATTACACTTTCACCAACAGTAAATGTGTCATCATTTAATGCAATATAATCGACTGTTGTTGATGTCCTTGAAACAACTTGTCCTACAGATCTACTCTCATTACCAAATATTTTTTCACCAACAATAACACTTTGATTAAGTGCTAATCCTGTTGAGAAAGTTAGTTTATCTAATACTGGTGCATCATTGGTTGATGATTCATAAACTGCACGTAAATTAACTACATCAGGAACATTTAATGAAATTTCTTCATCTTCAACTCTAGTTCCATAATATGGACTAGTGGAAAGTCCAGTTACTGTTGAAATACCAGTAGTTCTTACAATATCAAGTGTTGAAGATCTTACAAACTCTTTTGATTTATTAGTAACTCCCTCTTTCTTAAGAGTTACATTAAATGTGTAATTATTAGCATTAACTAAATTTGTAAATGTAATTGACTCTGCATTGGCACCTAAGGTAACCATACCAGAATCGATTGCAACAGGTGATCCACTTGCATCTGTAATGCCATATCTTTCTTGATCGAAAGACTCAAAAAATGCTGTTACAATACCAGCACTAGTATCTAATACTTCAGAAATACTAATAGTTTTTTGATTGCCACTAACATTTTGTCCTGAAATCTGCTTAGTAATAGTGAGATTTGCTGATGATAAGTCTACAGAAGCAATATTCTCAACAGGCATTGGAGCATAAAGACCATTATCACCATAAGCAAGAATTTTTGGAGCCATTAAGGAAAAGATATGCTGTCCAGTAACTATTGCTTTATCGCAAACATTAGATACTGTAAAAGGTGCATCAACTAGTTCAATCTTTTTTCCACCTGGTCTAACTCTGACAACTGTGTTATATGTTGGATCTGCATTACCTGTAGACTGATATTTTAAAATTGATCCTTTCTTGAGTCCACCATTAATACCAGCAAAATATCTACCAGAAACTTGCCCGTAATGCCCTGAACCATCTGCAACAATATCCAACAAATCCGTTGCACCAACGTTTGCTAATGGTTGCTCATAAAGAACAGTGTCGGCAACAAAGTCTGGAGCATTAGTATTTCCTGATAAGCTGCTGAAGTCTTGATAAACCGACTTAATATCGGATATATCATAAACCGTAACCTTAGTAATAGAAGTTATAGTTTCATCTACTTCATTAATAATTACATCTTCACCTTTCAGGAAATTTCCTGAAGTTTGTGCGAGAGATAAGTCTCTTCCACTTCTGGCGCTAACGTAACCTACAGCACCACTTGAAAGACCTCTAATTCTAGAACCATCAGGTGCTTTATCCGACGTTTCAAAGTTTGTAACTTTTACTTCTGTATATGTTTGAATATCATACAAATAAAGATCAAAACTAGTTTCTGCACCAGTATATTTGGCATCAGTAAGACCAAACCAATAAACTCTTGCCTTACCTATTTCATCACCTTGACCGGTTCCATCAAGAAGACCACCGTTATCCACACCATCTCTTCTTTTATTATAAAGTCCAATAACATTTGCAGTTGAACCACCAATATTGATAAATGGTGTTCCATGAACATTATTAACTCTGATAAGACTTCCCATATCAAATGGAATTCTTGCTTTAGTTGGAGGTTTTGTTTTTCTTGGTTTAGGTACATCAACGATAGTACTTCCAATATGATCAATATCAAATCCCCTCACGTATGCGGTGCCTGCAGACACCCTGATGCCCATATTTTCTTCTTTAGGTACATTACCATCATCAGTTAGTTCTTCTTCTGTGAAGAGACCTCCGTTGCCAGTCTCATCATTAAGAAGATCTACAACATCAACGATAAAATTATCTACAGCATAATTACCAGATTCCTCAAAAGTTCTCTTGGCAAAATATTTTTTAATTTCACTATATTGTGAAGTATTTTGAATTTTTTTAATAACACCTTCTTCAATTCGTACTAGCTCTACGAAACTAGTATCTTCGTTATCAGTAAGTTGTTTCTTTGTAAGTTTTAATTCAATTTTTAATCTATCTGCACCTGGTGCAGCATAGTTTGTAAATCCTTTTGCATTATCATTTAATTTTGGTTCTTGATCAGAATTTAAAATATTTTCAATAATATCAAATCCAACTCTATATGATGGAGTGTTATTATATGGATCGAGAACAATGCGTTGCTGTTTAACGTGTACAAAAGTTCCTCTGATATAATATATTCCATCTGTAATACCAAAAGCATATCCAGTATTAACTGCATTAATACTGCTCAGAGTAAATACACTATCGCCCGATAAAATCGATGTATTTCCATAAGCGATATTATCCTGAAGTAGTAATTCTTCTCCATCTTCAAAGGAAGTGCCCTCTTCACCGTCACCTGTAATAAATTTTACAAAAAGAGTGATTTCTTCAACACCCTCTTGAGGTGGAAGTAAGTACCCACTAATTCTTGCACTTATATTGGTATTTTTAGAAAGTAATTCCGAACCTTTACCACCATTTGCAGAAACAATAGCGTCAAGGTAAACTGATACATCAATGCCCAGATGATCTCTATTTACCTTAATAGTCGTAAAAGTATCATCACAAGTCTGCTCACCAGGAATTACCAAAGAACCTTCTTTGAACGTATGTTTTCCAAAAGATTCTATTTGATTTTGAAGAATCGATTGGAGATTAGTAAGTTCTCTCGCCTGAACAGGATACCCAGGCTTGAAAAGGACTTTGTAAAAATTATCATCCTTATCAAAATCGTCGAAATAAGGATTTACGTTTAAGTTAGTCTTTTGGGGCATTTTTTAGAATTCCAGTATAATTTTTAAGTCTTCTTTTTGTCTTGGGTTTCTAGCGATACTAGATCTATTGTCAAGATAAATTATTTCTCCTGACCCTTTATTTATTTCAGGTATCGCAATCCCGTTTGTAAAATCAACACCAAGATTAATTAGTTTGGTTCCTGATGGATTTGTTGTAATTCCAGAAAATCCAGAATCAATACTTCCAGTAAAGTTAGAAACTTGACCATTAATCGTTCCACTGTTAGAATCAAAATTATATAATCTTCCATTAGTGGAAATACCAGTGTAATCTTGATTATCTTGAGTAGTTTGATTTATGAATAAAGATCTATCAACAAAATATTTAAGAACCTTAGTTTCATCATCCCAAGAAGCAACATATCCTCGTGCTTTTCCAACACTTAAAGATTGTTCAATTTGTTCACCAACTTTTGGTTTACCAGATACTGAACTATCGAGTTTTAAAGAATACAATCCAGTAAAAGTGGTATCAGTGTAAATATCATTTGTTCCAACTTTAGTTGGATTTTTCACAATCGAAACTTGAGCAAAACTAGTATCTACAGGAAAATCTTTGGTGGAATCATCAAATCTTGCATAAACTAATATTTTATCAGTTCCAAGTTCTGTATATATGTCAAATCCATGACCTTTTGAAGGTGGAATGATGGGAACCAAGTTGGCACTTGTACTAGTTGTATTTGAATTAATTGCTCCAAGATCTACAAATGCATAACTATAATCTTTACCACCAGAAACTACAGTAGTATTTGTAATTTTTCCACCTTCAACATCAACTCTAACTTTACCTCCCGTTCCATCACCAATTAAATCAAATTCTTGTCCAAGACCGTTTGCATAATTTTCGCCTTCGGCACCAATATAAACAGTTCTAATTTGATTGCCATTTAGACTAGAATCTGCAGATTCTCTAATTGATCTAATTTGAGTATCTGTTGAAGTGGACCAATCATTTGGTACAGTAATATATTCTGTAGAATCAAATTTGATAATATCGCTAGGAGTGATTGTGTAAAGATATTTCCAAATGTAACCGTCACCACTATCACCTGCACGAGAAGGTTCTAAATCTGTGAAAGTTGGTTGGTCAAGAGAGACATTTCCTTTTAAATTATTCCCAGTAGATCCATTTTCAATACAAATATAGACTCTAAAGTCTTCATTAATTACATAATAATTTGCATCATATAATCTAGATGCGTTAGTTATTGGTGCGGGGGTGGATATTTCATAATCATGTCGATACATTTCGTATTTATTACCAGCAACCCAATTAATCTTTCTTACGATGCGTCTTATATTGGCTCCAGTAATTCTTTTACCATATAAAACAACATCTCCAGAATGAGCATTTGAAGAAATGCTGTCTGTAGGTGTCGGTGGGTTAGTATTCCAAGTAGTACTTCTTCCATATAAATTATTTGCTGGATTTGGAAGACCAACAGTAATATAATATGAGTTATTTGCAGAATCAACAGAATCTACAAAATTACTGGCATTCAGAATTCTAAATTGATCAGTAACAATTGCGGGCATCTTTATCTTTTTTATGTATTTATAGAGGAATGTAATATTTAATTATTGGGCGTAGAATGGTAGATAATTATCCAGTTCTAAAGAAACACCACTTTCGGGTGGTTTTTTAGATCTAACAGCACCACTCTTTTGCTCTCCAAAGTCACCTCTTCTTTGAATTGATGGGAAAGATGATAATCCAGCATCAACTGTAAGTCCAGTAACACCAATTGCAATTCCATTATTCCTAGTATCGAAGTTGTAAATTCTTCCAAAAGAAATTCTACCTAGATTTGTACAAATTCCGGATTGACTTGGATCCCAAGCACCAGTAATAGCAATTCCAGTTACAGGACTATCTGTATGAATATTGCAAATAATTTCACCATCTTCAAGAAGTCCAGTCTTAGAATGAACTTTATAGATGTTGTCTAAGAAAGTTGAACCAATACCAACAACTGAATTGTTGTTGTCATCTACTGAAGTAACTCCTTGTCCAACAACAGTGTCATAAATCATGACTGGATATCCAACCTGAAGATCATTTGTATCTGCGGCAACATTAAAATTGCCACCTAGAATTGCATAATCTTGCAGTGCAGTAAAATTAAACTTTAAAGCTAGTGGATGACCATTTATTCCTGGACATGTGCTAATTCCCGTAATAATGCCACTAAATCCTTGAACATTTAGTACAGTTGTAATTTCTTCAGTAAGTACTTTTGGAGACTCGATAATAGTAAAAGGTGGATTTGTAGTTGTATATCCAAATCCAGGATTGGTTATTGTAACTGCAGAAACTTGACCATTTGTAATTGTAGCAGTGGCAGTGGCAGTGGTGCCAACTCCAACTCCAATAGATTTAGGTGCAGAAAACTTAACATCTATAGTGGAACCTGTGTAACCAGCACCAACAGTTGTAATAGTAATTGAACTAACAGTTCCTGCAGCAGAAACAGTATTTGTAAATTCTGCAGATGTTAATTCCTTATTATCAGTAAAGAATGCATCAAAATCAAATGCTGATGTCTTATTAACATCTAAAATTCTATTATCATATGTAAAGAATTGTGCATTATCTACGAATATTTCAGTATCTGTTGGCAATACATCACCAATTATTTTTGCGGTTGGGAAAATTTTAGGTTCATAAACATCCCTTGCTTTAGTGACAATATTTCCTCTAACAAAAATATCACTCTTTTGTTTAATCCAATCAATAGGTCTGAAATTATTCTCATCAATGCCATTACCAGTGTAAATTTCAGTTTGCAGAATATCAGCACCAGGTATATCAGAAATTGTTCTACTAGTTTCTTGTGCAAGTGTAGAATAATTTGGATGTTTTCTTACGAATACATCGTCACCAACTTTAATAGTTGATGTAACTTCAATAGAAACGGAATCAACATTTTCTTCACCAATATAAAAGAAAATATCAATTTTATCTTTTGATTGTGGTGGTTCAGTAAATATAAATGAAGTCCCTCCAGTAAATTGATATGAATATCCTGGAGTTTGTAATACACCATTAACAAAGATAAGAAGTACGGAATCTAAATCAATATTTTGGGAAAGTGGAGCTGTAGGATCTAATTCAAAACTTAGAAGTTCTCCTTTATAAAATAATGGGAATCTCTTTCTGGTTCCATTTTGATATCCACCAATGTTATCGATGAAATCCATTTCACCAAATGACCAAGAAGAGAATGTGTCCGTAAATGTTTCACGAACCTCAAGTTGGAAATTTGAAATCGGTTGGGCAAGACCTTTTGCGGTTACAAGACCAACAACTTCCATAACATCGCCAGATTTAAATCCATAACCAGATCTAATAACTTTGAAAGATTCAATATCAAATAATGTAGATCCAATTCCAACTCCTCCTGCAGCACCAACAGTAAGATTTAATAGAAGATTTTTTCCAGTTTCAGTAGTTGAACCAACACCAAGTCTTGATACACCAATGACTTCCATATTTTCATAATTTGGTTCGGGAATATTAAGAACTGGTTCGATATATCCTGTACCAGGATCAGTAATATTAAATGCAAGTGTTCCACCAGCACCAACAATTGCTTCAACAGTTGCTCCACTTCCAGCACCACTGAGATCTGTTACAGCAATTGAAACGGGACTTCTATATCCAGAACCAATAGAAAGATCATAATATCTTGCAATTGTTCCACTATTTTCATATAAATGTGTGATTGTTGAAGGACCAACATTAACAGTCAATTCTGTATCAGAAATAATATTATAAACATCTAATGCATAATCATAATCTGGGAATATAGTTGTGGTAACCCCAGCGTGTGCTGAATCACAACTAAATTCAAGACCATCAAGTTTGACTCTGTGATCATAATTTAAATTGTGATCACTTGAAGTTTCAATCCTAAGAAGACCACTTATCTTGTCATAAGATGCTGTGGAGATTGAAACAGCATTTCTATGTGTATTGACACCAACAATATTTGTAATTTCACCACTTCCATTTTTATCTACTAATACAGAAGGACCATATAATGGCGCATATCCAAGACCAGGAGTAGAACCATATGATACTACCAAACCACCTCTAGGAATTTGATTTTGATTAATATCAAATTCTGATTGAATTTTAGTTCCATCAACTGAAGTGATACCAGTATAAACAACACTAGAAATACCTGCACTAATATCTCTAATAACATCATAATTATTACCAGTATTGTTTTCTGTTGATGGTGTTTGGAATACTCCATTGATAAACAGAATTCCATTTCCAGGAGAAATTCCTGTAGTATCTGCACCACCAACTTTTAAAGTATATGTTCTACCAATACCAGTAAATTCATTTGAATTGTCATCAAATATCATATTTTCGTCATAATTTTGTCTCAAGAATGTTCTACCAGAAAATTCTGCTTTTACATATGGAAGATTTTGCTCATCTCTTCTTGCACGAGTATTTCCTTTTGGAGGATCTGTAAAGAAAATATCATTTTTAACAATATTGAATGAACCTTTATAGAGTTGAACATTTGCCTGATTAAGATGACTTGTAGCAGCACTACCAACAAAACCTCTTACGACAGAAACTGTATTAAAAGTTGCACCGATACCAGATTGAATTACACCAGTAATGGGACCAACAATTTCCCCATTGATGTTACTTGAGAAACCAACAGTTTCAATCTTCATATATTCATCATCAATACGAAGAATATCTCTTGGTTGAAGTGATGAAATTCCACTTATATTGAATGTATTAATTCCTACAGGAATACCTCCAGAGAAATAATGATCATTATTTTCAAGAGTATAATTAATTGGTGAAAATGTGATAGGTTGTTGTACAATTCCATCAATACCAATAACTGTCTTGGAAAGTTTTTTAGTAAATTCTAGTTCATGTGCATTACCTGATCCCGCACTAGTAAAGGTTACAGCAATTCCCAAACTTGTATATTCTTTCTTAGATGAAAGTTGGAATGTATCTGGAGTAATTGCAATAGCATAAACTTTTTCTGGAAGCACTGTCGTAACAATACCTGCATAGTTTGCTGTTGCACCAATACCCATTCCAGTCTGTCCAATACCAGTAAAAGTTGATCTTGGAATATAATTAAGTTCTTCACCAGTATTAAAGAAGTGATTTGGGTATGTAAATATTCCAGTTACGTAATCAATTTTTGTAGTATCTGATGGATCAAATGACTTATTGTAAATTGGATTACCTTGATAAGTGAGTGGGAAATTGACCCTATTTGCTCTCAACCCATTGATACCATCAAAGGCACTGAGATAAAGTTCATGATTTGTTGGACCATACTCCAATGGTAATGCTTGGTTATCAAAGTCCATTTCTCGATAGAAGACTTCATTAAATGCCTGAGCGGTTAAATCTTGACCATCATAATACTGTATATCTGGATAGAAGTTTAAGAAGAAATCATTACCACTTATCTCTGAACCAAATGTGCCAAGACCAACAGTCTCATTTACTTGAGAGAATGGTCCAGGAATTACAGTAACTTCCTTATCTGAAAAGTTTGCTAAAGTATAAACTTGGTGTATTGCTGATGTTTCTCCTACAGAAACACGAACAACAGATGTTGCAGAAGAATTTAAATCAAAGTCAAAAGTTCCAACTCTGATAACATCTGTACCATAACCGACAGTACTTTCAAAAATACCACTTCTTTCAGTTCCTGCCGGTTGATTGTTGAGTAGAAATCTATACGTTCCAATACCTGCGGAAGTGGAACCAAATCCAATAATATTAGCACGAACAGTCAATGAATTTTCTGAATTTATTCCAGAATTGACTGCTCTAAAGGATACAATTCCAGTAGTAGAATCATATGTGGCAGTTATAATTCCAGTTTGAGATGCACTATATGAAATATCATTTGTGTCAAAATAATATTCACTGAGATGAGTATCAGTTCCATCAAAATCTAATATTGCTTCAACAACATTCGTATTACCAAATAAATCCGAAATTTCAATATTTGCAAAAGCACCATTGAAATCAGATGTATTAAATTCTTTAAAGGTCTTAATGCTTGAAGCAGTTCCTACACTAGTAATTCCTGCAATAAAAGATCCTGTAAGATTAATAGATCCAAAACTTTTGGTTTCAATATCAGACTTACCAAGTGCAAGACTTTGATATAAGTATGTCTTTTTAAGAATTTTAATATCATGATCCCTATCAAATGGATCTGTTGGTACAAATCTTAAAGATCTTCTTCCACTACCATCAGTATCTACTTCAAAGTTTCCTAGTTTAATATTACTAAAAGCAGTATGCTTTTCAAATAAGAATAAATCAAGAGGTGTAGATTGGTATAATAATTCACTGAGTTGAATATCACCAGTGTCTGGATCTTGAATTTGAACCAAATATCTTACATGATTATCAAGAAAATCTATTACATCTATTTCTACAAATCTATCTTTAAATCCTCTACTGGAGAATTTATTAGAAATATCATCATGAATTAAAACTTGATTTGTTCTACATTCAATATAATCATTGAGTTTTCTATTTTGAATTTTTAGAGTATTTGATTGTTGTAAATTTGAATTTATAGGATTAGATCTTGGATTATCATCAATTGCATTATCAAAGTTATTAATAATATCTACCCTTCTTTCACCAACAACATCCAAAATAACAACCGCAGATGTTGAACCAATCAAAGTTGCTGTACCAGAACCAGTTGATTGAATACCAACATCGGCAAAGTTCTTAAGACCTGCTGGATGAATGAGGCTATTTACAGGACTATTTTGTTGTTCCCAAGTAATTGGACTTTTAACAGAATAGGAAAGATTTTGGTAGTAGTCATTATCTGGAGTTGCTTGATAATCTTCACTAAGTTTTCCAATATCATCATTCCAACCAATATTCAATTTTGACGAATAATCAACTTTAAATCTTGCTCGCTTAGTATCAACAGATATAACTTTTGCAATTACACCACTAATAAAACCTTTAACAAGATCATTCTTTTTAAGTTTATATCTACCACCAACTTTTACATAATCATCTCTCACTAAAGCAATAGAAAGATCTCTTTTTTCCCATTTTGGAATTTTTCCAAATGCAGTTGGTTCACTTACATAAAGTCTTTCATTTTTTTCAAAAACTCCACGTTCTTGAATTGCATCAATTTGGGGATAATTGTTTGAATTAATAATAGTTGCATATCCATTTTGATATGTTTTGGCAATACCTGCATTAGTGGTTAAACCAACACCATTATCATCTAATATCTCAAATGTAAGTACTGCTGGACTTGTATTAGCATAATCAATAACTTCAAAAAATCTATAATCATAATCTGCCGAATTAAATCCAGTTCCAATTCCAGGTACTGCTTGTTCAATACCTTCAACGAAAACTTTATCTCCAATAGCAAATGGTGATATATTAAATCCAAGAGTTGGTGTTTCTAATATACAAGTTGCAATTCCACTTGGTCCGGATAGCATTGAGACAATACCAACACCATTAGAATTATCAACACAAATAATTTTATGTGGTTCTGATTCTAAACCAAATATTGGAGCAATTTGTTCAATTTCAGCAATTGCCCCAAAAGGTGCTTTTGCAATTAATGAGTTAGAATCAACAATTGCTTTTCTAGTTTCATTCCAAAGTAAAACATTTGGACTATTGAGATATTTTGATCCGGCAGTTTTAATATTTGCTTCCTTAAAAACATCCAAATTATCAATAGAAACAATTGGTGGAACACTAGCCTCTGGTCTAAGAGTTTTATCTGAAGGATAATCATATCCAACATCTCTTAATCTAAGAGTTCTTATTCTTCCAATAGAAGTTGATACACCTTGAATGTTTGCATTAGTACCATCATCAGAAGTTATACTTTCAAGTTTAGGTAGTGTATCAAAATTAAATCCTTCAGAAATAATTTTTATCTTTGCAATAGATCCATTCAATGCAGTTTTTGATTGAGTGTTATATGATAAAACATCACACTGTGATAAATCATAATTTAATACACTTGGATATCTGAAGGGAGAAATTTCAAAGGCAGTACTTGTTACACCTGCAATTCCATAAACTTTATGATTTCCATTATATTCACTAGCAATATAATTAATTTTGGAATAATTTACTATATCAGTATCAGAGGTACTAATATAACTACCCTTCTTAAAAGTATAAAAAAGTTCTGATGGTATATTTTCAGAATATTTAATAGTCAAAGATGCATTTCCAGTAGTTCCAAGACCAACCTCTCCACCAATATTAGAAACATTAAATTCTCTACTGTCACTAGAAGTTACATATTCATTAATAAATTCTCTATCTCTATAGATTTTTAATTCATATCCCCTAAGAGATTCATCATTCAGAATGAATTTGAGATCTCCATTTTTAATTACATTAATTTGTGGATTTATTAATCCAACAGTATGAGTACCAACACCAGTATCAATGATGTTAACTTCATTCCTAGTATTTGGATTTGTATCATATAAAGTTTCTGCTAACTTAAATTCATTATCAGAGACTTTAATAGTGTAATAAGAGCTTACTGCAAGACCTGGAGCAACATTATTTGCCTCAAGAAATACTTTATCTCCATTTTTAAATCCATGGTTGGCATATGATAATGTATTGGTAATTGTATTAATTCCTGCAGTAGCAATACCTAAAGGATTTACAATAATTTTATGATCATGATGATTAATTTTAATATTAAGTGCAGCAGTAGTTCCTAATCCAACTACAGTATTTGGATTAACTGTAAGTTTAATACTATCACCGTTTTGCAATCCATGCGTAGCAGAAGTGCCAACACGGGTTACAATTCTAGAAACATTTCCGATAACTTGCTTTTTCTGAGATTCAAGTAAAAATTCGTGATGATCACTACCAGCAAGTTTGAAAAATACTCCATCAGATGCTGTAATATCTGAAAGTTGAGTTGCAAGACCAATGTGATCTGGTCCTTTGTTAATAATATAAACTTCAGATTCTCCTGCTGTTGGATCTGGTAAAAAGAAGTTTGTAGATCCTGCTTCTGCCGATACAGTTATTGGAGTTGCAAAAGATGGAGCATGAAAACGAACTTTTTGCCCACCTTTAAATGGATGATTTGGAAGATAGATTGTACGAGTTGGAACATCTGCAGATATAAAAGTTCCGTCTGGACGTTCAATTGCATCAAGAGATATAGAAGCACCTTGAGCGGTTCCAATTGCAACTTGTTTTAATGCATTGAAATATACAATATCATTCCTTTCAGATTTAAACTTATCTGTAAATACAGGTAAAGTAATTCTATCACCAGGAAGATTTAAAGTACTACCCATAGAGTGTGCCGCTCCAGGACCTGTACTAAATCTCTTAATTTTTAAAATACCATTACCATAGTCATTAAGAACCCTTACAATTTCTTCACCATCCGAAGATACAATACTAATTGAGTTTCCTATAGATACATTTTTAAATTTTTTAGAAATGTAAATTGTTTCAGTTAATGGACCTTGACCTGCATTGTATGAGGTCATAGTAGATGCAAGAGATATAGATTCTGAATTAATTTTTACTTTCTTAGATCCCTCTAATCTTGCAATGGATGTTGAAAGTCCACTAACAAGAACAGTATTTTCATTAAGTATATCATATCCACCGTTACGATAGTATGCGGATACTTGTTCTTGATTATCCCAGACAAAAACTGAATTTGGATAATTTTCCAATGTAGTGTTCAAAGAAGTAATATCTACTCCTGTCAATTCTGATACTTCTCCTCTTACTTCAGAAACATCAAGTCCATCAGAATCAAAGTTTACACGATCGCCAATCTTATATCCGATTCCTCCAGAAATAACTTTAATATCAGAAACAGATCCACTAGTTACTGCCTCAACAACACCAGGTTGTTCGAGAGTTTCATAAGATTCATTAAAGAAATCATATTCTATTGATGGTTCATTTACATTATATGGGAAAGTATTTCTGACCAATCCACTTGAGTTAAAATCAAATGTCTGATCTAAAATTTTATTTTCATTAATAAAGTTTGATTTAAATGTATTTCCCACAAAATATGGATATTCTGGAATAAAATCATTAGTTGATTGAACATTTTTTACACTAGCAAAGTATGCATAAGTTCCATTTGGAAATTCTGGAGTTTTGCAAAATCTTCCATTATGTTCATCAAGATCCCCAGAACCATTATAAACATAATCTTCAATAAAGAAACCTGCTTCAAATTGTGGTCTATCTACAACACTATTAGTGTCAATCTCATAACCAGATTGAACCCTCTTAATGGCAGATCCTGCAGTGTCTCCATCAGTATATGCAAAAGGTCCGTAGATTGGATTTCCATCATATGCCCAACCAATAATTGGTGAGTGGCTGCCATTTAAAGATTCTAAACTATCTGCAAGATCTTCAGAATATCCATAAATTCCATAATTAAGATACTCATTTTCATTATTATTGCTCAAATTTGCAAAAATTTGATTGTTGGGATTGTCTAGTGAAATTTTGCCAAATCTAAATGCATCGTCAATTGTAAGACCTCTAACTCTAGTGTCAAATATTGCACCAAAACCTCTTGGATCTACAAAAATAGATGTTGAATTTGGAGTATATCCAATACCCGGATTGAGTATGACGATATCTTCAATTCTACCATTTTCCACTACAGGGCGTAATAATGCTCCAACTCCACCTGATGGATCATCAATACTGATATTTGGTACAGAAGTATATCCACTTCCTTTATTAAGTATTTGGATATCTTCAATTCTACCATTAACAATAATTGGATTTACCTGAGCATTTTTGCCCCTAGAGAGAGAAATAATAGGTTTTCTATGAACATTAAATATAGTTGATCCATACCCTGCACCACTTTCATACAAATAGGCATCATGTATTGGTCCAGTTACAATAGGAGTAAACGTAAAGGTGCCTGATCCAACATAAGATGCTTCAACTTTAATTTCTGGATCTTTGAATATTTGATATCCAGTTCCTTGGGAATTTAATTTTGTTATTTTAAATTTTGTCAGATCTGTTGTAATTGATCTGCCGATACCAACATTGATAAGACTAAAAGTATCATCAGATACTTTTACAATAGAATATTGATTTGCTGTAGATAAACCTGCAATTACTGTACCAGTAGTTTCATAGTTTACAATCTCACCCGTTTCAAATCCATGATTTTTAAAGCTAACTGTATCATAAGAAGTCGAGATACCAGATGCTTTTACCCTAAGTTTTCTGTTAGAGTATCCAGAACCAGGATCTAAAACTTTAACATATCTTAAATTGTTTCTAAATTGTGTTCTGAATTTATGAATACCGGAAGCAGTAGTTGCCTCTGTAAGACCAACAGTATTAATTCCCAGTCTAGTTACGTTAAAATTTTGATCTATTTCTGGAGCATCTGCTTTTGTTTTGTAAAGTTGAATTGTTGTTGTGTTAATAAATCCTACAACATACTCATCTCCACTTTGTAGTGTACCATTTTGAGTATTAGTCAAATCTCCAGCAACACCAATTCCAAGTTGATCATTTCCATTTTGATTGTAAATGATTACATCACCAGTGGTTAGGTTATGGTTTTGAGTAAATGTAATAGTTTCTGCATTAATATCAATTCCACCACCGAGATCAAGTCTTCTACTATCAAACTTTATTTCGCGGAATCTGGATCCAACAACTGGTTCTAATGTACATCCAGAACCATTACCACCAGTTAAACTAACAGAACTAACACTCTTAACATCAAAGTCTTGTGGATCTACGTAAACATCTTTAACAGAACCTTTAACATAAGGTTGTACTTTTGCATCAAATCCTCCTACCCCCGCACTAATTGAAATTTCGGGTAAACTAATTACATCATAATCTTTACCACCATTTAATACCTCAAAAGATGTTAGTGGACCATAGTAAACTTTATTTTGAGAATTTGGACTTACTATTTCAACACCATCAATTAAAATACCAATAGAACCATCAATTCTCTTATCTGAATTAATATCATTATCAGATGGTGCTAATGGAAATTTTCTTAAAATTTTATTATCGGCAATTTTTCTATTACTATGACGATCAAGAGTAAATGTATGTGTGCCAGCAACTGCATTTGGTCCAACTCTTACATGTTCTCCACTTGCAAGAACTTCTCTAGAAATATAAACTTTAATCTTTCTTTCAGATACTACCGTAATATAATATGTTTCTCCAGACTCTAATCCAGAATATGGATAATCTGATGTGTAGACTATCTTATCACCATCCTCAAAAAGAACTGGATTTGAAAATTCAATTAAATTATATGCCTTGTAGAATGAATCAAAATCTGAAAGTGAGCTACCAGGCGAAGTTTCTATATTAACTTCTTCAACAATATTTTCTACAATTTCATATCCAGGCAATGAGTTGGATGCAACATATCCATGTGTTCCATCATTATCAGTATATACGTTTAAAATATTTGAAACTTGAGTATTATTTCCATGCAAAAGATCTGCACCAGAACTAGACGCTTTTATTATCTTCCTTCTAATACTATATGATCTTGTTGGATCTGGTACAAATCCTGAAGTATTTGTTAAAGTAACAGTTTTGTTTGCAAAATCAATAGATGATACTGTTGCAAATGATCCACTAGATGTAGATGGATAGGCAACGGTCCCGATACCAATTGTACCGGCAACAATTTCTACAAAATCTCCAACTTTTAATGATGCCTCATTAACAACAGAATTAAATCCTAAAGAAAATGTAGATCCATTTACTGATTCTGCAATGTAACGAGTACTAGTATTGTAAATCCATGAATTTGCAAATACTTCCTTAAAAGTCTGATCACCTTCAGGATTTGGAATTATCTCTCCTAAATTTCTTACACCAATTTCCTCTTCATCTTCCATAAGAGGAATATCTTCAAGAGGTTCAAATTCGGAAAGTACACCAGTTACACGCAAATGCACTTCTTTAGTAATATCACCATCTTCATATCCCAAAACACTTTCATTAGATCTAATTAATTGTCCAAGTTTTATGGTAGAACCAATTCCAATATCGCCACCTTCACCAACACAACCATAAAATTGATTAATACTCTTAGAAGTATACGTGATAACAGTATTTGAATCTACTATTGTTACCGGATTAGATGTTGAAGTAATAAAATTAATAGACTCAGTATTTGTAATAAGGGTTCCAGTATGACCAAAACCAATTGTAGAATCTACTGTAATAATAGAATCATTTGGATTTACATCTTCAATAACTCTAGAAGCACCAGGAACAGAAAATAATCCCCGAATATGCTGTCTATCATTATTACCTACAAAGACACCTAGTTTATAAAATGTTTCAGAATTTCTTGTAAATATTTCAACTTCAGATATTGATGCACTTACATCTGTATCATCATTTTTAAAAATAGTCTGACCTTTTAGTTTAAAAGGATCTCCATATTCATAAAAACCAGTTTTTTCATTTAAAAAAGGTAAATTTTTAACAACAAAAATTTCTCTTCGAATATACTCTGCAGAAGAAGGTTTTATAAGTCTCTGTTCAAGATCTATAACCTCCGCATTGGCACCGTAGAGGATCTTGAAGAGTATTTTAACCGACTCTTCAATACCTTTTGCCTGATAGAAGTTTCTAGCGTTCTTAATGAAGTTTCCAACGTTTAGATCATCTACAAATTTAAGATCTTCGAATCCAGGAGTAAAAGTTGCTTTTAACTTTTTATAAAATTCTTGAAGGAATATAACACTTAAGTTTGTTACAGTATCATTAGTCTTATGTGCAGATGCTTCTGTCTCGGAAAATAAAAGAGTTTCTTTATTGCTGAAGTTAATATTATCGGAAATATTTTTATTATATCCAGTAACGCCACTAAAACCACGTATACACCCAGTAAAAGATGTATCGGTTTTTCCAGTATATGTAATAATTTCAGCATTGATCTTCAAAAGACCGTAATCATCCGGAAATCCCTTTGTTGATTCGACGGTAATTGTGGTTGCAGAAGTGTCAATATCTGAAGAAAGAATTGTAGATCCAACAACAACCTCTGGAACAAGATTATCAACCTTAATATAACGGTCAAGGTTGTCCACCAAGTCAATATTACCTCCCTGGTATTCTTGAGAGATATAATATTGCTTGAAAAAGTCTACCGCTTTTGGAAAATCGGCAACTAAAAATTCTGGAAGTTGGCTCTCAATAATTTTATTGAGTTGCACTCTCTTCTCAAAATTGGACATATTTTATTTCCTCTCTAATGATCCGTTTGAATAACTTGATGTATAAAAATCTCTTGTGAATGTGACGCCTGAAATGTCTTCACCAGATGCAATAACATCTTTAACCATATTTATCTGACTATTAGAAATGCCTAAACTGAGATAAAGATCTTTAAGTCCAATAACATCATTAGAGTCTGGATATGCTTGAATTTCAATTATATCGTTTGGTCTAGATGTTGAAGCAATATTTAAAGTATTCAAAATAATTTCTCCCTTCACATAATCAACCGTTCCTGCAACTTTAGCAACAACAACTATATTCCCTTCAGTATCAACTTTAACTACTGAAAGTGTACCTGTAGATAGATCACTATTTGGGGTATCAATGATTGATACATCTTCAGTTTCACCTGCTATTTTGAACTTAGTGGATTTAATATTAAATCCACCTGGTTTTACATTAAATTTATTACCAAAACATAGTTCATATTGAGCAAATTGACCTGTTAATGCTTGCAAATCTCTTCTAATGATAATCTTAGTTATGTTGGACGTAATTGCATTGTCAACTCTATCAATTAATTGAAGAACTTTACTATATTTGAAACGTCCACCAAAACGATTCATATCAATATTATTAGAATATGACGTTAATACATCTAAAATATTAGTTTTAAGATCATCAGCATTTGATGCTTTAGTTATGTCGTAGTAAATTGTCGAATCAAGTTCAACATAAAGAATTTTTAGATCAATAATTTTTTGATTAATACCGGCAATAGAATATTGCTTTAGTCTATTGAGAATATTTTGCTTATCAAAATCTGAAACAAATGTTCCATTTTTTGGTTTGATACTAATTTGAACACTACCGAACTTAGGTGGGGACAATTCTTCTCCACCAACAACTGCTACAGACTCTGTATTGGGATATATCTCCGAAATAATCGCTTCGTAGTCCCTTGCAGTGACTGCTCTATACTGTGCAGAGTACAAACGAGGTGCAAAGTACTTAATTGAAGAAACATCTTCAATTTCTCCACCATTTTGTGCCTTTTGAACTGTATTTACGGTAATAGACCCACTTGGAATGACTGAATTTGCCTTTTCATCAACAAAAGTACCTTGAAAATCAAATCTTGATGGTCCATTTCCATTTTCACCATCAGTTACAAGGTATCTTACGGTAATAAATTCGCCATTTTCCAACTTTTTACCAAAATATCCATCACCAAACAATAATTCATACTTTTCATCTTGAACTTCTTGGACTAAGAACACCTCAGAATTCTCGTTGAGATTCAAAATGTTATCAATTAACTTAAATTCGCGCCCTAAACCAGTACCACCATTAGGTTTTACATAACATCTAATGGTAGACGTATCAATACTTGGATTATCGAGTATAAATCTCTGATCTTGTGCAGTATTTACTAAAAATTGTCTTGATAGTAACGAACCTTGGAAGATTTCTCTTGGAAAATCTACAGTTCCAAATGATGCAATCCCATTTTGTACAATCGCAGTCACGTCTTCTGGAAGTGAGAAGCGATATGATGAGTTATTACTCACTCCAATACACGTCAGACCTGCCTGAAGAGTTAAAGTCCTAAGAGATGGATCAACTGGCACGTCAAAGTACACACTTGCCTTAGAAGCGGTCCTAGAGCGTGGTACATAACCAATGTTTCTTGCTAAAGAAACTACGTTTTCACGAACTGAAGCACCATCCAAGAAGGATTCATTGACTACAAGGTTCGCATTGAATGCATTAATGTAGGTATTGTATGCTAAGGTGTCAATTAGTACTGAAAAATTAGACCCTTCAAAGTCAAAATCCGTGAAATTTGAATTTGCACGGAGATAATCTTTGATTTGAGCCTTGATTTGATCAAAATCGAGATTTGTAAATTGAGTAAAAGGCATATTTTATCGGGTTGTCTCTAAAATGAAAGAGAACTCTTGAGGTGGTAAATCTAATCCAACAACATCAAAGTAGACATTTACATCAAAACTGTTATTATCGGGTCTAATGTCAACTTCTACGAAGGTATTTTCGACACGAGGTTCATAAAATCGAATTGTTTCGAGGATTTGGTCTTCAATAACTTTTGTTGTAGCAATATCAACAAGTTCAAACAGACTTGCTCTAACATCAGATCCCAAATCAGAGTTAAAAAATCTCTCTGTTGGGATTGTTTCTACCAAATTACGTACAGATCTGATGATTGCACGCTCATTAACGAGTATAGGGAGATCCTTCGTCACAGGATGTGGGTCAAATGAGAAACTTATATCTTTAAATCCTTTTGAAATCCTTAAAGAAGGCATTGATGTGATAGATTTTCCTGAATTTATTTATATCCCTTACTCAGGATTTTGCTCATTCTCATCCAGTTTTTCTACGTCATCATCGATTTCAGGTGGTTTGGTCCAATAGTCGGTAATTAATCTTTTAGTTCCGTATGTCTGGTACATATAATCTATGTCTCTATCTACAGGTGAATTTCCCATATTAATATTACTCCCGATAGTATTAATTAAAACTTTTTATAGGGTTTTATCCCTCATCAGTATTTATTTTGTCCTCTTCTGCTCGTTCTTTAGCAGTTTTCCAATGATATTCATCTTCACGACCCATTCCAAGGCGATCATAACCATTTTCTACTGAATAATACTGTGTTGATACCTTAAAGTCGGGCATTTTTGGATCAATAGGTGTCAAACTATTATCAAAAATACGCATTCTATTATTAGGATACAGAGCAAACTGTCCATTTTCTAGTTCGATTAGATTATGAGACTTATGTTCAGCAGGATTTTCACTTGTAGCCCAATCAACATAGTCTGGATCATGGTGATAGTTATCAATCGTACAGACATAAGTACCCTTCACGATACCATGATCTCTTGTATAACATTCAAAGTCCATTGAACCAATAAACTTCTTATCAACAGATACGACACCATAGTCCATACAATTCCAGAACTGTAGGTTAGGTAAACTCATATCAGGTGTTGGTGTCTCAGGATCTGTTACAAATGCACTGATAGGAAGTTTATCGTACATGGCAGCATACTCTGGTAAGTATGTCTCAAAATAAAAAGCACGTCCAGGTATCGACTTAACCGATACCCAAACGCCTTTAACAAATTCTCCATGACCGAACTGATGATCTGTAAGATATTCCTTACGAACCCATACTTCCACTGAAGGAAGATTAGCAATCAAGCACGCCATACATTACGTAACACAACTATTATATCTATCGACCTTGCCCTTTATAGCATTTTTTAGCATTATTGCGAGAAGTCGCGGCGTATTTTGTATTCTTTCCTTGTCCTTGACGAGTTTTTTTCGGTTGGGATTCTACGAATGTTTGCCCATTAAGACCAGTTCTAGAGCGTGCCATAATTAACCTGTAGTAATTTTAGTATCAATCTCCGAAGGATTCGGAGTACCTGACGTATAGAAGTCTTCTGCCAGGTCCATCATTTTATCAAGATATTCCTCTTGGGTCAAGCCCTTAGCAAGCACTTGACCGTTATGGAGAATTGTATAAATCTCCTGAGACATATCAGATAACGCGAGTTTTTTCGTGACCAACGCGAATGCGAGGATCACACCAAATCTCAAATCCTGCTGCAATTGCATCCAGACAGAAACTTACATCCTCTCCACACATGTCCTGTACTTCTCCAGATTCAAAGACTTGCATCTTCGGTGCAAACCAAGGATACTTAATCTCTTCGTGCTCAAAGACTCCATTCTTGATCAGCAACCATCCAAATCCTGCATAGTCTACAGTGAATGGTTTCTTACGCTTAGCAATACTCTCAAGTGTTTCATGGTTCATGACACCACCATTATTACGGAAGTCATCTTCTTCCATCCAATGTGCAACTGAGGTGGTTTGACCGTCTTCGGTACAATACCAACCACTTGCAATGTTCTGGTCCATCAATACTAACTGATAGAACTTCTCAGTGTTAAACACAATATCACTATCAATCCATAACTGATAATCATAATTCAACTTACCATCCCATGGTTTCTGATCAGGACCACGAAGAACATTTGCTCCAAGACACTTACAACGAGCAAAGTTCACCATGGAACTATAGTCTTGTGAAATCTGAATACTTGCTCCAGACTGTACAAGATCAAAACACAATTGTACAAAGTTCTTCAGATACGTATATGATACACCGCGACCTGGTAAACAGAATACAATGGTTTTTCCTTTAACCATCTCTCTTGCTTTAACGTAATCCCATTCAGGTTCTTTCTTTGCCGCAACGGGCGTTTTTGCTTTTACCGTAAATCCTTTTGCCATAATTAGGTCAAATTAAAATGTGAATGCATTCAAATGTAATTATACTCCATTATAAAGAGCACGTCAATCTTTGAGTTCGGTAATCACGATAGCATCTTTATCAACCTCCATATTTAACTGTGTACCTTCATACCATCCAAATTCAGAGATAATCCACTCTGGTACTTGAATGACATATTCACCTGTTACAGGATCGACCCCTACGGTCGAAAAATTTTCACCCGGATTTTTTTGCATAAGAGGTATTTCTGTTTCCATTTTTGTTTTATATAGAAAAGTGTAGAGTTCTATAAAGAGCTCGCGAAAGCAAGACTTTATAGCTTAATGGTACCTTAGCGTTTTAGAAACGGGGGGCATACGCGGCGGCGGGCGGCAACGCCCCGCAACGGGGCACTGCGAATCCCGAACTAATAGGACTGTCAACCAGCCCTGTGCCACTTAACTCACTGCCACAACCAACGGGCGATGCGCTCTCTGTTGCGTAGGGGCATCAGGCGGGTGTATTCTACCCACCGTGCTCCTAGTTCATGACGCTTAATCAGACCCTGCTCTGCCATCACCTTAAGCAGCATTGATAGACCCGTGCGTGCTTCATTAGGAAGACCCAGAGCAGCGTTGATGTCCGTGGGACGCATTCCGTCCTGTGCCATACCATCGTCGCCGTCATCCATAGGAAGAACTGACAGGATCGCCCACTGATACGTAGCACCGAAGGACTGACGACTTGTGATTGAGGTGAACATCGTTGGTTTGTTTGCTTGTGTTTATTGTAAGGGGTAAAGGGACCAAATCGCGGTCCCTTCAGAATATCTTCACAATCCGTCGTGCCACTTAGTCCCGAACGATGCCATGACATCATCGTCTGATGGTTCCCAATCTGCTGACTCTTCCTCCCATACTTCCTCAAATTCTTTCCACTGCTCTTCCGGTACGCTACGCCCTGTGATCTCCTCATACCAGTCTATAGCATCATCCCAAGAGCATCCAGCGTGTTCCTGGATATATTCGCGGATAGCGGGAAGGTCCAGATCTTCGATCCGATTCACCCGTGCTTCGTAGGCATCGAGTGAAGTGTTGTGGAAGTCGGTCATGGCGTTGGTTGGTTTCAACTGAGTTAATCCTACAGCATCCAACGCCAAAATAGGGGTGGACAGTTTCTAAAGTGTCCACTGTTAAAATCTACCGACCCCGTGATAGGATGGAGGTAGACCCTATTTTTGAAAAGGGGTCAGAAGGGAGAACTGCTGCCTCCCTTGTGCCAGCTCATGAACCGAACATCGCTTCCGCTAGTTCTTCCCATGTATGGTACTTGGTAGCATTACCTGGATCAGGGTTTGCTTTTGGAGCATCTGACAACATGCACGCCCAAGCATTGACGTGGTAGGTGTAAGGTTGAAACGTGTTGTCATCCTCGCAGTATGCAAGACCCTGACGGGGGATAAGATCGCCGTGGTGTGAAGCGTAGTTTAGGTGATCCATGGTTGGTTGGTTTCAACTGAGTTAATTGTACAGGATGAAGGGACCGAATGGCGATCCCTTTACAATTGTTTTAGAATGCGACTAATTGATCGATCTCCCACTGATCAACCTCTTCGGCAGGCATTGAACACCACTGGTTAACGTGCTTCGTTGTGGTGACACTGTAGCGGGTGCTGCTGCGTATCCATCCCTTACCAGGCACCAGAGCAGCGACAGGGGTCTTGTATGAGAAGAACACCGACGTACCGTCTGCCAGGTCAACTTGAGTTTTGTTTGCGCCGAGTGATTGAACTTGCATGGTTGGTTGTTTCAACTGAGATAAGAATAGGGCATCCGGTGCGTTGTGCCTATTTCATGTGCCACCTGTCAAACTGGCACACAATCCAAATTCAACCCCCATGGCGTGCTAGGATGAAGGTAGACCCTCCGGTTGAGAGGGTAAGTATTAATTAAAGGGGATGATTAGTCCCCTTAAGTGTTATCAGAAGTTGGTGCAGAAAATATATCCGTCCTGCTCAATGTAGTCGTGGCGTAGATTATCCCATGTATCTTCCCAATCAACAGAAACAAAGGAAGGAATGTCGAGTGAGTAACAATCAGAAACCAATTGTTCTGCAAACTCAGCGCCTGACATTTCGCCCTGATAAGAGTCACAAATGTCAGAGATACAATCCTCTCCAAAGTATTCAATAAAGGCACGGATTCCATCAGCAGGATAATCCTCTAATGCCTCATTGATTGCTTCTTGATTATCACTATTCTCTGCCTCAATCGTTTCTTCTTCGATGTCATCAACTAATTCACCCTTTACCTCCAACAATGCCATGTAAAAATCGGTAAAGTGAACTTTAGTGTTCGAACCTTCGACGGTACAATAACCACAAGCGATGGCGATCTCTGTAGGTTTCTTGCCTTCCGCTTGCATTGCGGCGACAGTGTTCTTGAGAGCGATTCCAGTGAGCATGATTCTGTGTGAGAGTGCGGGTTGGTCCCGCTTGTGTTTATTGTAGACCCTAGGGGGGAGTTTGTGAACCCCCCTAGTGGACGCTTATCAGACCGTCACAGTTTGAAGAGTTTCGTTGCGGATCTGCTGATTCATAAACTTACCTTTGGATTCGGCAGTATTGAACCCCAGAGCGAAACGCTGAACGTCTGCCACTGTGTAAGTGTAAGCACGCCCGCCGTTGAAAGTAACGGTCACGCGGTCGCCGTCAAGAGCGACTGATTCAAGAGCGGATGAGTTGAAAGCGTTGATCATGATTTTGTAGAGTTTGTTTTGTGGAGTCTTTAGGGCGCTGCCGTTCCCGTGTTTCAATTATAAGGGATGAGCGGATCAGTGTCGATCGCTGATGTTCCAGGTTCCGAACTGTCCACTAGGGCGGGTGTCGTTCCACTTGCTGAACCATTCCTGGCGTGATGCTGCCCGTGCTTGTGCCTGTTGGCGTTCTTGCTCCAGACACTTCAGACCAATCGCTGCGAGGCGGTCATCTGATGCGAAGATCCCGTTTCCGTAGTTTTTCATGGCGTTGGTTTGTTTGCTGATGAGTTAATTATGACACACCCAGACGCCGAAGCAACCAGGTGTAGACCAGTTCGGCAAGTGTCACAGGGTGTCTTCCCCGTACTCCATGTATGTCCAACCTAACCAATCCTCAACGAAAGCATAGGATCCTGACTCGCTGTGCATACTGTAGCATAAATCCGCCGCTGTGTAGGGATCGCTCACGATTTCCCGCTCACCGAGAGCAGGGCAGGCAACGAGGTAAGATCCAGTAGTCATCGGTCCGTTGGTTTGACTTGTGCCAATCATGCCCCAGATTTCGACCCAGCGCAAGGGGTAAGGGACAGTTCAGAAAGTGGCACAAGGTAGCCCCATAACCCTCCAATCCCTGTTATCTTATAAGAAATCAGACGAGGCGGGGGGTACCGCTGTTGACGACAATACATCGCCACCGATCCTGCCATAAAATAATCATAAAAAAACCGCCCCATAAGAGCGGTGGACGGTTTTCAAACTGGCACACTACCAGCAGTCAAGGCATTCTTCTGTGCTAACTTGTACTCGTTCATCACCTTCCAGACCTAAGACTTCATTCCAATCATAGGATTGTAAGTCTAAGTCATCATAACACTCTATGTCAAGTGTCACGCGGACAGTTCGCTTAGTGGCATACATGGCGTGTGTGGTGTGAGTGTGTACGTATTATATCATGCGTAATGCTTATACGCAAGCGCATCATAATCCTGCGTATCGCGTGTGTACTCTTCATCTAGGTCTAGGTTATCATCTAGATGTGATGTATAAGATTGTACTAACATCTCATAACTCTCGTCGAGATCATATTCATATGCGGGTGCATGGGTATAGTCGAGATCGTAGTCGTCGTACATAATTCTCGTCGAGATCTTTGTGTATTATACTGATATATCGACGAGATGTCAACTATATGTTGTGTCTAGTCGAGATTCATGTATCTATGTATAAGATCTAGTCGAGATTGTGTCATTATCATAACATAACTCGTCGAGATTATTGTGTCCTTCTGTGAATTTTTTCCGCCCGGTGGGTTGACAAGTCGCCCGTCTTATGATACGCTCGCTAAACCCACAAGACCCTGAGACCTTTATAAGACATTATAACACATAAAAGACCATAAAACTACTACAGAGACACTCCCAAGACACTCCACAGCAACCACAGAGTATCTCAGAAGATAAAAAACAGTTTTATATTTATAATCATATTAAAAACCTTATTTTAATCTATTTTACCACACATTTGGTATCAACCGATACATTCGGTATTCTATCTCGGTACTCTGGTACCTCAGGACGCGAAGCGTTCCAGTGTCTTATAACCCCTGCAACAATGACAGAGTTAGTGACTAATACACTGACGAATATGATAGTTCTGATTGTTGCTATCCAGTTATCATATCTCTCAGTTTTGGTGTCAGAAAACGATCCCAAACTATACTTCCATACACGAAGAAACTCTTTCATTTATGGAGCACTAAAAGGATAAACCATCCTACCTGTCTGAGTTGCATTATTAACTGATGGACGATTGACAAGTCTTCTTATATCATTCATCTTCTCCTTACCAGTCTTTAAGTTCAAACCACTGGGATTTGAATAGATTTTAAGTGGTGCAATCTGTTCTACAAAGGTCTTATAAGTCTTCATTTTTTAGGGCGCGATCCGTCTCGTAAATGATATTTATGAATCACTGAAACGATTGTAAGTCTCCATATCTTCTAAAGTCTTACCATACCTATTCTTTCTTGTATGAATATACTCTAAGTCTTTCCATTGGTTTGGGAAACATAATAAGAGTGTGTGAATATATTTGTGTCTTTCATTCTTTGTGTACTCACAATTAGGTTTAGGTTTAATACCTGTCTCTATCGTAATATACAGGTCATCAATAAAATAGACCCATCCCTGATGAACTAATCCATTATGTTTCCAAATAACATAATCATCTACTTTAGGCAAATAAGAGTTGTTCAAGGGAATTACTGAAATTAAGTTGCATTGCAGAGTAGGGAGTAGTATCGTTAATTGATACTTCCTTTCCTATTTTATTTGAGTTGATGGGGGCATAGTAAGTGTACGAACTGCCTCTCTTTGCTGTTGTCTTTGTTTTACAGAATCCCCAGATGCAATAACACTCATGATGATCATTGTAATTAAACCCAGACTCACATACAGTCCAAATTGAAAGTACATGAGACGTTTTACGAATGACTTCGTATCTGTATCCTTTTGGTGGTTCATGAATAAAATCAGGTGGTAGATTACACTCCAGTGGTTCCATCTGGGATTGCACGTAATGAGTTAGGATTATACTCTTCATGTTGAATTAACATGTCAAGTGATTCTTTTGCTTGTTCTCTTGTTAAATTCTCATACTTACCTAATGGTTCAACAATCTCCCATCCAGTTGTTTGTAGTGATTCAATTCGATACGTTTTTTCAGACATTTTTGTTTAGGTGGTAAAGGCGTCAATAATGGAAGACTCATATTCATCAACCAAAGCAAACTTTTGTGCTCTCATAATATTCGGCATGATACGATCTTCATACCCTGGATGATTTAACCCATCTTCATCAGCACATAATTCAAATGCTTCAGTATCAGATTCTGCAATTAAGTTTACCACTCCACCATATTCAGATTGTGGAAACGGTACCCAGTAATCAACAATGTAAAGTGACTTCATTTGTGCTTTGTGGATTTAACCATTTTATCTGATTGATAGAACTTTGTCAACTACAGAAACTCCTGCATATAATAATCAACCGTCACCTCTAGCTCTGCTGCTTTACGTTCAAAGAACTTATCTGTATAATCTTTTGCTTCTTTTCGTTTCTCATATGAATCAATCTCAGTTTCAGCATGTTGCATGAAATCGTCAAATGCTTTGATAAACATTTCAATGTCGTCAGTGTTCATTTCAGAAGGAAGGTTCACAGTCATAATTTAAACAAAGGGTTGATTGATCCATTACATCATACACTTCTTTTAAACGATTATGAAGTGTTGATGCACTACCGTATTCTTTAGCAATTTGATTTTCATCTTGGCGTGATAGTAGTTGTAATGCAGATAGAATAACACCCATTTCATGAACATTGAGTGGGACTTGTTTTTCATACATCATCTTATCCACCAAAGACTACAACTATAATTATATCACATCAATCGCTGTAAGTCTTGTACTGCTCCTTGCATCGCTGACCGTGCAAATCCTGTCGCATAAGGATAACCTTCATCCTTTGGATTTTCTGGTGCAGTATAACAAACATGAATGGCATCTTCCAGATGTTGGATGATAGCATTTACTTGTTCTTTGGTTGCGTTGAATTCACACATCAGTTAAATCCTCTTGTTGTTTGCGAAGAAAAGCAATATCTAAGTTGATCTGCTCAACCTCTTGTAATAGTTTTAATTTACGCTTTGATAAAGCAACAATACTCTTGTCAAGTTCACCAATGTGCATCTCACGTTGTGGTGTCATCATACTAACTCCTGCTGATATGACATGAATTGCTCCTCTGTAACCTCATCCACACTCTCTTGAATGACCTGATAGATGTAATCATTGTTGCCTACATCATCAAAGATACGTCTAATCAATGCAGGATTTTCTACCTGAGCATCATAATCGAACTCACCATTTTCATCCTTCAAATGAATATCTTCCTTGGTATAAATCCATGCGGCACATTCTGCATCTTCTCCTTGTTCTTTGATCATGCTATTCACACGGTCTTGAAGTTGCTTGAGAGTGTAGTTCATGATTTAGTTAATGGAGTAGGTTTGAGCAATTGCATCAGACTTAAATCTTCTGCATAACTTAAACAACAGTTTCAAGTCATCTTCAATCACATATCGGAACGAGTCTGATTCGATGATAAACTTACCATCCTCCATCCAGACTTGTGGGAGTTGTTTCTTGTAGATTGGGAAATCAGTTGGCATGATGAGAAGTTGATTGCTGTTGAATTAAGTATAGGGCATTGAGTGCCCTATAGATCAGTTATGTGGCACTTCCTCTGCTGGCACACGGGAGACTACGAAACTCTTGATCTCATAGTTTCTCCAAGCATCACATGCCTCTTGCACCATACGCTCAAACTGCCTCTCCATGCCCTTGTGAGTCGTACACTTGCCACACTTGCGGAAGTATGTGATAGGGTC